>Ga0114976_10000482_pt1 | contig 25021 bp, 28 predicted proteins | sample S_130805_EF_Meta_FD_87319 | JGI IMG/M metagenome (GOLD analysis project Ga0114976, IMG submission 87319) | Freshwater microbial communities from Lake Simoncouche, Canada to study carbon cycling - S_130805_EF_MetaG | ecosystem: Environmental > Aquatic > Freshwater > Lake | place: Lake... | reverse complement strand
TACAACCTGTTCGATAACGCTCTGCGCTACAGCCCCGATGGGGCGCCCGTGGCGGTGGATCTGCGCTGCGGTGGGGGGTGGTGTCGGGTCACGGTTCGGGATCGGGGGCCCGGGCTGAGCGAGGAGGATCAGGAACGCATGTTCGAGCGCTTCTACCGCGGTGATCCGAGCCGGGCCCGCAGCCGCAGGGGCGGCAGTGGGCTCGGCTTGGCGATCGTGCGTCAGATCGCCCTCACCCATGGCGGAAGGGTGCAGGCCACCAACCACCCGGAGGGCGGCGCCATGCTGGAGGTGCAGCTGCCGCTGGCAGGCTGAGGCCATGGACCCCCAAGCCATTGGCTCCGCTCGCTCCCAGGCCCTCCGGCCGATGCCGGCCCGGCGGCTGGCGGGGGTGCTTGAGCCGGTGATCCCCAAGGTTGGGGCCTGGCTGCGCCAACGGCCCGAAGCTCTCTCCCTGGCCCAGGGAATGGTGAACTGGGGCCCGCCGCTGGCGGTGGCGGAAGCCGTAAGGGCCGCACTGGCGGGTGGCGATGGCTCGGCTTCGCTCCACGGCTACGGCCCGATGGAGGGCGATGGGGAGCTCCTGGAGGCCGTCCGGCGCGAGCTCCAGGGTCACCAGGGCCTCGACCTTGACGGCACGGCCCTGCTGGTGACCGCCGGAAGCAACATGGCTTTCAACGCCATTGCCCAGGTGATCCTCGATCCCGGCGATGAGGTGATCCTGCCGCTGCCGTGGTACTTCAACCATGTGATGGCGATCCAGCTGGCCGCCGGGGTGCCCGTGGGCGTGCAGGCTGGCCTGGTGCCGGATCCCGATCGCCTGGCCGCGGCGATCACGCCGCGCACCCGCGCCATCGTGACCGTGTCGCCCACCAATCCGAGCGGGGTGGTGATTCCCGGCGAGGTGCTAGCGGCCATCAACCGGCTCTGTGCCGAGCGCGGTCTGTTCCATATCAGCGATGAGGCTTACGCCGCCTTCGTGCATGGTTCGGTGCCCCACCAACCCCCTGGGCAAATCCGCGGCAGTGGCGGCCACACCATCACGCTCCATTCCCTCTCCAAGGCCTATGGCATGGCCGGCTGGCGGCTGGGCCACGCGGCGGTGCCGCGCCAGCTCCTGGCCGGCCTGGCCCAGGTGCAGGACACCGTGATGATCTGCCCGCCCCGAATCACCCAGAGAGCCGCCCTGGCGGCCCTGGCCGCCGGTCCTGAGTGGATCGCCCCCCGCATGGCCGGCCTGGAGGAGCGTCGTCGTCTGGTGCTGGAGGCGGTGGCCTTGGCCCAGAGCCGGGGCCTGCCCATCACGCTGCCGATCGTTCCGGATGGTGCCTTCTATGCCCTGCTGAGCTGTGCCACACCCCTTGCTGGCGAGACCCTCGTGGAACGCCTGGTGCTCGACCATGGCGTGGCAGCCCTGCCCGGGGAGGCCTTTGGCCTGGGGGGTGGGGAGGGCCCATCCCTGTTGCGGCTCAGCTACGGCATGCTCGAACCACCGCTGCTGAGGGAGGCCCTCGATCGCCTGATGGGAGGCTTGGAGGAGCTTCTCGGCTCACCAACGCGGTGAGCCACACCAGCTAAGCAGCGATGCGGCGGGCTTCATGGCCGTTGGCGGGGGCCGACCCCCAGGGGAATCCCGGTTGCCCCTGCCACGGTTTCACGGGAGGGGCGAGCGAACCAGCCAGACCGTGGTGCCCTCCACCCAGAGGAGCAGCACGCCATCGTCGAAGCGCACCATCCGCCGGTGCTGGATGTCGGCCCCGCTGCGGCGGGCCTGGCTCAGGGGCAGGTTCCGAACGGCCAGCCCCGCCGGCAAGCCTTCGAGCGAGCCGGGACTCGTCCGGCTTGTCCGTGCCAGACCCCAGAGCCGCAGGTCAGCCGGGGTGGCCCGCAGGGCCGATCCCCCCGCAGGAGTCTTTGCCACATCCCCCCCGGCCGGCCGGCCCTCCCCTTCTGGGCCTGGGGCAGCACCGCCGCTGCGCGGATCGGCCTTCGTTTCCTTCACCGGCTCGGTGGCATCCTCCGCGCTGGTGCCTTTGGCGTCATGCAGGGCCTTCTCGAGGGCCAGCCGTGCTGGGGATCCGGCTCCGAGGGCCGGGGGGAGCGGCGGCGCTGCAGTCGGAGCGGCTGGTGTTCCGCTCCCCCTTGGCCGAGCCAGCCTGCCCGAGGCCCTGGGAGCGCCGGGCCTGGAGCCGGCGGCGGAATTCCCCTGGCTTGTCCTCGCCGCCGCCGTCTGGCCGCTGGTTTTTCCCGGAAGGGTTGTGGGTGCCGGCAGGGGCCCCCCGTTGGGAGGGGGGAGGGGCGCGGCCGGCGGGAGGGGAATGCTCCCCGTCTCCTGAGCCAGGGGCTCCTCCCGGCTGAACTGAAGCAGGATCGGTGTGTCATCCGCGGCCCTGAGCCCCTCGGGCGCCGGCTGGCGACGGCGCACCATCTGCCAGCCGGCCAGAGCGAGCAGGTGAACCAGCACCGCCGCCAGGAGACTCAGCCGCCAAGCCTGCGCCATTGCCTTCATGGCAGTTGCAACTCCAAGGGCATGCCCGATGTCGCCAGAGCCGCCGCTGCTTGTCGCACCACCCCCCAGGGCACGGCGGGATCCGGAATCAGCCGCAGCACCGCCTGTCCCTGCGGCGTCTGCTCCTTTGAATCGGCCAGCAGTTCCGCCACCTCTTGGGCCCGCACCCGCCGATTCCACAGGCGCAGCTGGCCGGTGGAATCGAGGTTTAGGGCCAAAACACCCCGTTGAGCGGGGCGCTGGGCGATCCGCTGGGGCACCACCACCAGCGCCGTGGTGAGCACCGCCAGCCCGGTGCTCACCAGAGCAAGCCCCAGGGCGTCCAGCAGGCGGCGGCCCTTCATGGCTCCCTTGAAGGGATGGCGAGCATCGCCGTGGCGGCACCGTTGCGGCGCAGCCAGGCCAGCGAGCGGGCCACCTCCCCCACCCCCAGGGCCGCGGAGGGGAGGTAACGCACCGGTTGGGCAACACCCTGCTGGCGCAGCAGATCGGCGAGCGCGATCCGGCCGATCGGATCCCCGTTGAGGAACCACCGTCCACCTGGGGCTTCCACCACCCGTAGGCTCTCCCCGCCCACCTCCATCGGGGCCTCAGCATCAGCGGCCACGGGTTCCGGCCGGTCCACCATCACCGGCACCGCCGCCACGGCACCGCAGGTGAGGAGGGTGAGGGCCACCAGGCTCTGCAGGATGAGGGTCATTCGGAGGTCTCCAGCGGGCGACGCCGTTCACGCCGCAACTGGTTGATCTGCCAATGGCGGAGCCCCTGATTGGTGAGGAGGCCCGCGCTGGCCACCAGGGCCACCACCAGGCCGGCGGCCGTGCTGAGCAGCACCTGCCCGTAGGTCGCCAGGCTCGCACCGGGGGGAAGTTCTAAGCGCGGTCCTAGCTGGGCCAGCACCCCCATCAGACCGGTCACGGTGCCGATCAACCCCAGCAGGGGGGCAAGAAGTGCGGCTCCCTGCAGCACAGGCTCGCCGAAACCCATGGCCAGATCCCAGTCTTCCAGGCTCTCCTCCAAACGCCCGGCATCGGCCCCTTCGGTGATCCGTTGCCGCCAGGTCCTCGATCGGGCCTGCCGCCGCCGCCACCAGTGGATCCAGAAGCGGGCCCGCTCGATCACCAGGGTGAGCACGGCCACGGAGAGCAGCAGCAACAGAAAGCCGCTCAGGCTCGGCAGCAGCGGGAAGGGTCGCGACACCAGGGATCGAGTTTCGACCGATGGCCGAATCCTATGGAGCGGTGGCGAAGCGGGAAGGTGTCATGCCTTCTTGACAGGGCAGGATCACCACCTCTGGTTAGGGTTGCCAACAGCAGCGGCACCGCATCCCCGCATGAGCCCCATCCTTGCCGACAACAGCCTGAGCATCGGCCACACGCCGCTGGTGCAATTGAACCGGGTCACAGAAGGTTGCCGGGCCAGGGTGCTGGCCAAGATTGAGGGTCGTAATCCGGCCTATTCGGTGAAGTGCCGGATCGGAGCGGCCATGATCTGGCAGGCCGAAAAGGACGGACTGCTGGGATCGGGCCGGGAGTTGATCGAACCCACGAGTGGCAACACGGGCATCGCCCTGGCCTTTGTGACCGCGTCCCGGGGGATCCCCTTGACCCTCACCATGCCCGAAACGATGAGCATGGAGCGGCGCAAGCTGCTCACTGCCTACGGCGCTCGCTTGGTGCTCACCGAGGGGCGACTGGGCATGGGTGGCGCCATCGCGACGGCCCGGGAGATGGTCGAGAGCAATCCCGACCGCTACCTGATGCTCCAGCAGTTCAGCAACCCGGCCAATCCCCGCATCCACCACGACACCACCGCCCCCGAGATATGGGAGGACACCAGCGGTGAGGTCGATGCCTTCGTGGCCGGTGTGGGCACCGGGGGCACGATCACGGGCGTGAGTCGCTATTTCAAGCAGACCCGTGGGCGCTCAATCGTGTCCGTGGCTGTCGAACCGCTCAACAGCCCGGTGATTGGCCAGACCATCGCGGGAGCATCACTCCGCCCCGGCCCCCACAAGATCCAGGGCATCGGCGCCGGTTTCGTGCCGGAGAACCTCGATCTCAGCTTGGTCGACCGGGTCGAAACGGTGAGTGATGAAGAGGCCGTGACGATGGCCCGGCGGCTGATGAAGGAGGAGGGCATCCTGGCGGGCATCTCCTGTGGTGCCGCCACCACGGTGGCCCTGCGTCTGGCCCGGGAGGAGGCGTTTGCCGGCAAAACGATCGTGGTGGTGTTGCCCGATTCCGGCGAGCGCTACCTCAGTTCGGCGCTGTTTGAAGGGGTGTTCAACGAGAAGGGGCTCGCGGCGGTCTGAGCGGGGCAAGATCGATCAGTTCGCCATCGTCACGAACTCCTCGGCCACCGTGGGGTGCAGGGCCATGGTGCGGTCGAAGTCGGCCTTGGTGGCCCCCATCCCCACGGCGATTGCCGCCATCTGGATGATCTCGGCGGCATGGTCGCCCACCATGTGGCAGCCGAGCACCCGGTCGCTGGCCACGTCCACCACAAGTTTGAGCAGCACCGCCGGTCCTCGCTTCGCTAGGGCCTGGCTCATCGGACGGAAGCGGGCCCGGTGGACCCGAACCCCCTCGCTGCCGTGGCGGCGGATCGCCTCCTCTTCGCTGAGCCCCACGGTGGCCAGTTCGGGTTGGCTGAACACGGCAATCGCCACCAAATCATGGTCCACCCGCCGGGGCCGGTTGCCGTAGGTGCTGTCGGCAAAGGCACGGCCCTCATCGATGGCAACGGGGGTGAGGTTGATGCGGTCGGTCACATCCCCCACCGCGAAGATGTGGGGCACATTCGTGGCCTGATCTGGGTTCACGGGAATCCGATGGTCGACCACCTGCACGCCGGCGGCCTCGAGGTTCAGTCCCTCCAGGAACGGCCTGCGACCCGTGGCCAGCAGCACGCCGCCACAGCCGATCACGTCACCCGAGGCCGTTCGCAGGCTGAGATCTTCACCATCCCGTTCGATGGCGCCTGGCACCGTGCCCGTTCGGAGTTCGATGCCGGAGGCCACCATCGCTTCCTGGACGTGGGCGGCTGCCTCCACATCGAAGCCCCGCAGGATCCGCTCCCCTCGCACGATCTGGATGACCTCCACACCGAGGCCGTGGAGGATGCCGGCGCATTCGCAGGCGATGAATCCACCGCCCACCACCACCACCCGCTGCGGTAGCTCCCGGAGTTCAAACAGGTCGTCGCTGACCCAGCCGAGTTCGGCTCCCGGTATGGATGGGCGGACGGGGCGCCCGCCGACCCCGATCAGGATCCGCTTCCCCCGCAGCAGACGCTCTTCTCCCCGGGAGTCGATCACGGCCACGGTGTGGTCGTCGTGAAAGCGTCCCCAGCCCGGCACCAGCTCCACCCCAGCCTTCTCGAGGAAGCCGAGGTGAAGGGCATGGAGGCGATCGACCTCAGCCCGCACCGCCGCGAGCAACTTGGGGGGGTCGCAGCGCAGTCCTTCCCCCTGCAGGGGTAACCAGCCATGGCTGGGGGCGTCGGCCAGCCACTGGCGGTAGGCGGCGCCGTAAACCAGCATCTTTTTGGGTACACAGCCCCGGATCACGCAGGTTCCCCCGACACGATCGCCTTCGATGATGGCCACCCTGGCCCCATGGGCAGCGGCCCGCTTGGCGGCGGCGAGGCCACCGGATCCAGCTCCGATCACGAGCAGATCGAGATGGTCAGGGGTTGCTGGGGTTGGCACGGGGGTCTGGGGGAATGGGGCGTGGACGCCCCTTTGGTGACATTCTGTGGGGAAGGGTGCTTCGTTTGTCGATGCTCCGGGCTAGTTCCAGAGTATGGTTTAAATCAAGGATGATTTTGTGGAATCGCGAGTTGGGTAGATGAACCTCTGGTCTCGTCCGAAGCAGAAGCCTGCGGTCGCGAAAGTGCGTGTAGACCGCCGGGAACGCCGCTACTCGGTTCCCGTGCTCAGCGTGAGGATCACGGCGGAGTTGATCACGCCGACATGTACATATCATGGAGTGTTGTGGGATATAAGTACCAGCGGGGCCTGTATCCAGACCTACGAAGTGATCCCTATTGGCATTACTTGCACCTTGCGACTTCATCAGTATGCCGGTCCCCAGATTGTAGAACGTCAGGTGCGTCTGCTGTGGAGCGATGATGTGATGAGGGCCCATTATGTGGGCATGAGCTTTGATGAACCGATTCCGGTTGACTCTTCCACATTTCTTGGAACCCTCATTGAGAATTCTATGGCCTCCCAGGAAGGTCCCGATTGAATCAAGGGCGATGGGATTGATTCTTTCCTTTTTGGCCTAAAAGTAACGGGAGGGAAAATCTGGCAATGGTCGTGGTGGGGTGCGGTTGATCAAGCATGAAAAAGCCCCCAAATAGAGGGGGCTTCGAAAGCGAAAGCTCTCTGGATTCAAAGGGCAGAATCGCCTCGATCTCCGGTGCGGATCCTGATGGCGGTTTCCACAGGGTTCACGAAGATCTTGCCATCGCCGATTTCGCCCGTACGGGCGGCTTCGGTGATGGCTTGAATCGCGGGCTCGACCTTGGAGTCGGCCACCACCACAACGATCTTGGTTTTCTGGAGAAAATCCACGGTGAATTCGTTGCCGCGGTAGCGCTCCACTTGGCCCTTCTGGCGGCCGAAACCGCGCACTTCACTCACGGTCATGCCCACGATTTCGAGGGCAACTAGGGCGGTCTTTACGGCATCAACCTTGGAGGGACGCACGAGAGCTGTGATCATTTTCATGGGGGTCTCCGCCTCAGTTGGTCATCGGATCGTAGGCTTCTTCCCCGTGGGCCACATAATCGAGGCCACGCTCTTCATCCTGTTCGCTCACGCGCAGCGGCATAAACAGCTTGAGGAACCAGAGGATCAGGGCAGTACCGAGACCCACGAAACCGTAGGAGATCAGTACGGCCTTGAACTGGGCGATGAACAGCCCGAAGTTGCCGCTCTCTTCCATGATCTTGGCGGAGAGGGGGAAGTAATCGGCTGAAACCAACGACTTCGCTGCAAGGATCCCTGTGAGCAGGGCGCCTACGGTGCCGCCGACTCCGTGAACCATGAAGGTGTCGAGGGAATCGTCGAATTTAATCGCGGCCTTGATCTGAACAGCGATGAAGCAGGCGATGGCGGTGAGGGCACCGATCAGGATCGACTGGGGCATGTAGTCGAAACCTGCGGCTGGCGTGATGCCCACCAGACCGGCCACAGCACCGGTGGCCGCACCCACGGCGGTGGGTTTGCCATCCTTAAACCATTCGATCATGCACCAGGCCAGCAGACCGGCAGAAGCCGAGGTGGTGGTGGTGAGAAAGGGATAGCCAGCGGTTTTGGCGGCAAACATGCTGGCGCCGTTGAAGCCGAACCAGCCAAACCACAGCAGGCCCGCACCCAGCAGGATGAAGGGCACGTTGTGTGGAGGACGCTTGCTGTTCGGCCAGGTGGTGCGTTCGCCGATGATCGCGGCTGCCACCAGGGCGGCCACGCCCGAGGCGATGTGAACCACGGTGCCACCGGCGAAATCGATGGCTCCAACGGTGCCGAAGGGACCGAGGAAACCACCGCCCCACACCATCTTGGCCATCGGGGAGTAGATCAGCAGGCTCCAGAGAACGCAGAACCAGAACCAGGCCTTGAAGCTCACCCGTTCAACGATGGCACCCGATATCAGGGCCGGGGTGATGATCGCGAACATGCCCTGGAAGAGGGCAAAGGAGGAGGCGCTCAGGTTGAAGCCATCAGCCAGGGGAGCGTCGCCGAATTCGCCACCGACTCCATTCATCCACATCGCTCCGAGGCCACCGATGAAGGGGCTCTTGAAGCCGGTGTCGAAGGCGAGGCTGTAGCCGATCACCACCCAGAGCACCCCGATGAGCCCCATCAGGAAAAAGCTCATCATCATGGTGTTGAGCACGTTCTTCGAGCGGGTGAAGCCGCCGTAGAAGAAGGCCAGGCCTGGGGTCATGAGCAGCACCAATGCCGAGCCGATCAGCATCAGCAGGGTGTCGGCGCCATCGTTGACAGCCTTCGGCAGGGCGGCGTGGGCGGCTCCCGCCATGAGCGGCGCCAGACCAGCGGCGATGCCCACCATCACAAAGGCAGAGCGACGCAGCTGGGGATCCTGCACACCGGCAAGGAACCGTCTGCGCCATCGGTCAAAAACACGGAGCGGTGTCGATCCACCGCTGACCAGAGGGACAAATGCCATGAAGGGGAGGAACCTCAGCGTTCACCCGGATACCTTCCGCTGTAGGCGGGGGTGGGGCCCGTAGCAACCGTTACCGCCTCGCGAAATGATGACGCAGATCACAGCAAAACCACTCCGTCTGGGTCACTCGCCCGCCCGAATTTGGCCACTGGGCGGTGGTGCCGGGATGGTGAAACCCCAATCTGTCTGAGACTCCGCCAGGATCTCGGGCGACAGACTCAGCAGCCCCCCTTGGCCGGTTCGTTGCCCGTAGCTCCCGGACCCGCGGTCCCATCGCGAATCTTCCCGGCGGCTCCATCCGGCGCCCCGATCGCCAGCTGGGAGGAGTTGCAGCAATGGGCGGCCCCGGAACTCGATCGCATCAACGGTCCCGCCAGCGCCCAGGCCACCCTTCGTCTGTTTGGCCAACCCGAATCCTCGGTGCGGGTGACCCTCTACCGCGATCACCACGCCTGGTGTCCCTACTGCCAGAAGGTGTGGCTGTGGCTCGAGGAGAAGGGCATTCCCTACCGGGTTCGCAAGGTCACGATGGTCTGTTACGGGCAGAAGGAGAGTTGGTACCGCCAGCTGGTGCCCAACGGGATGTTGCCGGCGCTGGAGCTCGACGGGCACATGATCACCGAGAGCGATCAAATTCTTCTGGCCCTGGAGGGGGCTTTCGGGCCACTGCGGTTTGCGATGGAGGATCCCGAGGTCCTGCCGCTGCGGCGGCTGGAGAGGCTGCTGTTCCGGGCTTGGTGCCAGTGGCTGTGTGTGCCGTATCAGGGGCCTAGGGCTGAAACCCAGGCCGCCCAGGCCTTTGATCGCATGGCCGACGCCCTGGTGGCCACCCCTGGAGCATTCCTCTTGGGGGAGATCAGCACGGCCGATCTGGTGTTCGTGCCCTACGTCGAACGAATGGGGGCGAGCCTGGCCTACTACAAGGGCTACCTGCTGCGGCGCCGGCACCCAGCCATCGACCGCTGGTTCCGGGCCCTCGAGGAGCGTCCCGCTTACCTGGCCACCCAGAGTGACTTCCACACCCACGCCCATGATCTGCCTCCCCAGATGGGGGGCTGCCATGCCGATGGTTCCCCTCTCCAGCGCCAGCTGGCAGAGAGGATCGATCACGGTCCTTGGCCGATCGGCGCTCCCGGAGAAGACGATCCCGAAACCAGCCAGGCCGAACCCCCCGATGCTGTGGCCCTGGCCCTCGCCAGGGTGCTGCGGCACCGGCGCACCCTGGTGGCCCGCTATGGGGATGGAGGCGATGCCGAGTCGTTTGCTACGGCCCTTCGCTGTGCCCTCACCCTGCTGATCCGCGGGAGCGCCTGCCCTCCCCCGGGAGGCAGCGCGGCAGGGCTTCGAAACCTGGCCCAGCGCATCAGCGTGCCGCGGGACATGCCGCTCCACGCCGCCCGCAGACTGCGGCAGGCGCTGCTCCACACCGCCGCCCTCGATCCGCTCGATCCCTCGGCCCCCGCTGATCTCCTGCCGCTGCATCACCGCCGCGATCAGGATCCCCAGCCTTTCCTCCTGGCGACCCGGGAGCAGGCTTAGATTTCTGCCACTCGATGGCCCAATCCCCTGATGCGCTGGCGCCCTCGCTCGATCGGAGTTGTCGTCAGCCTGGCGGTGGTCGCTTGGGCTGATCCGCAATTTCTTCGTTTCGGAGCGCCTGCGCTACAGACCCCATCAGTCCAGCCGTCTCCCTGGTTTTTGCCCCTGCCAGGAACTCCGGCCAGGGCCCTCGAGCTGGCCGGCTCCACCGTGTTCGTGAAGGCCCCCTGGCAGGTCGACCTGGTGAGTTACAACACCACGGTTGGCCAGCCGTTGCCGGAGTATTACTTCACCCTCAGCCTGGATCCTGAGGCTGGAGCGTCCCTCGGTGGTTTCACGTTCCAGCAGATCCGCGGGGTCGATCGACAATTTCCCTTCCTGCTGGGCAAGACCCGCGCCTTTATTGGCAGGCCGCGGCGTGAGGGGCGCCCGGTGCCCGTGAGGGCCCGCTTCAACGACGACACCAGGACCATGACTCTGGAGTTTCCGGAGCCGGTCCCGCCGGGCAGCACCGTGACCGTGTCGGTGGTGCCGTGGACGAATCCGATGCAGTCGGACACCTATCTGTTCCAGGTGATTGCCTACCCGGCTGGTCCGGATCCCCAGGGAAGCCAAGTGGGGGTTGCCACCCTGCGGATATACGAGAACACCTACTGGTGAAGGCGCTGCGGTCCGACTGCGTCGGCCAAACGACGCCATTGGGAGGGAGAAGGTTTCAACCTTCCGGATGTCGCAGGGTGCGCCACATCCCACTGCCGGTGCTCACCTCCACGCCGATGCCAACCGGCGGTGCCGCTGGACCCCGTTCGTCATGCCACCAGGACAGGGCTTCGGCCCACGCAGCCTCGAGCGTGTCGTAAAGGTCGTCGAGCACGGGATGGGGATCACCTCGGTGATCCACCAGCCGGTAGACCCGCTGGTTGGAATGCAGGGCAGTGCTCGCGCGAACAAGGCCAGTGGAGCCTTTGGTGGTTGACCGGGGTGGAAGTGGCAGAACCATCGGTACATCTCTGTTGATTAACCCATGCTGGGGGCTGTGCCAGCTGTTGACTGTCACCATCGTCACAGCTTGGGGTGCTGGTTGCTCCCTGCCCGGATCGACGTGGGCTAGCGCAGGTACTGGCGCACGGCCGGTCGACACCAGAAGACCAGGGCAGCCGCCTGGGTGGCGAGCAGCAGCGGGAAGGCCAGCGCTAGGGCCAGCCGGCCCTGCTCCACCATCACCAGCCGCACGATGCCGTAAGGCAACGCGATCGCCAGGTTCAGGGCGAGGGCCACGATCGCCAGCACCACCCCCCAGTGCCGCCAGCGCAGCAGGGCAATGCAGGCCACCAGGCCCACCACCGCGCAGGGGAGGATGGCCCCTGCGCCCACGGCGATATTCGGGACGCGCCAGAGGGGATCCCGCAGGATCGTGAGGATGCCAGCCGGGATCACCAGGGCGTTGGCCACCAGGCCGATCCAGGCCAGAAGCCGATAACCCCGGGGGGGATCCAGCAGGTCGGCCTGGGCAAGGGGCCCGGAGGGCTGGCGGATCGTCCGGATGGAGGTCATGGCATCAAACGCCGAACGGCATGGGGCCATCCCGATCGGAGCGGAACACCGGGCTCAGATGGGGCATTGTGTTGCTCGCCAGGTCCACCAGACGCTCAAAGCGCTCCCGCGTCAACGGAGCTCCACGGCCCATGGCCTCCCGGCTCATCAGCACCACCTCCAGCACCCGACCCTCCAGCTTGGACTGCACATCGGCGAACAGCTGCAGCCTCAAGTTCTCGGAACCGCTGAGCATGGCGCTGAGGTGGGCCGGCGTGCGGTGGTCGACCTCCGCTTCGAGTTCGTCGAGCATCGGGTCCAGTCCCGCGATCAGGGCTGTTGTGTCCAGGGGGGACCTGGGTTTCAGCACCAGCAGGAAGCGGGCCATGGAAGCGATCGGAATCCCTCCATCCTCCCCCTTCGCTGCACCTGCCGATCCCCATGCTCCAGGCCTGCTGCAATCAGCCCCGTTTCGCAGCATCCATTGGGCTCCCCTGGCCCCGCTTGCGGCCCCTAGCCTCGATCTGGCCAGCGGTTCAGCCTCAGGATGTCCATCGCCAACCCAGCACCTGTCAGCCCCGTCCGTGCTGCGGACCCCGGTGACAACACCCTGCTGACCATGGATTTTCCCGCCCTCCGGCGCGGGGTTCCCACCACCCTGCAGGTGAACCTGGGCTACCGCTGCAACCAGGCCTGCAGCCACTGCCATGTGGGGGCGGGTCCGAACCGCACCGAAAGCATGGATGCCGCCACGGTGGCACTCGTCCCTGCCGTGCTCCAGGCCCGCCGGCTCTCCTGCCTGGATCTCACCGGTGGAGCCCCTGAACTCCATCCTCTGTTCCGGAGCCTGGTGCGGCAGGTTCGGGCCCTGGGGCTGGAGGTGATCGATCGCTGCAACCTCACCATTCTTCAGGAGAGCGGCCAGGAGAACCTGGCCGCCTTTCTGGCGGACCAGGGCGTGCATGTGGTGGCGTCGTTGCCCTGCTACCTCGCCGACAACGTGGAGAAGCAGCGGGGGACCGGAGTGTTTGCGCGCAGCATCGCCGGCCTGCGGCAACTCAATAGCCTGGGTTATGGGCAGCCAGGATCGGGCCTGGAGCTGGACCTGGTGTTCAACCCCCAGGGTGCGGTGCTGCCGCCGCCCCAGCGGCAGCTGGAGGCGGACTATCGCCGGGTGCTGGCCCAGGATCACGGCGTTGTGTTTAGTCGGCTGCTCGCCCTGACCAACATGCCGATTCAACGGTTCGCCCAGGCGCTGCATTTGGAGGGCCTGGAGCGCTACCACCGGTTGCTGCGCCTCAACCACCGTCAGGAGAACCTGGCCAGCGTGATGTGCCGCAGCCTGCTGAGCGTGGACTGGCAAGGGCGCCTCCACGACTGTGATTTCAACCAGCAGCTGGGTCTGGGCCTGCCGGAGCCGCGGCATCTGAAGGATCTGCTGGACTGGGACCCCACCGGGGGAGCGATCCGGGTTGGGGGGCACTGCTTCGGCTGCACCGCCGGGGCGGGATCCAGTTGCGGCGGATCTCTGGCCTGAGGGCGGGCCGGGCTCACCCCGCAGGGATGCTCACTTCAGGAGGCCAGGTGGGCGTCGGGAGCATCCTTCCCCAGCAGCCGGCAACCGATCTGCAGCTGGCCTTCATCGAGGAGGCGGCCGATCTGGAGGGCCTTCGCCTCCTCCTCCCGGCTGAAGTCAGCCTGATGGGTGGTGAGCCAGTCGATTTCCTGCTGGGTGATGATCCCGGTGGCCATGGTTTCCAGGAAGACTTCTCCCACGAGCATGGAGGTTGATGCGTGCTGGAGAGATGGTATTTCTGGCGTGCTTCGGCGTAGCTCCGGTTCACGTGCCGTAGTGGTTTGCGGGCGTGCCCGGCATCCATCGCCATGACTTAGTCATGACTAAGTCATGGCGATGGCCATGAAAAAGCCCGATCCATTGAGGATCGAGCTTCGGTGGAACCGTGCCCTCCCGGTCGCCAGCCTCCGTGCTGGCTGGTGGTCGTGATGGGTGGGTCGTGATCCCGCGTGGTTCTGGTCGGGTCGGGGCTGATGCGACGGGGGCCCATCGGGCCGGTATGGGTGATGGGGCCGCCCCGGCACGAGGTTCCAGGGCAGCCACCATGCGACGACCATCAAGAAGCGTCAGCTTTTCGTGATCATGGTGATCGAAGAGATGGGTTGGGGATCGGAGCTGCGGAAGGCGGCACCTGGGGCCATGGCATCCATGCGATCGGCTTCCGTGAACCCGGGGGCACCTGGGACGGCGCATCGGGTAATCCGCTGGGGGACCTGGAAACCGCAGATCGGAACGAGACTGTTGGAGCAGGGGCCTGCGGTCAGCGCACTCCTGAAACCTGATTGGGTGGCGTGTCGTCCATCGCTGGTGCCTCCGGGTCGATGCCACCACTGTTGCCCCATCCAGGGAGCGAAGCCATAGGCATTCCTGCCTGATTTTTGTGGAACTGCTGACTTGCGGCGGGATCGCTGCGCTCCCGCGTCCACCGCGCCTCGTCGCGGGGGGCTTGGGGCGAGGGTGCTGCGTGCGTAAGCGTGAACCCGATCTTCAGGGCTGGGATTCCCTGCCACCCTGATGGGCAAGGCGGATGCCCACTCCCCACTCCCCAGTCCCTTCTCCATCGCCATGACCGCCTCCGCCGTTGCCGATCCCCTGGCCCACCTCTCCAGCGAGGAGGAGCTCCAGCGCATCGACGCCTGGTGGCGGGCCGCCAACTACCTGGCAGTGGGGATGATCTACCTGCGGGCCAATGCCCTGCTGGCCGAACCGCTGCGCCCTGAGCACATCAAGGCGCGGCTGCTGGGGCACTGGGGTTCGAGTCCGGGCCAGGCGTTCATCTGGGCCCATGCCAACCGGCTGATCCGCCGCCACCGGGTGGAGATGATCTACCTCTCGGGGCCCGGCCATGGGGCACCGGGGGTGCTGGGACCCACCTATCTGGATGGCACCTACAGCGAGGTGTATCCGGATAAAAGCCAGGACGCCGAAGGGCTGGAGCGGTTCTTCAAACAGTTCTCGTTTCCCGGCCATATCGGCTCCCACTGCACGCCGGAAACCCCCGGTTCGATCCATGAGGGGGGCGAGCTCGGCTACGTGCTCTCCCACGCCTGCGGCGCGGTGTTCGACAACCCCAACCTGATCGCCCTGGCCTGCGTGGGCGATGGGGAGGCGGAAACGGGGCCCCTTGCCACCTCCTGGCACATCAACAAATTCATCAACCCGATCACAGACGGCGCCGTGCTGCCGGTGCTGCACCTGAACGGCTACAAGATCGCCAACCCCACCCTGCTGGCTCGCATTCCCAAGGCTGAGCTCGAGAGCCTGTTGGTGGGCTACGGCTGGCAGCCGCTGTTCGTGGAGGGTCACGAGCCGATGGCGATGCACCGGGCCATGGCCGCGGCGATGGACACGGCCCTGGAGCGGATCCGCTCCATCCAGGCCAGCTGCCGCGCCAGTGGTGAGGCGGTGCGGCCGGCCTGGCCGATGCTGGTGCTGCGCTCCCCCAAGGGCTGGACCGGACCGGCCGAGCTCCATGGCCACAAGCTCGAGGGGTTCTGGCGCTCCCACCAGGTTCCTCTGCCGAAGCCCAACACCGATCCGGAGCAGCTGGGGATGCTGGAGGCCTGGCTGCGCAGCTATCGCGCCGAGGAGTTGTTTGATGCCAACGGCAGCCTGGTGCCGGAGCTCCGGTCCCTCTCGCCCCAAGGGACCCTGCGGATGGGCTCCAGCCCCCACGCCAATGGCGGCCTGCTCCGCCTGCGGCTGCGGTTTCCCCCGCTGGAGTCCTACGCGGTGGCGTGGAGCGGCCGGGCCAGGGTGAGGCGGAGAACACCGCCCCCCTCGGCGCCCTGTTGCGGGATCTGATCGGGCGCAATCCGGATTCGTTGCGGGTGTTCGGCCCCGATGAAACCGCCTCCAACCGCCTGCAGGCGATCTACGAGCGCAGCCCGAAGGTGTGGATGGAGGAGCTGCTCCCTGAAGATGCCGATGGCGGTGATCTGGGTCGCAGCGGCCGGGTGGTGGAGATGCTCAGCGAGCACACCCTGGTGGGGATGATGGAGGGTTACCTCCTCACCGGTCGCTATGGCTTCTTCCACACCTACGAGGCCTTCGCCCATGTGATCGCCTCGATGTTCAACCAGCACGCCAAATGGCTGGAGAGCTGCCTGCATCACGCCCCTTGGCGCGCGCCGATCGCCGCCTGGAACTGCCTGATCTCCTCCACGGTGTGGCGGCAGGACCACAACGGCTTCACCCACCAAGACCCCGGCTTCATCGACCTGGCCGGCAACAAGAGCGGCGAGGTGGTGCGGGTCTATCTGCCGGCCGATGCCAACAGCCTGCTGGCGGTGGCGGAAACGGCGCTAATCGAAACGAATGTGTGCAACATCATCGTTTCCGATAAGCAGAAGCATCTGCAATACCTCACCCTGGAGCAGGCGCGCCAGCACGTGGCCAAGGGCATCGGCCTCTGGAGCTGGGCCAGCAACGACCACCACGGCAGCGACCCCGATGAACCGGAGGTGGTGATGGCCTGCGCCGGCGATATCCCCACCAAGGAGACCCTGGCGGCGGTGGAGATCCTGCGGCGCGAGATCCCCAGCCTGAGGGTGCGGGTGCTGAATGTGGTGAAGCTGTTTGCCCTCACCTCACCATCTGAGCATCCCCATGGCCTCAGCGACCTGGATTTTGACGGCCTGTTCACCACCGATCGGCCGGTGATCTTCAACTTCCATGGCTACCCCTGGCTGATCCACCGCCTCACCTATCACCGCACCAACCATGCCAACTTCCATGTGCGGGGCTACAAGGAAAAGGGCAACATCAACACGCCTCTGGAGCTGGCGATGAACAACCAGATCGACCGCTTCAACCTGGTGATCGATGTGATCGACCGGGTGCCGCGCCTCGGCTCCCGGGCCGCCCATGTGAAGGAGCGGATGAAGGAGGAGATATTGGCCCACCGCCATTACGCCCACGAGCACGGCACCGATGCGCCGGAGGTGACCGATTGGCGCTGGACCCTTCCCCCAGGCGAGATGTGATCCCGGCCGGCGCTGGAGCGGCTGCAGCCCACCGGGTTGATGACCCGGCAGCCGTCGGGGCGCTGGAGGGGGCGAGGCTGGGGGCGCTTGAGGCTCCGGTGCTCGTGCTCAACGCCGGCAGTACGGGGCTGAAGGCCTCGCTGCACGGCCCCGATGGCGCTTGCCTCTGGCGGGATGAGCGGAGCTGGGCGGCGCTTGGTGCGGCCCAGGGCCCGGGAGGTTTAGCCGCAGGTCCCGGATTCCTTCAGGGCCAGGGAAATCCAGGGGCTGATCTGGAAGCACCGGCGCAACCGAACCTGCTGCCGGAGCTGGATCAGGCCCTGGCCGGCTGGCTGGAAGGGGCTCTCGGGGGACTGGATCATTCAGGTTCTGCCGGACCGGTGGGCCTAGCGCGGTCGGAGGGTGCTGGACCGTTGGACGATCCGGCCAGGGTCGGTGCGGTCGCTGCGGGCATCCAGGGTGTACGAGTCCCGCTGCCGTTGGCCCTGGTGGCCCATCGGGTGGTACATGGCGGCGAGCGCTTCACTGTCCCCACCCTCCTGGAGGAGCCAGAGCTGGCGGTCCTGGCAGCGCTGAGCCCGCTGGCGCCGCTCCACAACCCTCCGGCCCTGGCGCTGATCCACTGGGCTCGGGCCCGCTGGCCCCGCGTGCCCCAGTGGGCCTGCTTCGACACCGCGTTCCACGCCACCCTGCCGCCGGAGGCCCGCACCTACGCGATCCCGCCCTCCTGGCGCCGCGAGGGCCTGCGCCGCTACGGCTTCCATGGCCTCAACCATCAGCATGTGGCCGAAGCGGTCGCTTGGCGCTTCGGCCCCACCGGTCCGGCAGGTCCCCTGCGGTTGATCAGTTGCCACCTGGGGGGTGGTTGCTCGCTCTGCGCCATCAGGGACGGGCGCAGCATCGCCACCACCATGGGCTTCACCCCTCTGGAGGGTCTGGTGATGGCCAGCCGCAGCGGCTCGGTGGATCCGGGCCTGCTGCTGCACCAGCTGCAGCGGGGGCTGGAGGCGGCGGAGCTGGAGCGGGCGCTGCAGCGGGAAGGGGGCCTGCTGGGGCTTTCGGAGCTGAGCGCCAGCATGGAGGTGCTCAGGGCCGCGGCGGCGCCGCCTCCCCAGGGCGAGGGCCATCGCGGAGCGGCCCTGGCGATCGGGGTGTTTCGCCATCGCCTGCTGGAGGGGATCGGTGCCATGGCCGCCTGCCTGCAGGGGGTGGATGTGATCGCCCTGACGGGCGGCATCGGCGAACACGACCAGGCCCTGCGGCTGGAGCTGGCCGAGGCCCTGGCCTGGCTCGGCAGGTTCGAGCTGGTGGTGGTCCCGGCCGATGAGGAGGGGGTGATCGCCAGGAGTTGCCGCCGGGCCGCGCAGTGATCCCGATCGGGACGCTCCGCTCTGCAGGCAGCGACGCTTGGCTCAGGCCTTCGGGATCGGCCCTTGGTGGTCAGGGCGTTTGGACTCGCTGCCGGCTTCAGGACCCCGGCTGGCCTGCCAACGCGTCGATCCGCCGCGCCAGCGCCAGATCGAGGTTGGAGAGGCCGCCACAGTCGTGGGTGGTGAGGTTGATCACCACCCGGTTCCAGACGTTGCTCCATTCGGGGTGGTGGTTCAGCCCTTCCGCGGCCAGGGCCACCCGGGTCATGAACCCGAAGGCCTCGGAGAAATCGGCGAAGCGCAGTTCGCGGTGGAGCTTGCCCGCCTGGAGGGTCCAGGCGGGGAGCTGCTCGGGCAGCAGGGCGATGTCCGTGGAGCTGAGCGGCTGGGCAGCCATGGAGGTGGCGAAGCGTTGGCCCTCAACCTTGCCCGATCCCGGATTCACCGGCCCGACCGCTCTCATGGGAACCGAAGCCCTGCCACCCCGGCGCCGTGAACGCGCCGATCCCTGGATGCCGGGCTGCGAAGCCGAACCGGTCGTGCTGGCGCACCGCGGCCTGGAACTGCCTGGTGCAGGCCAGGCGGGCCGGTCATCGGTGCGGTGATGTTGAGGGGGGCCTCGCCCCTACTCCCCGATCAGATGCAGGCTGAGCTGGCGCCGGTGGGGCCTGGCCCGGTGCTCCCAGAGGTACACCGCCTGCCAGGTGCCCAGCAGCAAACGCCCCGCCTGGAAGCTCAGGCTCAGGCTGGTGGAAGTGAGGGCGGTGCGGATGTGGGCCGGCATGTCGTCGGGGCCTTCGTCGTCGTGGCGCCAGGGCCGCAGTTCGCCCAGGCCGCTCAAGGGCCGCACCCCCTCCGCCGGCACCAGAGCCCGCAGGAAGGTGGCCAGATCCTCAAGCACGCGGGGATCGGCGTTTTCGTTGATGGTGAGGCTGCAGCTCGTGTGGAGGCAGGCGAGGGTGGCGAGCCCGAACGTCAGTCCGCTGGTGCTGATCTCGCTGTTGAGGGCTGCGGTGAGGTCGGTGAAGCCCTCGCCGCTGGTCTGGAGGCTCAGGGAATGGAGGCTCTGGCGCAGCATCGGGGGTCGCTCACCCCAGCAGGGCTGCGGTGGCCATCCGGGCGATCTCCCGGGAGGTGAAGCCGATCTCGGTGAGCACTTCCTGATAGGAGGTCATGAAATCGGCCATCAGGTCCTCCTTGTCCATCTGGAGCACGCCGGCGTCATCGGCGACCTGCTCCAGCATCCGCCGCACATGGGGCAGGTTGGCTCGGTTGGCCTCCTCCAGCTCCTGACGGGCCGCCTCGAGGTTGGCCTTGAGCCACTCCTGGCCGTAGTTGAGGTGGGTGTATTCGTCCTGCACCACACCCTCGGTGATCTTGCGGGCGAAGGGATCGGCCACCGGGATATAGATGTGGTAAGCCGCGATGGCGAAAGCCTCAATCAGAATCGACTGAATCAGCAGGCAGGTGACCAATTTGCCCTCGGCGAGGCCCTGCTGGAAGTTGTCACGGAGCGGACTGAAGAAGGCGTGGGCGAAGGGCATGTCGGCCTCAACGCCAAGGTTGGCGGCACAGGCGGTGAAGCCCTTTTTATGCTTCATCTCCATCCGGGCCAGCCGGGCCAGTTCGTCGGCCTGATCGGGTAGCAGGGTGGCCAGGGAAAGGTAGTTGTCGTGGGCTTCCTGTTCGCCCTCAATCACGATGGCATTAATGCGGCTATAGGCGTCCTTGTAGCGCTCGCTGCTGAAGTCGGGCAGGGCGGCTTCGGCCGGCGAGCCGCCGTCGCTGCCCAGCCCGATCGACGCCGCGGGATTCGTGGACAGATCCGACAGGGAAACCGCCATGGAGGGCCTTTCGCGCATTTAACCGCCGACTGTAATCAACCCCGACGGGTTCCTGGCGGCCAGTCGCTGTTCAGCAAGGATGCGAACCGGCGCCGCCATCCCTCAACCAACCCCTCGAACAGCGCCTGCCCCAGCTCGGCGGAGGCGCCGGCGGGATCGCCGATCACGCCAGAGGTGCTGAGCTCGCGGGTCAGCCAGGCGCAGGGGGCCTGGCCCTCCAGGCTCCAACCCTCCGGTGGTTCCTGGTAGGTCCCGTCAGCCTGACGTCCGGGACCCACCAGATCCTTCGCCAGATGAAGCATCAGGCTGGTCTCGGCCAAACCCGCATGCAGGCCCAGCTGGCGCTCCGGTTCGGGAATCCGCTGGGAGATCCCTTCCGGTCCTCTCCACAGGAAACAAGGCAGCACCGCCAGGGTCGGCTGGGCCGCGTGGAGCTGGCGGGCCGCCACCTCCAGCAGGGCGATCTGCCCGCCATGGCCATTGAGGAGCACCAGCCTCTGGAAACCCGCCGCTGCCAGGTCCGTGCCCACCGCGAGCACAAGGCCAAGCAGCAGCTCGGGCGGCAGGCTGAGGGTGCCGGCAAAGCCGCGGTGCTCGTGGGAGAAGCCGAGGCTCTGGGTGGGCAGCTGCCAGATGGGTTGATCGTTGGGAAGCCCTTCCAGTACGGCCGTGCAGACCCTCTCGGCGAAAATGGCATCGGTGCCGAGGGGAAGATGGGGGCCGTGCTGCTCGATCGCCCCGAAGGGCCACACCACCGTGCTGCCGGGCCTAGCGGCCGCCTGCGCCACCTCGGGCCAGCTGAGCTGGCTGAGCAGGAGGCGCCGCCCCTGGCCCTGGGGATTCGGTGCAGGTGAGGTCATGGCGGGAACTCGGACGGCGACCTGGCACGGAACGGGTACGCGCTGCACTCGGCCGTGGTTCCAGGGGGGATCCCTACAGTGTGGGATCGCAGAACGCTGAGGTTCATGGCCGGATCCGGCACCCCCCCGCCGCGTCAACCCCGGACCCCTGCCCAACGGCCCGGCGGGCAGGCGGTCACACCTCCCCGGAAGCCGCCCCAGGTGGTGTTGATCCGCAAGGAGGAAGCGGCGACGCCCGCAGCACCGCCCGCTGAGCCAGTCGCGCCGGCCAACCCCGCTGCGGCCCGCGCCACTGATGCGACGCAGGCTCCCAGCCGGCCGGCGCCCCCGGCCCCGGCGGCACAAGCGGCGCAGAACCGCTCCGATGACGAACTCTTCGATCTCGGGGCCCTCGAGGGCATGACGATGGCCGACCTGCTCGGGCCGGAACCCGGCCGGGGTCGAGCCAGCGGCGATCGCAAGGCGGCGCCGGCCGCCACCCAGGCCGCGGTGAGCCGCACCGTGGATGATTTCGATTTCGATGAGGAAGCCTTCCTGGCGGCCCTCGACGAGAACGAGCCCGTGGGCACCACCGGGGAGGTGGTGAGTGGCACGGTGGTGAGCGTGGAGAGCGATGGGGTTTATGTGGATATTGGCGGCAAGGCGCCGGGCTTCATGCCCAAGAACGAGGCTGGCCTTGGGGTGATCACCAACCTCAAGGAACGCTTCCCTCGGGGCCTTCAGGTGGAAGTGCTCGTGACCCGCGAGCAAAACGCCGACGGCATGGTGACCATCAGCGCCCGGGCCCTGGCTCTGCGCCAGAGCTGGGAGAAGGTGCGTCAGCTTGAGAAGGACGGCAAGGTGGTGCAGGTTCAGGTCACCGGCTTCAACCGTGGCGGTGTGACCTGTGACCTCGAGGGTCTGCGGGGCTTCATCCCCCGCTCCCAGCTCCAGGATGGGGAGAACCACGAAGCCCTAGTGGGCAAGACCCTCGGGGTGAGCTTCCTCGAGGTCAATCCTGAAACTCGCAAGTTGGTGCTCTCCGAACGCAGGGCGTCCACCGCTGCCCGCTTCGGCGAACTGGAGGTGGGCCAACTGGTGGAGGGCCAAGTGGCCGCCATCAAGCCCTATGGCTTCTTCGTGGACCTGGGAGGCGTGAGCGGCCTGCTCCACCAGAGCTCGATCACCGGCGGCGCCCTGCGGGATCTGCGCGAGGCCTTCGAGCCCGGTGAACGGATCAAAGCCCTGATCACCTCCCTCGATCCAGGCCGGGGGCGCATCGCCCTCAACACCGCCCTGCTGGAGGGACAACCCGGAGAACTCCTGATCGCCAAGGCCACGGTCATGGCCGAAGCCACCGACCGGGCCAATCGGGCCCGGTCGCTGCTGCGCCAGAAGGAACAGGAGGCGGGATGAGGAGAGAGGGCAACAACTCTGGGATGAACACCGTGCCGGGAACCGCAGCAGCATGAACGCCGAACAGCCGGTCGCCCCCGGCCCCGGATCCTCCGGCCCCGGGGCGGCCAGCGTGGCTGACGCCCCAGGCGGCCATCCCGACTGGGAGCTCGATTTCTATTCAAGGCCGGTTCTTGAGGCCGATGGACGCAAGCGATGGGAGCTGCTGATCTGCTCCACCCCGCCACCTGCCGCGGCTGGAGGGGCACCAGCCCCCTTCCGCTGGCTGAGGGTGTGCCCGGCCAGCAGCGTCAATTCTCTGTGGCTCAGGGAGGCGATCGAAGCGGCCCTGGTGGAAGCCCGCAGCCAAGGTTTCGAGCGGCCTCGACGCCTGCGCTGTTGGCGGGGATCGATGCGCACGATGGTGCAGCGCGCTGCTGAAGCTCTTGAGCTGGAACTGGTGCCCAGCCGCCGCTGCTACACCCTGGTGGAATGGCTGCGGCAACGGGAGACGGAGGTCTATCCAGCCGAGCCCGGTGCTCTGGTGGGCCCCCTGGCGCCAGCACCGGCTGCGATCCGGGGCGTTCCCGTGCCCCTGCCGGAGGTCGCCCGCGGCGATCGCTGGGCCTGGGCCACTTTGCCTGTGGCAGCCCTAGCGGAAGCCGCCGAATGGGGCGTCGGATTCGCCGGGCTGATCCAGCTTCCCTCTGGCCTGGAGCCCGAAGCGGCTGTTCCCGGAATCCGCCTGTTCAGTCGCCACCGGGCCCTGGCCATCGCGGGGTGGGTGGCGGGCCTGGAGCCCGTGCGACTGGAGGTGGAGGGGAACCAGTTGGTGCTGGAGGCCGGCCTGGAGGATCGCTGGCTGCTCACCACCCTGCCCGGGGAGGAAGCTCGGCTGGCCATGGAGGCCTTCGCAACGGCCCGGGCCCGGGCGGGAGGACTGCAGTTTCTGGCGGTACAGCCTGAGGAACAGGAGCAACGCCTGGAGGGCTTCTGGTTGCTGCGGGATCTTCCCGATGCCTGAACCCCAGCGCCTCGAAGGCCATGGCTGAAGCCCTCGCCCCCCCCTTCGATCGCCCCGACCGGGGCTTCAACAACCTGCCGGGGTGGACCTGGGTGGGGACCTACGGGGGGTACTACCTGCAGGCGGATCGGCTGGCGGAGTTTGAGCACGGCTTTTTCACCCGGCAGTGGCAGGGGCGCGGGCCCCAGGAGCTGGCCGGCGCCATCAGTGCCGGCATCACGGTGCACCGGCCCCGCCAAATCCACAGCGCCAGCGTGCTTCCGGCCAGCGAAGCCCGTGGGGAGCCCTGGCCCGAGGCCGATGGGCTCGTGAGTGATGGGGCCGGCCAGAGCCTTTGGGTCTGTGGCGCCGACTGCACGCCGGTGCTGATCGCCGATCCCGCGACGGGCCGCGTCGGGGCTTGCCACGCGGGCTGGCGGGGGGTGGCCGGCCGCATCCTGCCCGGCGCCCTCACCCTGATGGAGAAGGCCGGATCCCGGCGGGCCGATCTGCTGGTTGCCCTGGGACCGGCGGTGAGCGGTGCCTCCTATCAGGTGCAGCGCCCAGTGAGTCTGGAGGTGGCGGAATCGCTTCGGCCGGACGTAGGCGGCGACGCCGATTCAGCCCTTGAGGAGCTGCGGGCCTGCGGGGCTCTGCTGGAGGATTCCGACCCCGGACACGACCGGCTGGACATTCGGGCTGCCGCCCGGGCCCAGCTGATCCACGCGGGGGTGGATCCAGCACGCATCGAGGTCTGCCCGCTTTGCACCGTTGAAGAACCCCTGCTGTTCCATTCCTGGCGACGCGACCGGATCAAGGCGGTTCAGTGGAGTGCAATCGTTGCCCAGGCTTGAAGGCAACGCCGTAGACAACCGCCCTCACCATTAGAGGAGCAGCTGAAGAGCTGCCGCCCATCACCGTGCCGGAAGCCCAGGCGCACGAACGCAGCCACGCTCAATGATTGCGGAGCAAACCTCCGTGTAGCTGCTACACCCCGGTCGACCTACTGCCCTACATCTGGCCCGACGCCAAGTGCGCTGGGGTAGTCGGCTGGTTGAGCGGCACCTGCGAATCGAGGCTTGGAGCTGCAACCCCAAGCTGGTACAGGGATCTGGGGCAGGAGGGGGCTCCAGAGAGCTACCCAGAGCCGAGTGCAGCCGTAGGCCGTGGCGATAGCTGTCGCCATCCCGAAACGGCCGTCCCTGGACAAAGAAAACGGACGCTTGCAGAAAACGACCCATACCCCCCAAGCTGATGTAGCAGGTATATACACGGTATATACAACTACAACTTCGCCCGCGGTCCGCCGTTACCCCGTTACCAGGCCATGCAACTCGTTAAGCACGACCTCCAGTTCATCCTCGACCAGATCCTGATCGCCGATGCCCACACCGCCGGCGGCGACCTGCTGACGCTCGTGGGCAGCCCCTTGCTGCCCCACGGCCTGCGCACGGTGGACGGCAGCTACAACAACCTCACGCCAGGCCAGGAGGACTACGCCACCGCCGACCGGCCGATGCCCACCCGGCTGACCCAGGCCTTCCGCGCCGCCGAGGGCGTCAGCATCGACCTGGATGGCCCGGGCCCGATGACCCTCGGCACGCCGACCTCGTACACCCAGGCCAGCGGCTACGTCTTCGACTCGCAGCCGCGCACCATCAGCAACCTGATCGCCGACCAGACCAGGAGTAATGCCGCAGCCGTGGCAGTGCACAACACCATCAG
>Ga0114976_10000480_pt1 | contig 25050 bp, 34 predicted proteins | sample S_130805_EF_Meta_FD_87319 | JGI IMG/M metagenome (GOLD analysis project Ga0114976, IMG submission 87319) | Freshwater microbial communities from Lake Simoncouche, Canada to study carbon cycling - S_130805_EF_MetaG | ecosystem: Environmental > Aquatic > Freshwater > Lake | place: Lake... | reverse complement strand
TGGTGGAGAAATGAGTTCTACTCTGTTCCCGCTGACTCCAATATTTACAAGGTTTACTGGGATGGCAAGTTAACGGGTGAGGAGAAGGAGTGGGTTAAAGATGTAAAGAAGTTATATGGCTTTGAAGTCAACTCTAGGCAGATGGCATGGTGGAGATGGAAGATGTACGAGGGCATTAAAGATGAAGCCCTGATGTACCAAGAGTTTCCTCCCACTGAGGACTATGCGTTTGTGATGACTGGCACTTCCTTCTTCTCTAACAGCCGTTGCACAGAGGCTGCGAAAGAATCTAAAAAACTTAACCCTGACCACTACCGTTATGTATTCGGACAATTATTCCAAGACACAGAAGTGTTGCAATCAACAGAAAGACTGGGAACTCTCAAAATCTGGGAAGAGCCTATTGACTCAGCCTACTACGTCATCGGTGCAGACCCAGCCTACGGAAGCTCAGACTGGGCAGATAGATTCTGTATTCAAGTATTCCGAGTCTATGCTGATGGTCTCGACCAAGTGGCTGAATTTGCAACCTCTGAACTCAACACCTATCAGTTTGCATGGGTCATTGCCCACCTTGCAGGTGCGTACAAAAACTCAACTTTAAACCTTGAGGTTAACGGACCGGGTCAAGCAGTCATCAACGAGCTACGCAATTTAAAACGCTTGGCAAGCGCAGTAGGCGGGGCTGTGGGAAGAGATTTACATGATGTCTTGGGTAGTATGCAAAACTACATCTGGAGGCGTAACGATACGATGGGGGGCTTATCTAACTCTATCGGATACCTGACTACTTCCAACAGTAAAGAGCGGATGCTCCAATACATGAAAGATTATTTTGAACGCAGCATGATGAAAATCAGAAGTATGGACACACTTGAAGAAATGAAAGGCATTGTCCGAGAACAAGGATTCATTGGCGCACCGGGTAGGGGTAAGGATGACAGAGTGATAGCGAGTGCTCTTGCTGCTGTTGCCTACGCAGAGCAGGTACAACCAAGGATGATTGCTCACAAAATAACAAGAGCGGTGAGCGCAGCGCAGGAGAGTTTTACCCCTGAACAAATAACGGTTGGCAGAAATGTGAGTGATTACTTAAAGAGGATAGGAATGTATGGTTCATGATAAATTAACAATTGTTTCTGTGTATGGACATAACGATGGCTCTGCTGTCATTCCTAGCATTGTCAAGAGTATGCAGGAACTGCCCGGTAGTCGTGGGTTACTTATCTCTGTTTCAAAACCTAAGAATCTTCCTAAAAATATTAAATGGAAGAGAACTCACTTTGTTGATTATTTAGGTTACAGCGTCTTTATGATGCACTGCCTACATTCTTATATAAAGACACAATATTGCCTTATCGTTCAAGATGATGGCTGGGTTCTTAATGGCAAAAACTTTACCGAAGACTATTACCAATACGATTACATAGGCGCACCCTCGCACTGCGCTTTTGGAGACGGGCATCTGTATCTTAAATTTGCGTGGACACAGGCTACAGAGCCGGTGAGCGTTGTGCAAAACGGAGGATTCTCCCTGCGTAGCAAAAGATTTCTGGAGGCTTGTAACAAGCATGGCATTGTGCACATGAACTCCAACGATATACACGGGTGGAACGAGGACGCTCAGTTGTCAGTTATCTTAAAGCCCGTGCTAGAAAGTTATGGGTATAAATATTGCCCAATGGACATTGCCAAACAATTTAGTATTGAGTATGTAGGTGGCGGGTTTCACGAAGAAGGGTTTGATTACTCCAAGCTGGTGGGTCATCATGCCCAAACAAGAAAGTTAAAAGAGAACAACCATGTTGTCATACCTTGCAGCGTAGATGATGCGTGGCGTGAGTATGAGTTTTTAGGTTGGTTAGAGCAAAATGGCTATACCGTGGAGTACCATCATGCCCCCGTTATCCAAGCGTGAACTCAAAAGACAGATAAAACGATTCCTGAAAGACCCCGACAGGGGCATATCTCAGGAGCTATTTGCCCAATTAGCGGGGATTAATAGAGAACATATGCTCGATGTATTCATTTATGAGACTGAACTTTTAACGGAATACGTCCAATTGCGAGTTAGCAAAGCCTATCAGCAGTGGAAAGCGGGTAATGTGAAGGTCATGCAACGCATAGACAGGACTCGTTATGTCGATTACAGGAAAGAATCCAAGCCCGTGTTTGTCCCTCGCACAGGTTTGCAGGTAACTTCAGAGGGAATAAAGATAAAAGTTGGCATGGTTAACCGCCATGACTATTCCGAAATCACACTTGACGAAGCACTAAGGGGGTAACAATGGGCATACTAAGAGACTATCATTGCGATAAACACGGCATATTTGAGGCATGGGAAGCACAATGTCCCATGAAAAACTGTAATGGAGAGCTATCTGTCGTGCATTTGAAGCCTGTGGGCACAAAATCATCCAAAACTAAGTCTACAGACCAAAATCTAAAGAATTTGTCTCTTGACTTTGGTATGAACGACATTAAGAGTACCAAAGAGGGAGAACACCAAGAAGGTTACCTCAAAAGGAACAATAAGCTCACTGATAAAGAGTTTGCACAGGCTGGTGAGGCTATGGCAGCTACAACGCAGCAAAAAAACAAACATAATGGCGTTATATGGGGCGGTGGAGGAAATATCAGTATGAAATCTGTTATGGGTGGACAATTTAAGTCCGTTAATGGAGAATCGGTAGGTATTAACCCAAAACAGGCTGGAAACTTGACAGGACCAAAAGCCGCAAGTTATATAGGTGACCACGAAAACTTACAGGTGAAGAAATGAAGATACCCAAGAACCCGGTGGACAGAGAAATTTTTTATCTCAATCTGATTCAAAAATGTTTAGTCAGTAAAGAGGAAAGAAAAGTAGATTACAACTCCCTGCGTTCTTGGTATTTGTTTGGCAATGGACCTGATGAGAGTTCTGCCATCTATAACAAAATATATCCTCATATTGACCAGCTCACTTCCTTCCTCTATTCAGCAGAGACCACAAGATTCAGCATCAACACAGGTGCGTCTGTCCCCGAAGGTGAGCAAACAAAAGTTCCGTCACTTACTCGTGCTCTGCATGATGAGTGGCTTAATTCCAACGCTGACCAAGTTTTTTCTACAGCAGTTACGTGGGCACTCGCTTACAACACAACCTTTGTAAAACTTGTAATCAACAATGGTATTCACCCTTACATGGTTGAGCCTTCTTGCATGGGGGTCTTGAGAGAAGATACTCCTTACTCAGACAGACAAGAAGCTATTGTTCAAACTTATTACATCACCAAGTCTGAACTCTATGACCGCTTGTACTCTCATCCCAAGCGTGAAGAAATTGTCAAGCGTGTCTCTGCACAGCAACATGAGAGAACAGATATTGCGAACGGTATTGAGCGCATCATCATGTCTCAGTCCAACCCCACCATGTACGGTAATGTCAACTTAGACCTTGCTGGTCAGAATAGATACAAAGCTGTTGTCGCAGAAGAGACAGTAGAAATGACAGAGCTTTGGGTATGGAATGACGAGACAAAAGATTATCAAGTTGTAACCAAAGCCGACCCCGATGTAATCATTTATGACCGGGCTGGTGAGTCTGTGTTTCTCAAAGGCGAGTTGCCTTTTGTGCAAGTTTGTCCTAACCCTTTGTATGACTATTACTGGGGTAGCTCAGAGGTGCAGAGATTAATATTCTTGCAACAGATGAGAAATAAAAGGCTTACAGAAATCCTAGACCTTCTTGCCAAACAAGTAAGTCCACCTACAGCGTTAATAGGCTTTACAGGTATTCTTGACGAAAAGAATTTTGCGCTTAATCGCTCTGGCGGTTTACTAGCAACCGACATGCCTAATGCAAAGGTGGAGAAGTTAGCACCTACTATGCCTCCTGATTTATTTAAAGAGGTGGGTGAAATTGATTTAATGTTTGAAGAGGCTTCAGGCATTGTCAGCGTCTTGCAAGGTAGAGGTGAGGCGGGTGTTCGCTCCTCTGGTCATGCAAGCCAGTTAGCAAGACTGGGTTCTAGCCGTGCCAAGAAAAGAGCATTGGTAATTGAAGACAGTCTTGAGAAGGTTGCGACCCTCTATCTAAAGTGTATGCAAGTTTATGACAATACGCACTTTAAAGATATGGAGGGTCGCCCCTTTATTGCAGAACAATTTACAAAAGATTTCGTGGTGAAAGTAGACGCTCACTCCAACTCTCCCATCTTTATGGAAGACATGCGCCAGCTTGCGTTTAATTTATTCAAAGCTCAAGTCATTGACAAAGAGTCTTTGCTTGACTTGATAGAACCACCTATGAAACAATTACTTAAAGACCGTCTCAAGAAGATGGAAGAAAAGGGTCAGGCACAAGCTGCACAGCAACAACAGCAAAAGCCTCCCAAGGCAGAGGGTAAACCAGACTTAAAGCAGGTGGGATAATGGCAACAGCACCGGGTACTAGAAGTATGACTCAGCCAAAAGCTGACCAACCAAGAGTAGACACAGGTTCATTAAAAAGAAATGAATCAACTCCTAACTTGACATATCGTCAAACTGGAGTTAAAAACACGGGTGGGCGTAGTCAAAGAGATTATGCTCGCCAGTAACCAACTCAGGAGTACATGATGTACAAAGCAATGAAACGTGGTCGCAAGCACCGGAGATAAGTTTTCCGTGAGGAGAAGAAGGGTGTGGCTGCCTCCCCTCTGAAGTAGGTGACCGCTCTTTTAGGAGTCATTAACATGGCACGTAAAGCACGCAAAGGACGTAAGTCTCGCAAGTAATCAAGGGTAAAACCTTGATTGCCTAGAGCAACCCATCATTGGCAGTTGGATGAAAAATAACTGCCACCTATTGACAAAATGTTTGTAAGTGGTTACAAACAGGCATCAGGAGTTAATTATGAGTGTTCCGCAAGATAAGTTGATGGAGTTAATGCGTGGTAGCAGGTCTGCTGGCGCACAATCTCCTATGCCAGAAGCACCCTCGTCAGAGGCTATGTCTGATGCTCAAACACCTCCTATGGCTTCCCCCATGTCCACACCTGAACCTAAGATGGGTTCTAAGGAAGCTGCGCTAATTAACATTGGCATGGCTATGGACTTGTTAGAACAATCTTTACCTGCGCTTGGCTCTGAATCTATTGAAGGTCAAAAAGCTCTTGGAGCAATTAGACAACTCAGCGGATTGATTGGACCACGCAAAGGTAAAACAAATGAACTGCAACAAACTGAAATTCTTCAGATGATGCAAGCTCTCCCTCAAGCTGGTGGCGCAACGCCTGAAGGCAGAGCAATGGCAAGTGCGCCCGTCCCCGGTATGCCACCCGCAGGTGGTGCACCAACACCTCCCCCTATGTAAGGAAACATCATGGATTTATTTAAACCCCGTGGCGCAGCCGCACCCCGTAGACCTACCGATAACAACCAACAACATGGCGTTATCACAAACACTCCCCGTTTTGCACAACTCGGTGGATTGAGTGCTCCTGCCAAAATTGGCAAAATGGGCATGGCTGTTGTCAAACCTGCTGACGGCAAAAAAGTTATATAAAACATTAAGAGGGTAACACGATGTCATTAGAAAACATTTCCTTAGAAGCCCGTGATGAGTTAGCAGCACTTGCTCAAACTCTTGCGGAGAATCCTGAGACACGCAAAGACTTTCTTCGCATGACTAAGCGGGTCAAACCTGACCTGCCTATTCCTGAGTTGGATATTGAAGACTATACAAATCGGGCTGTTAATAAGTCTGAAGAGCGTGTACAGGCGTTAGAAGCAAAACTGCGTGAGCGTGATGCAATGGAAGAATTGCAAAACCGCAGGAAGTCTTTGATGAAAAAAGGATTGATTGCTAACGAGTCTGAGGTTGGTGACGTAGAGAAAATCATGTTGGAGCGTGGCATTACAAACCACGAGACAGCAGCAGAGTATCACCAGTGGATGAAACAAGCAGCCGTACCGACTTCTTCAGGATACAACCCTTCAGCCGTCAAACAATTTGACCTGAACAAGTATTGGAAGAATCCAGTGGGTGCTGCTCGTGAAGAAGCTGCAAGAGCACTTAGTGACTTACGTAAACCCGTAAGACCTATTGGCTTGTGAAGAGGGTATTGGTGGGAATCATTCGAATGAATGTTCTCGTGGCAAAATGTAACAAGGAGCTATTATGGCAATAGGTGGTGGCATCCTTCCGGCAACAGGCAGTTCGCAATTTAACGAACTAACCTATGTCACGAGAAGGGCTTTCATTCCAAAGTTGGTCGTACAACTTTACAACTCGACACCGCTGATGGCAGCATTGATTGCAAACAGTCAACAAGCCTCTGGTGGTGTTTCTTCCGTAACCGTACCCGTCCAAGGTGCACAGTTTGTAAATGCTCAATGGTCTGATTACAGTGGCTCTTTTGCCCAACCTTCAGTCCAGCAAGGTGCTTACAACGCTGAGTTTGACCTGAAACTGATGATTTCTCCCGTGCCGTTCCTCGGTATGGAAGGCGCAGTTCAGCAAGACGCAGCAATTATCCCGTTGATTGAAGCTCGTATGAACGATGCAACCAACGTGATGATGGACGCTATGGCAACATCTTTGTATAACAATACAACAGATACACAACAGTTTATCGGTCTTCCTGCTGCCGTTGCCAACTCAGGCACATACGGCAACATTGACCGTGCAACATACACATGGTGGAAATCCACTCAGTATGCTGCTGGCTCTGTGAACCCAACTCGTCAAAATATCCTTCAGTACATTTCAGGTACTGTAAAAGCTGGTGCAGAAATGCCTAGTTTTGGTATTTGCGGTTTTGGTACATGGACTCTTTTAGCTCAAGACTTTGTAGGTCAAGAGCAATACGTCATCACCCCCGGTTCTGGATTTGACGGTGACAACAACGGTCCTCAAGCAGCTTTCCGTGCTTTGATGGTTGCTGGTGTTCCAATTTATCCTGACCCATATTGCCCAGAAGGTACTGTGTACTTCCTAAACACCAACTATCTCTCGCTCTACATCCATGAGCAAGGTTCGTTTGTGTTTACAGGATTTGAGTCCACACTCCCGAACTGGCAAATTGGTTATGTTGGTGCGGTATTGATGATTGCCGAATTGGTAAACGTCAAACCTAAAGCCATGACCAAGGTGACGGGTTACAACTACCTCTCACTATAAGGAGTCACAAAAATGGCATTAGGTTTAAACAAAATCATCCTTGCTGGTCAAACGACCAACGCAGCAGGTGCGTACTTCTCGAATACAACTGTTACAGCTACAAATGCTGGAGCATTGATTCCTGCCGGTACATACTTGATGTTTCCCGCTGCTAACGTAGTAGTGACTGCTAACACAGGCGCATCTTTTTCAGTTCTTCTTGCCAACAACACTGGTGGCATGTTGATTTCTGACGGTGTAAATGTAAAAGCAGCATCTGCAATCGCTGGTAACGGAGTTGTAACCTTGCTCACCATCAATGGTGGTGTGTCAGCAAACAGCTCATATACAACGTAAGGAGTCAGCATGGCTAACTCAAACGCTGTAGGCTCACGGTATCCAGATAATTTTGGTAATTATCTCATTGGTTCTACTTCTGTTCCCATAGGTTTGGGAAGCACTGGTAATGCTATTGCGACAATACCAACTATCGGTACTAGCTACATTGTTAGACGTATTACTGTTAACAATGCCAACGGAAGTGTTGCTCTTGCTAACGTCACTATCATTGCCAGCAGTGATGGTGTTGTTGCAAATGCAGTGTCTAACGCTGTTGTTCTGGGTAACATTACGGGCGCAACCAAATATCAAGATTTGAATCTGACGGCTAATACCGCCACAACAATCTTCTCTGGTTCGTTGTTTCTATGTGTTAATACGGGCGCAGCCGCAAACAACTCAGTTGACATAGCGGTATATGGTGACGTTGTAACACTATGAGTGAAGTTGTCTATGTAACCAACAAAAGCGGCAAAGATTTAGTTATTGACTATTGCTATGCCGACTATGTGTTTCCTGTCAACAAGACGATAGAAGTATCTGTCAAACTTGCTAAACATATATTTGGTTACATGGACGATGACAAAGAAAAGTATCTGATTGCGCTAGGTCTGATACGTTTTCATAGTGAACTTGAACAAGCAACAAAGAGGTTGGCTCTGTACGAAATTACGGAGTCACCACCTGTAAAAAACAGCTCGTTACCCTCGGCTGTTGGCGTAGTACCTCTGCGTGTTGAGAAACACGCTGGGGGAAAGGTCATCGCTAGGGCAGCCTAATATGGACATTAGATGGCAACTCTCAACTCCTACCTCACGGAAGTTCAGAGGCTCTTACACGATGCGAACTATGTTTTTTGGTCGCAAACAGAGCTAACTGACTACATTAATGACGCTCGTGAGAGGGTCGTTAGAGACACGGGTTGCAATAGGGTTTATCAAACATCTTATGTTCCTTTAGCTGCTGACGGCACGGCAGCAACAGCTTGGGCTGAAGGAGCTACTGTTACAACTAACAGTTATGTTTTTTCTAACATCTTTATTTATAAAGTGGTTACCGGTGGGGTGCTAGGTAGCACCTCTCCTCCATACCCCGCTTCTGGCTATGCGTATCCTCCTTCTACATCTTTTACGGATGGTACTGCTACCCTGCAATACTCTGCACCTGCTGAGATTATTCCTTTTTCCGCTTTACCGTCTGGCAATCAAACGCTAGACGTTATTAACATTAACCTGTATTGGGGAAATAGCCGTATTCCACTGCGGTATTTACCATTTACAAACTTTAACGCCCAGCTCAGATATTGGCAAAACTATGTAGGAAGACCTATTTGCTTTAGCATTTACGGTCAATCTCAGATATACATAGCACCAGTGCCTGACCAGTCTTATGTCATAGACCTAGATACGGTTGTTTTACCCACTGCATTAAGTCTTAGCTTACCTAATGCAACTGACCCTATCAATGACCCCTACACCACGCCTGTAGCGTTTTATGCGGCTTATAAAGCCAAGTACAAAGAACAAAGCTACGGAGAGGCTGAAATATATAAACAAGAGTACATGAAACAGGTTAACTCTGTACAGAACTCTGTGTTTACAAGACGTATCCCTGACCCTTACTCTAATCCGTTCTAATCATGGCAGCAGCAGAACAGAAAAAATCATATGCTGTAATCAAGAACTTTAAGGGCTTGAACACAAAAGCTAATAGAACAGCTATTGATGAAGAAGAATTCGGATGGATAGAAAACGCCATGCCGGTAGGGTTTGGCAACATCAAAATTGTTCCCGCACAAATAACTCTTAAAGATGGTAGCAATGCTGCCGTCTCTTTTGCTAACACCGTAACAACCCTCACATCTTGCAATATTGGTCTTAACGATTATTTGCTAGGATTTGAGGCTGACGGCAGGTCTCAGTATTACAAGCTAGACACCGGTGCAAAAGCAAACGTGGCGGTCACTGGTACATTCTCATCTGCAAATGTGGCTGTTGCTCAGTACAAAAATGAGCGGGTGTTTATAGGTGACCCTGACAATGGTTTGTTTACATGGGATGGAACAACCATACTTAATGTTGGCTCAGTTGGTAGCATAGGAATTACCGCAGTAGGTTCAAGCTATGTAACCGCTCCGTCCGTCACTATCTCAGCACCCAATCAAACAAACGGTACACAAGCTACTGCTACTGCTTATATTTCAGCAAATGCGGTATCTGCTATTTCTATTATTAATGGTGGAACAGGCTACACGGCTTCTCCTACCGTAACTCTTGCGGGAGGTGGAGGAAGTGGCGCAACTGCTATTGCCCAGCTTCTCACATTCAAAAAGGGCGCACTCTACATTTCTGTTACAAAAGGCGGGTCAGGATATAACCCTTCTTCTGCGCCAGCAGTAACAATTACTAGCGGTGGTGGAGCAAATGCCACCGCTACTGCTATTGTGGCAGGTAATGCAGTAACCTCTGTGATTATGACTAACGTGGGTAATAACTTTACCTCTGCTCCAACAGTCACGATAGCAGCCCCTCCAACGCCCACAGGCAACACAACCGCTACCGCCATAGGTGTACCTAACCTAGACCAGATTTCAAGCGTAGCAACCTTCTCTGGTCGTGTGTGGGTGTCTACAGGTCGTACTGTTACTTACTCTGCTAGTACAAATCCTACAGACTTTGTTTCTGTATCCGCAGGTAGTGTGACTTTGACGGACGAAACATTGCACGGCAACATACAAAATATGTTATCTGCCAATAACTTTCTTTATATTTTTGGTGATGACAGTATTAACGTATTTTCAGATTTAAGGGTTTCTACTGCTGGAACTACTTTGTTTACTAACACCAACGTCAGTGCGTCTGTTGGTACTAATCTTAAATACGGCATTTTCCCTTATTTCCGTTCTGTTCTTTTTATGAATAGATACGGTATGTACGCTCTTGTTGGTTCAACTACCAGCAAGATTAGCGACCCGCTAGACGGCATCTTTCCTTACATAGACTTTACCCAGCCTGTAACGGGTGGTCAGGTATTGCTCAACAATATTTTGTGTGCAGCCTTCAGTTTCTATGTCAGTTCTACCTTGCCATTTATCACAGGTTCACGATTTGTACAGGCAGTCTTTTTTGAAAAGAAATGGTTTATTACTTCACAGGGTAATTCTCTAGGGTATGTTACCTCTGCTCCTATAGGCGGTCTTATCAACCTCTATGGTGTATCTGGCACTGCTCTATACAAACTATACGGGGACAATACTGCTAATGTCTCTAGTACGATAAAGACGGCTCTTTCTCCTATGAAAGACCCTATTCGTACTAAACAAGCATTAAAATTTGGCATAGAAGCCACACTATCAAATTCAGCTACTTTTGTAGTTACTGTTGATAGTGAGTCTGGCTCTAGTCCGTCTTATACGTTAACCAACACATCTATTGACTGGGTAAATAACTCAAGTCAAGTTGTTGTTTGGACTAACGCATTTAGCACAACAATCCCGTGGATTTCTTCTGGTGGGTACAACTTGTACAAATCAGATGCACAACAGTATGGTAAATATTTGGGGTTAACAATGACATCGTCTGACCCCGGATTTATCGTAAACACGTTTGAATTTGAACATGAATTAAGAGTGAGGTTCTAAATGGCAGTACCGTATACATTTGCAACTGCAACAGGGTCTATACCCTTGTCTCAGCTCGACACTAACTTTGGAACAGGAATTACTATAGGTAATACTTCTGTGCAGTTAGGTAGCACTATCACAACTATTAACAACACAACTCTTGGCAATGTCACCATTACAAGCGTTGGTCAGGCTTTTCCTAACGGTTATCTAGCCAACAGTAATGTGATTGTTGGAACAACAACATTAACGCTAGGAAGTACAGTAACTACACTTGAAGGGGTAACGCTTGGAAATGTAACGATTGCAAGCGGAAATGTCACTATTACTAATGTTTCTGTAACTACAGCCAATGTCAGTGGTACTGCAAATATCAGTAATTTAGTGGTTATTAGTAATGGTAGTTTTGGTGGTAATGTAACTATAGGTGGTAATGTTACTGCTAGTTTAGGTGGAACATTAACAAATGTGGCGGTTGCAAATACAACTGTAACTAACTACACAGAATCTGTTGTTGCGATAGGAAACTCTAGCACCTCTAAAACAATATCTTTGACGAACGGTACTGTGCAGACTGTTACTTTAACGGGTAACTGCACGTTTACTATGCCTACTGCTACTGCGGGAAAGTCATTTATTCTTATACTTTCTACGGGTGCGGGTTCATTTACAAGCACATTTACAAGTGTAAAGTTTCCTAACAATGTTTCTCCTACGATTACGACTACGGCAAGTAGGTGGGATATATTGACATTTGTTGCTGACGGTACATATTGGTTTGGTAACTTTGCACAGGCTTACGCATAATGTTTGCTAGTAAAGACATATTCTTAACTGCTCCTAGTGGCTACACAATTAGCCGTAGTGTGAGAACACGCTCGTCTGCGTCTGCTTACTTTAATAGGACTCCTGCAAGTGCGGCAACTGACGGAAAAAAGTTTACTTGGAGTTTATGGATTAAACGTGGTTCTGTAACTGCTACATACACTTGTTTATTTGCCGCAGACCAAGGTGCTGGAACAACTCAATTATGTTATTTTGATTCAACTGGAATTTTGTATTTTGCTACTGGAGCATCAACGCAAAAAACTTCTGTTGCAGTATTTCGTGACCCATCTGCTTGGTATCATATTGTTGTTGTTGGTGACACAACACAAGCAACTTCAAGCAATAGAATGGCACTTTATGTAAATGGAGTTCAACAAACATGGACTTCTGGAACTGACCCATCATTAAACGGAATTTGGCAAATTGGAAAACAATCTATTTTGCAAGGTATTGGTTTTGGTGTTGGCTCTGCGACATCAACATACCTTGATGGCTACCTAACCGAAATAAACTTTATTGACGGACAAGCATTAACACCATCATCTTTTGGGTCTACCAATGCAGTAACAGGCGTATGGCAACCCGCCAAGTACACGGGTACTTATGGCACAAATGGCTTTTACTTAAACTTTAGCGACAACTCTGCCGCTACTGCCGCAACCATTGGCAAAGACTATTCGGGCAATGCTAACAATTGGACACCTAACAACATTAGTGTGACGGCAGGGACTACCTACGATTCCATGCTAGATGTGCCAACACCTTATGCCGATGGTGGTAATGGGCGGGGAAATTATCCTGTTTTTAACCCAATATCGGCAACAAATCAATCAAGAGGAACTATTGCTGATGGTAATTTATCTGGAACTGTAAATACAACTGGTTTTGTTGTTCTTTCTACTTTTGAAATACCAACAAATTTAAAAATATATGTTGAATTAACTGCTGGGTCTGGAATTAGTAGTGCTGTGGCTGGTTTAACAGATGTTGGTATTCGTGGATTTAACGACAATTATACGCAAACTGATGTGGCAACATATTTATCTGATGCAAGAAAAACAGTTGATGCGGTCACATCTGCTTATGGTGCAACCTATACAACAAACGATATTATTGGAATGTCTATTGATGCCGCAAACAAAACGATTGAGTTTTTTAAAAACAATACATCTCAAGGTGTTGTAACATATACTGGTACTTATACAACTTTATACATGGGGTTGTCAGCACGTGGGGGAACTGCTGGTTCACGTGTTGGTAACATCAACTTTGGTCAACGCCCATTCACCTACACACCCCCAAGTGGATATGTTGCATTAAACACGCAAAACCTATCAACACCTACGATTAGTAATGGTGCTAACTACATGGCGGCTACGCTGTATACGGGTACGGGGGCAACACTATCTGTTAGTAATGCGGTTAATAGCATATCTTTTCAACCTGACTTTGTTTGGATTAAAAAACGCAATAGCGCGACAAACGGTTCTCATCAACTTGTTGACTCCGTTCGTGGAACATCTGCATACCTATTTTCTGATTCAACTATCGCTGAAATCACAGCAACAGACAGGCTGACAGCGTTAAACTCAAGCGGCTTTTCCCTTTCAACGGCATCGCAAGTCAACGGTAGTGCAGACACATTTGTAAGTTGGCAATGGAAAGCGGGGACAACATCCGCATCCAACACTAACGGCTCTATCACATCAACTGTAAGCGTGGGTGCTACGCAAGGCTTTAGCGTGGTGACATATACGGGTACGGCTGCTAACGCTACTGTTGGTCATGGATTGGGTGTTGCGCCAAAGATGATTATTGCTAAAAGCAGAAGTAATGCTGGTGGTGATAGTGGCATTTGGGTTGTTTATCATGCAAATTTAACTTCTGCATCTTATTTTTTATATTTAAATCAAACAGATGCTCAAACATTATCAACAACTGTTTGGAATGCAACTGCACCTACTTCAACAGTTTTTAGTATTGGTACTGCATCAGGTTCTGGTACTGCATCAACTCATGTGGCCTACTGCTTTAGCGAAGTAGCAGGGTATTCTAAATTTGGCTCATACACGGGCAACGGGTCTACGGACGGGACGTTTGTTTACCTTGGATTTCGTCCTAGATTTATTATGATTAAACGCACAGATACGGCAGGAAATAACTGGCGTATTTGGGATACATCAAGAGCAACTTATAACGTGGGTATTTATGCGTTGTTTCCAAATACATCTGACGCTGAAGATTCTGTTACAGATTCTTATGATTTACTTTCAAACGGATTTAAACTTAGAACAACTGGTGTAGGAATAAACGCATCGGCTGGTACATATATATTTATGGCAGTAGCAGAAAATCCTTTTAAACTTTCTCTCGCAAGGTAACCCATGTTTAAACACAACAACGTCACAATCCCACTAGACACACCATTCACCATTGATGGGACATCGTATCCTGCTAATTGGTTACGCTTAACAAACATGGATGAGAAGCAAGCGGTTGGCATTGAAGAAGTAGCGGATGTGACTACAACGTATGACGATAGGTTTTATTGGGGTGTAGACAATCCTAAACAACTTAATGACGAAACCATAACACCCGAACAAGGTGACCCTTATGTGCAAAAAGGGCTGAAATCACAATGGACGGCACAAGTCAAGGACACAGCTAACAAATTATTGGCACAAACAGATTGGATGGTTATCCGCAAAGCAGAGAGAAACGTGGACATTCCTGCCGACACTACAACCTATCGCCAAGCGGTGATAACCGAATGTACAAGGTTGGTTACGGATATTGGTGGATGTGCGGATGTACCCGCTTTAATTGAAGTAGTGACTAACCAAAACTGGGGTATTAATGGATAACCAGCAAATATTTAATTCAATTATAGGTTTATCTGCTTTTTTAGGTGGATGGATACTTAACAACATTACTAAAGCTATACAGCGTTTAGATGATGATGTTAGAAGTATGCCTATAAACTATATTACAAAAGATGACTATCACCGTGATATAGGCGAAATTAAAGATATTTGCAAACAGATTTTTAACAAACTTGACAGCAAGGCAGACAAGACATGAATATGGAAGTTTTGTCATACGTTAAGTTTGGGGACAAAGATGGTCTGGGCGAGTTCTTGTTTGAGAACGGGGTTCAACACCAGTTGTTTTACGAGATATTAGCAGACCAAAATATACTTATTCAGAAGTATCCAATTACAGATGCAGATACAAGAAACCTTGATGACTGGTTACTTATCCACAATCAAGAACATGAATCATTAGCCACAGTGCTAGGACTAGACAATCCTTTTCAATTGTTAGATGCGGATTGGAATGTGGAGGATGACTTCTATGATTGGGTAGGTGTTCATCAAAGTATTCATCAACAAATTGCAGCAGCTCTAGGAGTGTAATATGGCAGACGCTAATCAACAAAAACAGATACAAGAAGCTAAGTTTGAGATAAAAAACTTGTTAAAACAAACAGGTCAAAAGCCTGACATTCTTATTCAGTTAGGCAATATGGCTGAAGCCACGTTGAAAGACAAGGCTTTATATCCGTCTTTTCGTCAAAAAGCGTTGTCAACAGGTATTAATGACGAGTCAGATTTACCCCCACAACCAAACCCATTTACATTGTCTATCTATGTTGCGTTAGGCAAGTTGACAAGTGAGATGGCTCAAACTGGCGAACTAGGAGCTTGATATGGCAAAGTTAGAAAACAACCAAGAGTTAGCAAGTAAGGGTCGTAGTGGAGACACTATGTTGGCGCATATAAACCCACACGAAGCTGAAATGCTGAGATTAATGGGTGGTGCTGGTAGCGTTAATCCTGACACGGGACTGCCTGAATACAAACCTAGTTGGAAAAGAGTAATTAGAGTGGCTGCCGTTGTTGTCTCTATTGTTTACCCACCTGCTGCAATTGCTGTTGGTGAATTTTTAGGATTTACAGGTGTTGCTGCGGGGGCTGCGGGGGCTGCAACTATTTCTGCGGGTACTGTTCTTGCAACGGGCGGCACTCCTGAACAAGCATTAAAAGCTGGTGTAGCTTCTGCTGCTGGCGCAGGTGTTGGTGGTGCTACTGCTGCTGAATTAGGGGCGGTGGGTTCTGCTGCCGCTGGTGGAGCAACAAGTGGGGGGGCAAGTGTTGCTCTTGCGGGTGGAGACGCACAAGATATTTTAAAAGGCGCAGCAAAAGGAGCGGTTATTTCGGGTGGTGCTGCTGGTATTACCGAGTTAGCGAAAGCTGCAACAACTCCATCTGTGGATTACAGTATTGCTCCGAAGTCTCAATATGGCGGTGAACCCGGAATAAAAGCAACAATGGGTGAAGGCACTCAATTGTTTTCGGATACTCAACCGGGCGGGTTAGGCATACAAGCTGTTCCTAGTTTGTCAGGATATGGGTTGTCTCAATCCACTCAATATGGTGGAGAACCCGGTATAAAAGGTGAGCCATCTACAGAAATACCTACTTACAAATCAAGTTTGTCTCCTGAAGCGCAACGTGCTATTAGCGGTGCTGCTGGTGCTGGATTAAATTATTTGTTGACTCAGCCTGTTCCCGGTGCTCCTAGTGTTGGTGCTGATAGTGGTGGTGGTGCTGTGTCTCCTGCGGTGTCAGGAATTTCGTCTTCTGGCGCAACAACAGGCTTGACAGGAGCACGAGGAGCAGGTGAAATCGAGAGTAAACAAACAGGTAAACCACGGCAAGATGTGTGGAATGAATCATCCCTGCGTCTTAAAGATGCGTTAGGAGTTTGATATGGCAACGACAATCCGTAAATTAACAGGTGTGGGTGGCGATATTCGCAAGATAGCAAGGCTTTTACAAAAGAAAGCCCCGGAAGGTCACATGCTTGCTTACATTACTCCTGAAGAAGCAGAGGTGTTAAAAGCCCGTGGTGGCAGCGGTAAACCCGAACCTGATACAGGTATTCCTTCTTTTGATGATACTCCGTATGATATTTCTGGAGAATTTGAAGCTCAACAATATCAGCAAGCTAATCCAGCTCCACAATCTAGTCCTCCTGTGTTTTATTCAAATCTAGGTGGTGGTGAAGTAACTTTACCAAATGGTGATGTTAGTTTGCAACAAGCCAAAAGATTGCCAGAAGTTTCTGCTGGACAACCATATACAAATATGTATACAGGACCAGTAAATGCTGGTCAAACTATTCCGTATACGCCTTCTAGTGGTAGAGTTTCATATGGTGATTCAACCTCAACACCATTTAGTAATGTGGGTGCTATTGATACGTCTACGTATGCCCCAACAATTGTAAGTAGACCTGAATCTGCGTTTCCAGCAAGAGAAATACCTTTGGCTGGAGGAGGTACAAGAACACCTACAGAAGTAGAAACCTTTGGACAAGATACAAGACCTTTTTACGAGCGTTGGGCAGACAAATTCACAGAAGGCACATCCGGCAAAGAAATGAGAGATTTGGCTTTGCGTGGTGGGTTAGGTCTTACGCAAGGTTTGATAGGCGCAGCAACAGCTCGTAAAGCGGCAGCGCAGGGTCAGCAAGCTAAAAAAGAGATACAAGATATTGGCAGACCTTATCAAGAAAAAGGTAAGGCATTGCAAGAACAAGCGCAGAGGGGTGAGTTAACTCCTATGGCTCAACAGTCGCTACAGGCTGCACAGGCTCAAGCAGCGCAAAATGTGCAGGGTAGAGGCGGTGTGGGTGTTGCACAAGCGCAGCAACAGATAGAGGCTTTCCGTCAACAGTTAATAGCTCAACAATATGATTTGGGATTAAAGATTGCGGGTATTGGTGACCAGTACATGTCAGGTGCTATTAAGACAGGTATGCAAGCTGACCAGTATGTAAACCAGTTAACAAACAATTACTATACTAATGTATCTAGGACTGTAGGCGGTATGCCTCCATCGGGAGCACCAGCATGAGCGAGTTAGATTCCATCACGGGATTAGGAACAAAATTATTTTCCGGGATGCCAGCAGCACCGAGGGGATACCTTGGTCCTAAAGAAACCGAGCCTATCAGACAAGAACTCATGGGATTGCAAACAAAAGCAGAACAAGCTGTTGGCGCAGAAGATATTAATATTGAAAAAGCCAAGCGTGAAGAAAAGGTAAAAGAACTGGAATCTGAATCATCAAGAAAAACAGAAGCAGCGTTCGGTTTGCGTAAGCTAGAAGAAAGAGAAGCTCTTCACAAAGGCAGACAAGAATTACAAAACATGGCGTTTGTTCCCACAAAAGATACCGCTATGGATGTTGCTGGGTTGTTTAGCTTGACAAGCGTTATTGGCATGGCAATTGGTGGCTTGGGTAAACAACATGCCCAGCAAGCTATGTTTGCTATGAACGGTATGCTTGAAGGCTATCAAAAAGGACGTTCAGACCTGTACAAAAAACAGCAAATAGAGTTTGACAAAAACTTTAAAGCTATGGGCGAAAAGGTTAAAGGGTTAGAAAAAGAATATGAAGACGCAATAAAGTTATATCAAATTGACCGTGAAGCGGGTGATTTGGCTGCAAAAGTTGCGTTGATGAAGGCTGAGTCTCCTGTTCTTAAAGCTATGGAACAAAAGCAAGGCAAGGTTGCTACCTTAAATGCTATTAAACAATTGTCTACAAGTTACGACAATGGAATTAAATTGCGTAATGATTTACAAGGAAAAGCAGATGTAGAGCGTAGACATGTTGAAAATATGAATCAACGTGAACGTATGGCAAAAGAACAGATGGCTTTGCGTGAAAGATTGGCAAAAGTGGCTGCTGATGCAAAAGTGTCGGCTGCGTCAAAAGGCACAACATTAAAGCCCCCAGCCAAGATTACAGAAGGATACATTGCAGATACAGTTTTAAAAGCAGATGTAGAAGACATAAAGAAAGATTTACAAAACCCCACTCTTATTGCTAATTTAAAAAAATATCAAGTAGAAGCATTTTTAACAGAAGAAGGAAAGATTCTTAATCAATTGTTAGCGCAAGATATACCTGCTGATTTACAAAAGTTTTTAACAAAAGTTAGGGACATGCGTAATAACTATTACTTAAATATATCTGGTAAAGCTGTTACGGGTGGTGAGGCTTTGCGTAACTACGGTGTTGTTCCTCAGCCCGGAGATACGGCAGATAGCATGATTAACAAACTTGACGGCATGTCTAGTCGTATTAATCAAAACATTATGTTAAAACGTCAATTGTTTGATTTGCCTGAATTAGATTTAAAAGCGGGTATGAAATTAAACTTAAAACCCAATGATGATTACTCTGTTGGTTCACAAAGCTCTTATGAAGTAAACAAAGTTTATACTGACAGGTCAGGTAAAAAAGCCAAGTATTTGGGTGATGACAATTGGGAGGAACTGGAATAATGAAGTTTGACCCATCAAGCGCAACATTGACAGAAGATGCAAAACCTGCAAAAGCAAAGTTTGACCCGTCTACTGCTACACCTGTTGATGCAACACCAACAACTTCTGAAAAAGAAGAGCCAAGATTACTAGACCGTATATCACGGGTTGGTCGTGAAGCGTTGACGGGTGGTATTTACGGTACTGTTGCTCCTGAAATGATGATGGCTGCGGGTGGTGCTATTAAACCTTTAAGTGCTTTACCCGGTATACCCGGAAGAGCTGCCGGAGGTATTAGCACTGCATTGACTGCTGGCGGTGAAGCGATGAAGGTAGCTCGTCCTGCCTCTGCTGCTGCGGGTGTTATTGGTGGGGCAATGGGTGAGACTGCTGGGCAAGTTGTAGAGTCTAAATATGGTCCGGGTATAGGCGCAGAGACTGCTCGTTTGTTGTCTGCTACTCTTGGTCCTGTTCCAATTCAATATTTGGGAACAAAAACAGGTGGTTTATTAGGAACTCTTGCGGGTAAATTTATGCCCGGAATGTCTACTGCTAAGACGGTAGGTCAATTATTGCAAGAATCAAATACAAAGCCACAAAACTTAACAAAAGAACAAGAAGCATTTATTGCTAGAAAATTAGAAGATATTCGTGGTGGGCAGTCTAGTTTAGATGCCCAAAAAGAAATCATGGATATGCTCAAAGCTGGTGTTGGAAAAATTACTCAAGCCGCAGAATTAAACGCATCTCAACTTGAGCAACGGGCTGCAAACCAATCTCAGCAAATAATTACAAGCGCACAGGCTACAGCCAAGCGTATTCGGGATAATGCTCGTTTGCAAAGCCCGTCTGTTCGTCAAATTGCAGAAGTAGAGGCAAATGCTGCTTTGCAAAAAGGTCAGGCAGAAGCACAACGCATACAAACAGAGTCACGCAAACAGATTGCTGATTTAAGAAAAGGTGCTGGAAAACTCACAACACGAGCTGAGGCTGGTGTGACAGAAGCTCAAAAAAGCCTTTCTGCGGTTGGAGCACCACAAACACCTACAACAATAGGCACAAAAATAAGAGAAACCGTCAATCCTATTTTTGTAGATTTGAAAAAAACAAGGTCTGACAACGCTGAGACAAACAAAGGAGAGGCTTTTTCTTTTGCTTTCCAAAAAGAGAAGGCTGGTCAAAAAGTATCAGACACAAAAGCATTTGAAAAGGCAATTTCTGATATAGATACAGCGATTACAAACCCCGAAACCAAGCTGACAAACGTAACTATTAATGAAGTTAAAAGCCAGCTTGATAAGGTTAAAAGAGCTTTAGACCCTCGTGTTGTTGATGAACAAACTGGCGTGGTTACTGGTACACCTGTAAGTTTTCAGGGGTTAGAAAACTTGCGTAGATTCTTGCGTGACAGGTCTTACGGTTTACCCGCAGAAGGATTTGACTCTATTGGTCAAATACAGGCTGGCAAACTAGCTGATTCTGTAGAGGCTATCCAGCGTGAGTTTTCTCCCAGCATTACTAAATTTTTAGAGCAATACAGAAAAGATTCAGACCCATTAAGGGTATTTAAAACAAAGCTGGGTGAGTCTATTGTTGGAAAAGAAGAGTTTGATATGGCAAGGTTTACTACTGACCCAGCCACTATTGGTGACAAGTTTTTTAAAAGCGAGACTGGTGTAAAAGATTTAATTACTTTGCTGGGTAACAATGCAGGTCAAGCTGAGAGCATTGCTCGTGCTTATGTAGCCGATAAATTGCGTAACGCTACAGGCAAACAGGTTAAAGAATTTGTTGAGACAGGTTCGGCAAGAGACTGGTTAGATACATTTCCCGCTCTCAAAAATCAATTAACTACCGCTGCCCAAACCATGACTCGTGCAGAAGGTTTTGGCGGTGCAAGGTCAAAACTAGCGGATGCTTTACGCACCCAAGCTGGTGGAGTTGAGACTTTATTGCCAAAACAAACAGAGAAAGTTTTGACGGAAGCTCAGAAGACTGCTACCAAACTTGAAGAGCAAAGAATAAAAGACGCTGCAAAAGCATTGAAATTGCAGAAAAAGACTGCTTCTGGTGTTGTTTCAGAGGCAGAGGCGGCTGCACAAGCACAGGGAAAACCTCTGACAGAAGCTGCAAAAACTATGCGTGCTGAAGCGCAAAAATATGCAGACACAATACTTGGCGGTACAACCGATGCAAAACGGGTCAAGGATATTATTCTTAGCTCGGACAAGGATGTGTGGGAAGAAACTTCTAGAATTATTCTTTCTACTCCCGGAGGCAAAGAAAAATTTGGGGATGCGGTAGGTCAAGTCATTGCTGACAGAGCTACCAGTAGCTTTAAAGGTGCTTTGCAAGACTGGAAATACATTGGGGATAATCTGACCACATACGGTTTGATGTCACCTAAACAAGTGTCTGAAATTGAATCAAAATTGAGTGAAGTCTTTTTAGCCCCGGTGGATTTGAGGCAAAAGATTACGATGGCTCAACGTCTTTTAAGAAACGCTGTTGCAGGGTATGTTGCACCAGCGATAACTCGTGCAATTGAATAAGGAGTAAATCATGGCAGAAAGCGCAGAACAAAGAATGGCTCGTGAGGGTGGTGAGAATGAGGCAAAAGCGTCTCAGGACTACAACCGCATGATGGCTCAACGTAAACAGGCTAAAACTTCTAGACCTGTAAAAAGAGCTATTGGCAGAAAACTCAGTAAATGAGCAAGAAGTCTAAAGACAAGGGAATTAACCCAGACCTAGAGAAAGCCATCAGTGATGCGCTACAGGCGGTCATGGTGGACTCTACAGCGTCTATTACTGACAAGATGAAGGTAATAGACCGTGCCCTCAAGCTAGAGGCTTTAAAAGCAAAACTCAGTGATGATGAGTGGGGTTCAGGGTTTATGAGTGACGATGATGAGGATAAGTGATAATATGATTATTACATTATCAAGAAGGAGTAGACATGGACGCAGCTATCGTCAGATTTGTTCGCCTAGCGTTAGAGGTTATTACAGACCGTCTGATTGTTATTCTTGCCCTGCTGACCTCATTCGGGCTAGGATGCTGGACAATGTGGGGTATGGGGTGGGAGCGAGTGGCAACACTAGCAATTTATGTAATTTTCTGCTACCTTACGGTACGCACAAAGGAGAGAAGTAATGGCAAGTTATCCGAAAGAGCCGAGTAATCGTCCACAACAACGTGACCATGATTTAAACCAACAGGTTGCTAAATCTGTACGCCCACAATTACCTAGAGACGTAAGTTCTGGTATGCAACGCTGGCAACCCGGTCAACTGCCTAAAGGTGGTTTCCGTCCGGTTTTTGATTTCTCTGGCACACCGTCTTACGATACTAAACAATCACCTACTGAGGGTGGTGGATGTAAGGTGTACTAATCATGGCAAGTAATATTCCATTTCAAGCACAGGGTAAGACAACCCGTATTAACGTCTCAACGACAGCTAACACCGTATCTATTCTTTCTGATAGCCCTTGCAATCAGGTTCGGATACATAACGGTACAGCAGCGGAAGTTTTTATCCGTATCGGAACAGGTAGCACAGATGATGCTGTTATTCCTGTAGCGGGTACACCTTCATACGGAACAGTCTTGCACAACAACCAAACAATGATATACACCACACCTAAACAGTGTGCAAACGCAGCAACCAGTTCCGTTTATGTTTCTGCAATTATTGCAGCATCCACTGGGATTGTTTACGTAACTCCGGGCGAAGGTTTTTAATTAGGAGTTAATTATCGAGCCTTTTTCAATTGCACTGGGTGCTCTTGCGGCAATTAAACAGGGGGTAGCCTTATACAAGGAAGTTAAAGCAACGGGCAAGGATGTCTCAAGCATTGCGTCTGAGATTGGTGGAGCTATAGGTAAATTTTTTGATGCTCACGAACAGGTCAAAGACATAGCGGAAAAAGAAAAAAAGAACCCGCCAAAAACAAAATCATTAAAAGCACAGGCATTAGATACTGTCTTTAAACAAATTGAGCTAGAGCGTCAGGCTGCTGATATGAGGCAGTTTTTAATCTACGAGGCAGATTCATCTTTTAACCAGATGTGGAACAGGTATGAGGCTGAATTTGCAAGACTTACTCGTGAGAAAAACGCAGAAGAAGCCTACGCAAAAAAAAAGAACAAGAAGCTATCAAGCGCAGACAACAGTTTTGGCATAGATGGCAAATCAGAATTACTGTGTTGGCAGGGGTTTTGGCTCTATCTGTGGCTTATGCTGGACTCATGTATTACATTTACAATGAAGCACAGGATAAGAAAAAAGATAGATTTACCCGTCAAGAATTTGAAAAACGCTGGATTACTGACAAACGAACAAAAGAGTGTTGGGTGGAATATCAGAGTACAGGGAACATCCCTGCTTATTGCGTAAAGGACATTAAATGATACCTATTGTTGCATCCCTTTTAGGAACACTTGCCCAAAACGGTTTAGGATTATTGTCCTCTGCCATTCAAGCAAAAGGCAAACAAGTAGTAGAAGAAAAACTGGGTGTCAAGATTAGCGACAACCCAAGCTCTGACGAGGTGGAAAAACTGCGTCAACTCCAATACGACCATGAAGAACGGTTGCTTGAGCTGGGTGTTGAAAAAGCCAAGATGGAATTAGAAGAAATGAAGGTTGTAGCTGGCGCAATGGTTAGCGAAGAAAACAACGTCACAGGACGCTGGGAAGCAGACATGGCATCTGACTCTTGGCTATCCAAAAATATACGCCCTATGAGCCTTGTAGCCATCTTTACGGGCTATTTCCTGTTCAGCATGATGTCCGCTTTTGGGTTAAACGCAAATGAAGCCTATGTTAATTTGTTGGGTCAGTGGGGTATGCTCATCATGGGTGCTTATTTTGGTGGCAGAACCATTGAAAAACTGGCTGAAATGAGGAGTAAAAAATGAGCTTAATGAAAGAACAGGCGGCATTTTTATTAGACATTTGTCTGTTAATTGAACACGCAACTAATGAAGGTTTTGTCGTTACAGGCGGTGAATTGGCTAGAACTCCCGAACAGCAAGCTATTTACGTTAAAACAGGCAGAAGCAAAACAATGGATAGCATCCATTTAAAACGCTGCGCTATGGATTTAAACTTCTTCAAAGACGGACAGATTATTTGGGATAAAAAAATTCTTCAACCTCTTGGGTTTTTTTGGGAACAGTTGTATCCTAAAAACAGATGGGGTGGTAACTTTAAATCTTTGGTTGACTGTCCACATTTTGAGAGGAATGTTTGATGGCTAGAAAGAAGTCTCCTAATCTCTCTGTTGGCAGAGGCGAGAAGTTGTCTGTCAAGGCTGGTGGTGGTCTGACTGCAAAAGGTCGTGCAAAGACAAACAGAGCAACAGGAAGTAATTTAAAAGCACCAACTAAGTCAGGACCTAGACACAAATCTTTTTGTGCTCGTTCTAAAAGTTGGACAGGTGAAAGAGGCAAAGCTGCCAGAAAAAGATGGGGATGCAGATAATGGCATACACACCAAAATCACAACGAGGCTTGTACTTCAACATTAACAAGAGAAGAGCTGCTGGACTACCGGCAAAGAAGCGTGGTCAAAAAGGATACCCTACCAAAGAAGCCTTCAGACGCTCTGCCCAGACCGCTAAACGATAACCTTCCTCATTTCGCACCTGATATGAGGTCCGAAATATTCTAGCTTTTCTATGTGGAAAGCTCCCTTAAAACCGTAGTTTCTAGCCCATATCTTCTCGTCATCAAAATACTCTGCAAATGTAAGAGGCGTGATGATGTTGACATGAGTAGGGTCTTGGAACGC
>Ga0114976_10000479_pt1 | contig 25211 bp, 8 predicted proteins | sample S_130805_EF_Meta_FD_87319 | JGI IMG/M metagenome (GOLD analysis project Ga0114976, IMG submission 87319) | Freshwater microbial communities from Lake Simoncouche, Canada to study carbon cycling - S_130805_EF_MetaG | ecosystem: Environmental > Aquatic > Freshwater > Lake | place: Lake... | reverse complement strand
CATTGGTAGTAACCGTCATTGGAAGAGAATCTCCTGGATAAACGGTAGTCGTTTGAGGATAAAATCCATAGGCGTTATTAGAACAATTTCCTGAGTTATTCAGCAAAGCACTGAATTCTACATTAGTGATACATGCTGCACCATTTGAGGTAGGAATACAATAACATTCATAGAAATTTTTTCTTGTAATTAATTTAGAAGAAGTCGTAGATGATTGACCACAAGTAACAATACAGCGATAATAGGTATTGGCAGTAATTGAAACCTGAAGGCTGTCATTAGTCGCGCCTGAAATTGTATTCCAGGAACTGTTATTTGTTGAATTTTCCCACTGATAGGTTTCCCCTACTCCACCTGAATTTCCGGATAGTGTAAGCCAAAAATTTGTATTGGCACAAATGGTGTCTAAAGCAGTTACAACATTACCTGCATTAGGTGGATTGGTACAAGCCAAAGGTTCGGTATACCCAATTCGGATATCAGGTCTATAATCGCCATTTGGATAATCTGATAATGTACCCTGAGAAGAGGTAGATGCTACGCCAATCGCTTTACCCGTTGCACTACTATAATACCAATTAAATGGTCCTCCGGGACTTTGAGTCCCTGCGTTAACTTTCCAGTCTGTCAATACTTCGAGACTACCCCCGGTATATACAAAATCTGTTGAGAAAGTAAATGTTATAAATCCGGTCGAAGAAGACTGTACATAGGTTGTATTTGCATATACCTCAGTTGCTCCGGAAGTAAGAGTTGACCAATACTCGGATGATGAATAACTGGATGTACTTGAATTTTTCAGGTATATTTTAAATGTTCCCTTTCTATTTGTATTCCCTGCAGCAGAATTTGACTTATTCCATGCAAGAGATTTAATAGTATCGCCTGAACTTATTCCAGCAGAGGATAATTCTGAAGGAGTAAAAATATAGGCAAATCTTGCGTAATTGGTCGTACTTGAGGTACTCGACCTGTAAATAGGGCCATAAGTGGTAGCACTATTTGAGGAAGTGGTGGAAGGGATATCAGCAGTTTGTCCTACTGAAAATACCTTAAAGCCGAAAAGTAAAATCGAAAGAAGTAACAGTTGTTTCATGAGCATAATAACTTGAATCATTGAAAATTGGCCAGAATTGACCCTTTATGCAATGTTTCAATAGTGTTCTAATTTATAGAAAATAAGAATCAATAACAGTTTATAAGCTTTTTAAAATGAGCAATAAACCAATTTTTTAGATTACATTAAACTAAAATAAGATTATTGCAATACTTATTAAAATATATTTTATTTTGATAATTATTAATTAATTGTTAACTATGGTTTTTTCGATGAAAATATTTAGCAGGTCCTTTTGAATTCATTCCAAGCTATTCCACAGTTAATTTTAAAGGTATGGTTCCTCCTTCGAAAGTGAAGAGTATAAAATAAATTCCGGATGAAAGCTCTTCTACATTAATTACTGCAGTATTTTCTCCTACTCCTGCCCGGCCTGAAACTGTTTTTACTACTCTTCCAGCTATATCTCTTAATAAGATAGAATAATCACCTTCATTCTGTGTTGAAAAATTCAAAATGGTATATTTTGAAGCTGGATTTGGAAATAAAGTTACATAAGATTCTATTTCCTGAGTCTCTGCTGCCATTCTACAAGAGGAAACACTGTAAGTTGTTGCTGCTGTGGTATAAATTGTTGAACCACATTTACTTTGTACGCGGACATTCCATGTACCTGAGCTTAACTGAATATTTTTATTAGTCCCTGTTGTCCAGGTGGATGGTGTCCAAATTGTAGAATTTGATAATTTATACTGAACTCTAAAACTATCTGCACTAACACAGGTTTTTTTCCAATTTACATTGTAAGCACAGTTATGGGTATGTGTAATAGTAAATCCTTTTGCCGCAACACAAGGTACAGGCCCTCCAGAAGTAAAATTCAATACAGAACTAAAAGATGAATAAAATGGACCCTCACATTGGGTTCTGACTTTAATACAATAATTGGTACAACCTTTAAGCCCTGTAATTGTAAAAGAACGTATATTTCCAGCCACTATGAATTTATTACCACCTGAAGAAGTGCAATTTTCTGTTAGTCTTATCCAAAAGGAATCTGGATTTATTACTGCACTCCAAGAAAATGTCACCCAATCTATTCCTATGCTATCTATGGATAGGCCAAAAGGAATATCTGTTTTTTGGACCTCAACCGTATCTCTTTTAACGCAATTTTGATTTGTAACCTTCCATTCTAAATAATTTGTACTTCCTGCTGTTATTCCCGAAATATTAGTATTAGCAGAGGTTATTGAATTAATTACAGCGGTCCCAGAAATTAGTGACCAAATACCAGAGGCATTTGATGGCAAAGTTGCATTCATTTGCGTTGTAGCTCCTGAACAAATTACCTGATCCGAACCTGCAGAACCTGATAAATGAGGAATTTCTAAAATTAATCTCACTAAACTGTCACAACCCTCAGCATTGGTAAAAGTGTGCAGATATTCCCCTGAATTGGTGTACACTATCGAATCATATGCAAATGAATCACAGGCTGTAATGGAAAGTGTATCAAAAGTGCTATTATTTATTGTCAAGGAAAGTATAACCAAACTATCGCATCCATTGGAAGTAGTATATGTGTGCAGGTAGTCCCCAGAACTATAATACATCATCGAATTATAAGCAAATGAATCGCAGGCTGTAATTGAAAATGTATCAACAGTGCTATTATTTATTGTCAAGGAAAGTATAACCAAACTATCGCATCCATTGGTAGTAGTAAATGTGTGCAGGTAGTCTCCTGAACTGGTATATATCATTGAATCATACCCAAATGAATCGCAGGCTGTAATTGAAAGTGTATCAGTTGTGCTATTATTTATGGTCAAGGAAAGTATAACCAAACTATCGCATCCATTGGTAGTAGTAAATGTGTGCAGGTAGTCTCCTGAACTGGTATACAGAATCGAATTATAAGCAAAAGAATCACAAGCAGTAATAGAAAGTGTATCAACATTGCTATGATAAATAATCAGGGAAAGCACAACCAAGCTATCACATCCATTGGTAGTAATAAATGTGTGCAGGTAATCCCCAGAACTATAATACATCATCGAATCATATGCAATTGAATCGCAGGCTGTAATTGAAAATGTATCAACAGTGCTATTATTTATTATCAAGGAAAGTATAACCAAGCTATCACATCCATTGGTATTAGTAAATGTTTGCAGGTAGTCTCCTGAACTGGTATACAGAATCGAATTATAAGCAAATGAATCGCAGGCTACAATTGAAAGCGTATCCGTTGTGCTATTATTTATAGTCAAGGAAAATACTACCAAACTATCGCATCCATTGGAAGTAGTAAATGTGTGCAGGTAATCCCCAGAACTATAATACATCATCGAATCATATGCAATTGAATCGCAGGCTGTAATTGAAAATGTATCAACAGTGCTATTATTTATAGTCAAGGAAAGTATAACCAAGCTATCACATCCATTGGTAGTAGTAAATGTGTGCAGGTAGTCTCCAGAACTGGTATATATCATCGAATTATATGAAAATGAATCGCAGGCTACAATTGAAAGTGTATCCGTTGTGCTATTATTTATAGTCAAGGAAAATACTACCAAACTATCGCATCCATTGGTATTCGTAAATGTGAATATATACTCCCCTGAACTATAAAACATCATAGAATCATATGCAAATGAATCGCAGGAAGTAATAGAAAGTGTATCAACAGTGCTATTATTTATAATCAAGGACAGTACTACCAAACTATCGCATCCATTGGTAGTAGTAAATGTGTGCAGGTAGTCTCCTGAACTTGTATACACAATCGAATTATACGCAAATGAATCACAGGCAGTATTGGAAAGTGTATCAAAAGTGCTATTATTTATAGTCAAGGAAAGTATAACCAAACTATCGCAACTATATCTATTTGTTAAATTGAATTGATAAATCCCTGATTCAGTATAAAGAGTTGAGTCAATAACTATAGAATCGCATCCTGACAATTGAAGAACTGTAGTATCTGGGTTTATACATAAATCAATAAAAATTGAATCTGAAAACGAAAAACAACCGGAACTATTTAAGGTCTTTACTTTATAATATCCACTTGAATTACATGTGATTGAGGTTGTATCTGAATTAATTAATGGTACATTATTCTTATACCAAACATACGAATCTGCATTTGGGGCAGTAGATAAAATTCCCGAATTATAATTTATTATAGGCTGAGCGGGCAATTCATTTACATTAATTGTAACATACTCTGTTCTTTGAATTCCTTTTGGCTGTGTTACAATAACACTATAAGTTGTAGTTGTATCTGGCGCAACAACAATACTGGAAAGAGTATCTCCGGTATTCCAATGAAAGTATACACCGTCATATGCGTTTAATTTGGTAGAATCTCCCGAACATATATTTGTATTTCCACAAATACCCTGAGTTGAAGAACTGCTTAACCAATTTGGAATATCTAAGAGATATTCTATCATGTTTTTGGTAACAAGCCTTATTTTCAGGCTATCCGGTCCACCTATTCCACTATCTGAAGTCCATTGGGTTGAACCAACATTAATTATGGTTCCAGAATTTGAATTCTTTTTTACTTCTATCCAGGTGCCAAAATTATCTTGAAAATTTTGCGAATTTGCACCTTCCGCATAATCAAATCCAACCAGATTTATTTTTTCAAAACCTGTAGATGAATTATCAATTATCGGATAGCCATATTGGTCCTGCCCTGAAGTATATGCGCCATCATATTCCTGAGTAAAACAAGAAATTATATCTCCATTTTGAAGTCCGGAATTTTGAATATAAGGCAAAGAATCATTAGTTATTTTATATCCATACCAGCCAGGAAATGTTTGAGTAGTATCATCTCCTCTTCCACCTTGATTATAATCACTCCCTAAACTTGGAATAATCGGATAATTTAAATCGGTTTCTATCCAATGAATAGTTTTGTCCAAAGGATTTACAACAGGATCTGTTGAGGCATCTTTATAACAGATTAATTGTTTTTTATCTGAACTATATCTGACCTGCCACCACATATTGCAACCAGATAAGAGTAAGGCATTTTTACCAGAGTTAACAAACTGATCAAAATTCATTCTTGCCTGCCTGGTCCAATATTCAGAATGACCAGTAACTATCAACAACTTTGCATTTTCAATTTCTGCATATACTTCCATATCCATATCTGTGATATAACCAATTGAACATTGTTTATAGGAATCCAACCATTGACAAAAAGGTGCGCTTTTTTTATCTGGTTTCCCATTGCTTAAGGGCCTTAAAAAAGAAACTGTTGAAGACCTTCCATTAGTTGAATTGGCGTCATATAAACTTTTTCCTCCCTTATTATTATATGCTTCCATTGTATTAGTTGCATACAACACAATCACATCAATATTTTTTTCCTGACTTTTAACGACAAATACAATTCTGTTGTCCCAGGTATATATCCCACTTTTTAAATAGGGTGGCACTACATAATTAAATGTCGGTTGATAACCATATCCATTTGAATAAGAATGTTGGTTCGCGACAGATTGTGGACTGGCTGAAATTTTTACTGAATCTACTTTTTTTGCATTTAAATTATATAACCAGCAAGTTGTATTTGAAACTGTTTTTAAAGGATTAATATAAACAATCATAGTATCCCCGACTTCGTAGGATTTTTTATTAGTATACCCATCCTTAATAACCGAAGATGTTGTTTGGGAATTGGCTGACAAGTGAAATAAAAAGAGAATGAAAAGACAAGAAAAAAAAAGCTTCATTAATTTTTCGATAAAAATCAGTTAGACTTAATCTTAGAGTACACTTAGATTAGTTTTCTAAAACAATGAAACTTACTGCAAAAAATTAATTTTCGAAAATCATATTAGACTAATGTCTTTTAATATGAATTTAATAATTATATTTAATCAATCTTCAAATAACTTTTATTTGTTTTTATAAAATAAATAAATAATTTTTCATATTAAATTATTATCACTTTTTTTCTATCCGCTCATATAATTAAAAAACCCGGAACAAAACTGCCCCGGGTTTTTGTAATTAATCTAAACCTTATTCAACTGTCAGTTTTAACTGTCTGGATTCGCCGTTCAGATTTAAACCCAAAAGATACATGCCTTTTGAAAGTCCTGTCACATTGATTTCAGCAGAGTTTTCTCCTATTACCGCAAACCCAGAAAGGATTCGCAAGGTACGTCCGGAAATATCCTTCACTGTGATGGTGTAATCGCCTTCTTCATAGCTGGTGAAATTCAATGTAGCTCTTTCAGATGCGGGGTTAGGAAACAACACTAAATTAGAAGCAGTTTCTGTATTATTTGCGCCCAAACGACAAGATGAAATCGTATAATTTGTAGTCAAGGAAGTATAAAGAGTACTTCCGCATTTGCTTTGAACCCTTACATTCCAGACTCCGGGACCTAAATTAACAGCAGCGCTTGTACCGGTTGTCCAGGAAGAAAAGGACCAAGTTGAAGAGGATGATAATTTATATCGTACTCTGAAACTGTCTGCCCCAACACAACTATTAGCCCAAGAACAGGTATAAGTACAATTTTGTGATTGCGTCATAGTAAATCCTTTAACTGCAACACAAGGAACAGGACCACTGGTAGTGAAACTTACAGGTTGAGTAAAAGTCGAATAAACAGGACCAGAACATTGTGTTCTAAGTTTAATACAATAATTGGTACAACCATTCAAACCAGAAAAAGTGTATGACCTCAGGTTTCCTGAAACTCTGAAATTAAACCCTCCGCTGACTGCACAGTTTTCGGTAATCCGTACCCAGAATGAATCCGGATCTACAGAAGCTGTCCAGGTAAAAGTTACTGAAGTTGGTCCTACAGAGGAAACCGATAATCCAGTTGGAACATCTGCTCTTCTTACAACAACAGTGTCAAGAGATGTTAATATACCATTTGTTGCTGTCCATAAAAATGTTCCTGAGAAACCAGAGCCAAAGTTCTTCACCTGTGATGTCGGCGAAGTAGGTGTTGTTACAATTCCTGCACCAGCAATTTTAGTCCAGGTTCCGGTATATCCTGAAGGCAGATCAGCAGTCATATAAGTCTGTGTTCCGGAACAGATAATCTTGTCACTACCTGCAGAAATAGGTGTTAGAATAGTTACATATAAATTAAGTAAGCTATCGCATCCAACAACATTTGTTAGTGTTTGAGTATACAATCCTGAACTGGTATATACAACATTATTAATCGTCACATATCCATACCCTGTGGAATAAATATCTGTAGGAACAGAACTGTAGTTGATTACCAGATCAAGAATTACAACACTATCACACCCATAAGTATTGACTAAATTCTGATAATAAATACCTGTGGAATAATATGTGTAGTAATTTAAAGTATAGGAATCACAGCTGCTGGCAGAAACATAAGTAGAATCTCCGCCTAAACAATCATAATAAAATTTTGCCATGAACAAATCATATCCACCGCCATTGGTTTCTTGATACGCACCGGCACTTGCGATACCGCTGGTACTTTCACTATGACCCATTAAATAAACATTTCCATTACCATCATATGGGCAAGCAAGGCCATAATCATACCCACTTCCACCATAATAGGTCGCCCAATTCAATCCTGGGGAAGTTCCAATTTTAAAATCTGCAAGGAAAGCATCTCTTCCGCCTCCGAGTGTTGTCTGAAATGCATCCGGAGTGGCAATGCCAGAACTACTTTCTGTAAAACCTGACATAAAAATTTGATTATTATAATAGGACCCTGAGGTGGCAATTGTATATCCATAATCTGTTGCTGACCCTCCAAAGTAAGTTCCATATTCAAAATTTCCGCTGGTCAAATCGAACACTCCAAAATAAGCGTCCCATCCTCCTGCATTTGAGACCTGGTATGCATTGGAGGTTGAAATACCATTGGTACTGGTAGTATACCCGGGAATATAAATCTTAGCAAAATTCATAAATATGTTTTGTCCTGCCCAATCTTCTCCGGTTCCTCCGTAATAAGTCCCCCAATTAAGAGCTCCGGAGTTATCAAAAACAGTGATAAATGCATCCACCGGACCACCTGCAAATGAAGTCTGATAAGCTCCAGTTGTAGCAATGCCGCTTGTACTGGAAGTTGAACCCGCAAAAACAATAGAGTTGGTACCATAAATGGAACAAACCAACCCATAATCATCTCCAGATCCACCATAATAGGTACCCCAAAGGCGGTTCCCTGAAGCATCAAATTTTACCAAAAATCCGTCCTTTCCACCGGAATAAGTGTCCTGATAAGATCCTGAGGTTGCAATAGCAGTATTACTGTTGGAATACCCACATAAATAAACCGTCCCATCGGAGGAACCAGTACAAAGTACCCCTTGTTCATAACCTGATCCTCCGTAATAGGTTCCCCAGTTTAAAGTACCAGATTCTGTAAACTGAGCCAGAAAAGCATCAGATCCACCAGCATAAGAATTTTGATGCGCTCCGGATGTTGCAATTCCAGAAGTGCTGTTTGTAAATCCGCTTATATAAACATGACCCAAATTATCTAAAGCACTGGCATTACAATAATCCCATGAATCACCTCCAAAATAAGTACCCCAGTTTAATACTCCTGCAGAACTAAACTGTGACAAAACTGCATCGAAATTTCCACCTATCGTTGTCTGATAAGCTCCGGTTGTTGCAATGGCATTGGTACTCGCTGTTGTACCACACAAGTAAACATTGCCATAAATATCTATAGGAATATCAGAACTTGAATACCTGAATTCCCATGCACTTCCTCCATAATAGGTTCCCCATGCACGCACAACAGGATCAATCGTTAAGGGTAGCTGCGAATCATACGCTTCCAGCTCAAATGCAAGATTATTTCCATTCAATCTCCATTTTGCCGGAATCACTTTTGCACCTTGGGTAACAACAGGTGATTTTTCTATAATTTTTCCTAACGGAGTGGAAATTTCCAATTCTCCGTTTTTTGTGATACTAAAGTTAGTTGCTCCCTTTACAGAAATTTCAATCTGATGATAATCTGCTCCTGGAGCCAATTCAAAATCATATTCTAATCCGTCAGATCCACTATACCACCTTAGGTTTATTCCTTCATAAATGTTGCGGTACTTTATTTCCTTAAAACTCCTCACATCAGTTACGCCTTTCGGACAAACTGAGGTGTAAAAGTTGTTGTGACCCGGATATACTTCACCGGTTTCAATTACAGAATATGGATTTGCATTTACCCACTCTATATCCACTCTGTATAGTGTCCTTTGATCAGGCATTTTTTCTTCTTCAGATCCTGTAAGTTTCCTTTGGTCTGAACTGTTTTGTGTTTTCCAGGTATCTACTCTCGATAACTGATAGCTGATACCTTTTTGGTTTAAGTGAAAGTTCATTCCATTGGAACTTCCATAGTAGCGCACATCCGGGCGTGGGTTATTATGCTGATCCCCAACCTGCCCTTTGTTTTCAATAAAACGCAAATCAGGGTTAATCTGCATTTCATTCCTGTTACCTGCAATCAAATTTCCTATTACAGAAACAAAAAAACAGAGTAAAGTTAGTTTTGAAGTAAAGTTTTGCTTTTTCATTTAATAAAAAAACAAAATTTGTATTTCAACCGAAAATAAAATATGATATATGTCAGTTATAAATTTTTTTTTATTATTTCATTTTTTCAATTGTTGGAAAAATAATATTTATTCAATTCTGCTTCAAAAAAAAAGGGCTGCCCAAATTTCGGACAGCCCTTTTTCAAGTGAGATAAATGTTATTCTACCGTCAATTTCACCTGTCTGGTTTCGCCATTCAAGGTTAAGCCAACAAGGTACAATCCAATTGAAAGTCCATTTACGTTGATTTCAGCAGTGTTTTCTCCAGCTACAGCTGTACCAGAAATGGTTCGCAAGGTACGTCCGGAAATATCCTTCACTGTGATCGCGTAATCACCTTCTGCTATACTTGTAAAATTCAGCAAAGAACGCTCAGTTGCTGGGTTAGGGAATAGTACAAGGTTAGATACCAGTTCTTCAGAAACGCCAGATGTACGGCAGGAACTAATCGTGTAATTGGTAGTGCCGGTTGAATAAATGGTAGTTCCACATTTGCTTTGAACGCGTACCATCCAGGAGCCAGGTCCCATAGGCACTGTAGCACTATAAGAAGCTGTCCATGGAGAGAATGACCATACACTTGCAGAGGATAGTTTATACCTTACCCTGAAGCTATCTGCCAATACGCAGTTACTCCAGCTTACAGTATAATTACATGCAGATGAATTTGCAATAGCAACATTTGATACTGCAACACAGCTAGCTCCGGCAGAAGTAGTAAATGACCCATTTGTTGCACTGTACTGAGGTAATGGTGCATTGGTACACTGACTTCTCACCCTGAAACAATAGGTAGCGCATGGATTTAATCCTGTAAGCGTTGCAGTTCTCAAAGTTCCGGAAACCCATGCATAATAATTTGCTCCTGTACAATTTTCCTGATACCTGATAAGGAAACTATCGGGATTAACTGGTGCTGACCAGCTTACGTCTACAGTCGTTGCAGTTGCATTGGCAGAAGTCAAATTGGTAGGACGAGGAATGCTATTAATAGTAACCTGATCAAACGCAGAAGGGCATATATTTCCGACATCACTAACCGTCCATTGGTACACATTAGTTTGTAACAAGTTGCTAACCAAAGTATTGTTGTTTGTTGGATTAGCAAAATTGCCATTACCACTTACTACAGTCCACATTCCAGTATATGCATTACTGATTGGGGATGCATTAATTGCAGCAGAAACATTTGTACAAACATTCACATCAACTCCTGCATCAGCAACCGGAGGCGTAACAATGTCTGCAGTAAATGGTGAAGAGGCAGGTGAGTTACAACCATTGGCATCAATTCCAATTACAGTAACATTACCAGATGCATTAACAGTTTCAGAAGATCCTGTTCCGCCTGTACTCCAGGAATAGCTTGCAAATGCAGGACTTGCAGACAAATTAACTGAAGCGCATTGCGGGCCAGATGGACCAGAAATAGAAGGTGCAGATAATGGGTTGTTATCAAATGGAGTTATCACCACTGGTAAATTGCCCGAATTTGAGCTAAATCCCTCTGTAACAACATAATATACTGTATTTGGTGTAACAGCACTTACAATAGATGACTGCAATCCGGTACAAAGAGGACCATTGTCATCATTGCCAACAAGCTGAGTTCCTGTACTATCCAATAAGTGCAGATAAGTATCAAACGATGCACCACACAATGAAACAGTTATTGAATCTATACAAGGACCTGTTGTGAAGCGATAGAAAATATCTGCGTTAGCCTGATTATTTGCACCTGTGTAATCATTGGTAAATCCGGAACCTGTAGCATTACTTTGGGTGTCTGAATAAGCACTTGTAAGTGTTCCAACTTGAATTGGATTTGTCTGACTATCGCCTGTTCTAGAATTAACAGTAATAGTTAACACATTGGAGCTGTCAGAAGGACATCCTGGTGAAGTCACAAATGCCCGCAGATAAACTGTTCCTGGTGCATTTGCAGTAAGGCTTTGAGAAGCATTAGTTGCGCCTGAAATATTTGTCCAAGGACCAGAAGAAGAAGTAGAACTACCTTGCCACTGAATGTTGCCAGTATATCCACTCAAGGTATAGGTATTGGATGGAGGTCCTGCTGTAACAACAGTTTGACCGGATGCTGTCCCACCAACTACTGTTGTGGTACAGGTTGGAGTAGTTAAAATATTAACAACAAAATCCTCGCATTCACCGGAACCAAAAGCTGTACAAGCATCGCCGGAGCCGTTTATATTACCAGTTAATCTTGAACGAACTCTCATTCCAGTCTGACCCAAGGTGGCAGTAACTGGGATGGATACGGTAACGGATGAGGCAACATTCGCTGTAGAAGTGGTTGTTACCTGAGTCCATTCAGTTGCTTCATAGATACCATCCTGATCAAAGTCAATCCAAACTGAAATAATTGCACCAGCCATTGTGGTAACACTCAGGGTAACATTGTCTCCCTGATAAAGGTCTGTAGTTGCTGAGTAAGAACCGTATGCAGGTGAGGTACAACTTGTTGACGTGGAATTGAACAGCGTATTCATAGAAACCTCGGTTACGCATGCACCACCTGCAGAAGTAGGAATACAATAACAATTATAGAACGGATCCTGATATACAACTACTGGAGTTGTTGTTGAAGAATTACTACCACAGGTTAATATACACTGATAATAAGTTGTATCAGTTTGAGTTGTGGTATAGAACAAATTTGTAGCTCCAGAAATGTTAGTATAGGTTATTCCATCAGGTGAACTCTGCCACTGATACGTTTGTCCTGAACCAGAAGTATTGCCACTTATTGTAAGCGTAAAACTGGTGGCAGAACAAACATTAGCATCAGAAGTTTCTGCAATACCTGCTGTTGGAGGATCTATACAAGGTGTAGCAGCAATTAATTCTACTAAATAATCCTCTGTTTCACCCCAGGTATAAGTACCACAAGAAGAAATGGTGCCGGATGTTTCAACATTTACTACACGCATCATGGTTGTGCCAAGTAATGCAGTCAAAGGAACAAGAACTGAACCTGTCTGTGTATTTGGACCGGAAGTTGCAGTAGAAATAAATGGATTTTCATCCGTATCTGTAAAATCTCCATCCTGATTCCAGTCTATGAAAATAGCAAATCTATTGGTAAAATTACCTCCACAGGTACCGATTTGTACAGAAAATGGAACATAATCGCCAGGTGAAACAGTTGGTGCTGATACACTAGTGAAATCACTGTACATGTTCAATACTGAACTACCTCCTCCTGTGGTCGAACAATCAGAGGTATTATTCAATGAACCAAAGGTGACGTTAAAAATATCCTCGTCTGCAGCACTCGTTGCACTCGATGTGCAATAACAATTTAAAAAACTGTTCTGTGTTACCACCACTGAAGTTGTAGTTGCCGAATTAGCTCCACAAGTCAAAACACATTGATAGTAAGTTGTACTAGATTGTGTCGTTGACAGGAACTGATTGGTTGCTCCAGTAATATTCGTCCATGTAGAATTATTAGGTGAACTCTGCCATTGATATGTCTGCCCTGATCCAGATGTATTTCCGGTTATGGATATCGTAAAACTTGTTGAGGCACATACATTACTTAAAGAAGTAGAGGCCGTTCCTGCTGTTGGTGGATCAATACATGAGCCGGCTAAAGTAATGTTTACATAATAATCTTCAGTTTCTCCCCAAGTATAGGTTCCACACGAAGAAATAGTACCAGAGGTTTCAACACTTACAACACGCATTCTGGTTGTACCAGTTGTAGCTGTTAACGGCACTTGGATTGAACCAGTTTGAGTATTAGGGCCGGAAGTTGCTGTAGAAATAAATGGATTTTCATCTGTATCTGTAAAATCGCCATCCTGATTAAAGTCTATGAATATGGCAACTCTATTGGTGTAATTACCACCACAGGTACCAATTTGTACAGAAAACGAAACAAGATCTCCCTGAGATACATTAGGTGCAGTTACACTGGTATAATTGCTGTACATATTTAGCACTGAACCTGTACCACCTGTTGTGGAACATGTAGAAGTGTTGTTCAATGAACCAAAGGTGACGTTAAAAATATCCTCGTCTGCAGCACTCGTTGCACTCGATGTGCAATAACAATTTAAAAAACTGTTCTGCGTTACCACCACTGAAGTAGTAGTTGCAGAATTGGCTCCACAAGTTAAAACACATTGATAATAAGTGGTACTAGATTGTGTTGTAGACAGGGATTGATTGGTTGCCCCAGTAATATTCGTCCAGGTAGAATTATTAGGTGAACTCTGCCATTGATAGGTCTGCCCAGAACCAGAAGTGTTTCCGGTGATGGAAAGCGTAAAACTTGTTGAAGCACAAACATTACTCGAAGAAGTAGAAGCTGTTCCTGCAGTTGGTGGATCAATACAAGCAGTAGAAGCTGCCACTGTAACATAGTAATCTTCTGTTTCACCCCAAGAATAGGTACCACAGGAAGAAATAGTGCCAGAAGTTTCAACACTAACCACGCGCATTCTGGTTGTTCCCGTTACCGCAGTTAACGGCACAACGATTGTACCTGTTTGAGTATTAGGTCCAGAAGTTGCTGTAGAAATAAATGGATTTTCATCTGTATCTGTAAAATCTCCATCCTGATTCCAGTCTATGAATATAGCAAATCTATTGGTATAATTTCCTCCGCAGGTACCAATTTGTACTGAAAACGAAACATTATCACCTGGAGCAACAGTTGGTGCTGTTATACTTGTAAAATTGCTATACATATTTAGAACTGAACCAGTACCTCCTGTTGTGGAACAGGTAGACGTGTTGTTCAATGAACCAAATGTGACATTAAAAATATCCTCGTCTGCAGTACTCGTTGCACTCGAGGTGCAATAACAAGTTAAAAAGGAATTTTGTGTTACATAAACACTTGCTGAAGCTGCAGAATTGCTTCCACAAGTCAGCATACACTGATAATATGTTGCTGTACTTTGTGTAATTGTTAAAGTAGTATTTGTAGCACCTGAAACATTTGTCCAAGTTGTATTATTAGAAGAGCTTTGCCACTGATAGGTTTGACCTGTCCCTGAGGTATTACCAGATATGGATAAAGTGAAGCTAGTGCTAGCACAGGCAGATGAAGTAGTTGATACGGTTGTGCCTGCTGTTGGAGGATCTGTACAAGGGGCAATAATATCAGACGAAACATCATCCAAAGTCATTCTGTTTCCAAATCTGGAAACAGCAACAAAATATACATAATTTGCGCTTGTGCTATAAGCAGAAGGCAAATTATAGGTATATTTTATCCATTGGGTAGCAGTAGAAGTAGCGGCACCAGAGGCCATTCCCGTAGCAGAATAATTACCTGCCCTAGGAACAAATCCCAAATTGCTACCCGTTGTATAACTGCTTGAAGAGGTACTTACCCATACTGTAATGCCTTCATCAGAATAAGTGGTTGTGGTATAGGCAGACACATCTCTGAAAAAGTAAAAGCTTACAGTTGCATTATTAGTGCCTCTTGTACTCATATCAATATTTGCAGTTCTCAAATAAGCAGAGGAACCAGAAGAATAACTGAAGCTATTATACCTTGCCATCCCTGCTCCAGAGTTTGGTGAACAGGTCGGACTAGTACTACTGGTAACTCTATTCCAAGTGCGACTGGTTGAGAGTGATACTATGCCTTGAGCCCATCCTGATGGAACAAATGTTGTTCCATCAAAGGATTCAGTCAAAACATTCTGGCCATAGGTTGAACCAGAAATTATTCCTAAAAACAATAGGAATACTATTTTGTAAATTCTTGTTTTCATTTTATTTATCGTTTAAATTATAAACCAGAAATTAAAGATTCAAAATCCGCTCCATTGGTAACTTTCTCCAGAACAGCATCCTTTTCGAAAGAACTTAGTAATTGAAACCTGCTATCTTTGGAAATTTTATTTATCAATTCAGCATCCACATTTACTTTATCCTGAGTTACAGATTTATCAATAAAAGACTTGTCCATCTTCTCAAGTTCATTTTGAATCAAATTGATTTCATTCTGATCATTGGTTAAGGATAATTTTTGGATCAATTCTTTCTTCCTGTCGAATGAAAGGGTATTTACGTCCGATGACTGATATAATAATTCTTCAGAATTTAATTCTTTTTCAATTATCATTTTTTCAGCAGGATCCTGAGTCACCATAAGCTTAAGTTGCAATTCTTCCTGGCGGCTTTTTGGAACCTGGAAAGAAGACTCAGAAGAAATCAGTCTTTCTTCTTCTGTTAGAGTACCGGCTTTCAGTTGTTCAGCTTTTTTGTACTCATACATTGCAGGGTTTTCAATCTGTAAACCCAAATCTACAGGACTTGGAGTTAGTTGTCCCGATACATTAAATGCAGGAACACTGTTAGGAACGGGTGCTGATTTATTCTGTCCATAGACAGATAAACCAGTCAGGATGCAACTAAGCAGAAGCAGCTTCTTGCATCGAAGGAAAAGTAATTGTTTGTTCATGTTTTGTAATACAATAATTAAATATAACGTACTTTTTAATGTTTAAAAAAAATATAATCGAAATTTTGAACACCCTTATACTAAAGCAAACCTATTGTATTGATTTTGAGATAATTAATTTTATGGTAAGTTAAAATCGCGGTAAATGACTCTACATGCTTAATAATTAACCAATTAAGTATATTTATTTTGGAGGCTGAAGTATTTTATTTCAAAAATAAGCTAATTAACAAAATTAAAAAGGGGTGCCATTGGCACCCCTTTTTAAAATCATAAGATTTCCTTTTTACTGAACTATTAATTTAATCTGCTTAGTTTCTCCGGCAAGTTCTAGAGAAACAAAATAAATGCCTTTGCTCAGATCAGCAACAGAAAGAATCGCTGTATTCTCACCAGCAACTGCATTTCCATTCATTGTGCGAAGTACTCTACCAGAAATATCAGAAATATTCACGACGTAATTTCCTTCATCCATGCTAGTGAAATTCAATACAGAACGCTCAGTTGTTGGATTAGGGAACAGAACAAGGTTAGATACCAGCTCATCAGAAACACCAGCCATACGGCAAGAACCGATAGAATAATTGGTTGTTCCAGTCGTATAAATGGTCGTACCACATTTGCTCTGAACGCGTACCATCCAGGAGCCAGGTCCCATAGTCACAGTTGCATTGTAGCTAGTTGACCAAGGTGAGAATGACCAAACACTTGCAGAAGATAGTTTATACCGTACCCTGAAGCTGTCTGCAGTCACACAATTGCTCCAACTAACAGTATAATTACATCCAGATGAATTGGCAATAGAAACATTGGAAACCGCTACACAACTTGCACCAGAAGTAGTTGTAAAGGATCCTGATGTTGAGCTATACTGTGGCAGTGGTGCTCCTGTACATTGACTTCTAACCCTGAAGCAATAGCTAGCACAAGGATTTAAGTCTGTAAGGGTTACTGTTCTCAAGGTTCCAGATACCCATTTATAGTAATTGGTTCCTGTACAATTTTCCTGATATCTAACAAGGAAACTGTCCGGATTAACTGGGGCAGTCCAACTTACATCTACGGTAGATGATGTTGCATTTGCAGAAGTCAAATTGGTAGGACGAGGTACGCTGTTTACAGTAACTTGATCAGAGGCAGATGGACAAATATTGCCAACATCTGTAACTGTCCACTGATAAACATTAGTTTGTGACAGGCTGCTTACAAGAGTACTGTTATTGGTAGAATTAGCAAAGGAGCCACTTCCACTAACAACAGTCCAAAGTCCATTATATGCATTGCTGATTGGAGACGCATTAATAGTGGCAGAAACATTGGTACACACATTCACATCAACTCCGGCATTTGCAGAAGGAGGCGTAACAATATCAGTAGTAAATGAACCAGATACTGGAGAAATACATCCGTATACATCTGTCCCGATTACTGTAACGTTTCCAGAAGATGTAACAATTTCAGATGAACCATTTCCACCAGTGCTCCAGGAATAACTTGCAAATGCTGGACTTGCGGATAAAGTAACACTACCACATTGTGGACCAGATGGACCAGAAATGGACGGCGCTACTAATGGGATGCCATCAAATGGTGTAATCACTAATGGAAGGCTACCAGTACCTGTGCTATAACCTTCTGTAACAACATAATATACAGTATTTGGGGTCACAGCTCTTGCAATAGAAGATTGCAATCCGGCACAAAGTGGACCATTGTCATCATTAGAAACAATCCAATTTCCAGATGCATCAAGTAAATGCAAATAAGTATCAAACGTTGCTCCACACAATGAAATAGTAATTGAATCTATACAAGGCCCAGTTGTGAAACTATAGAAAATGTCAGCATTTGCCTGATTATTTGTACCCGTGTAATCATTGTTAAATCCTGATCCTGTTGTGTTGCTTTGGGTGTCAGAATAAGCACTTGTAAGTGTTCCAATTTGAATAGGATTTGTCTGGCTATCTCCTGTTCTGGAATTTACTGTTATTGTTAACACATTAGAGCTATCCGGAGTACAACTTGTTGAGCTAACATATGCCCTTAAGTAAACTGTACCAGGAGAACTAGCCTGTAAGGACTGAGATGCAGTGGTAGCTCCAGAAATATTTGTCCATGGACCAGAAGCAGAAGCTGTAGCATATTGCCATTGAATATTTCCATTGGAACCAGTCAAAGTATAAGTTGTGGCCGGAGGTCCTGCAGTTATATTTGTAGATCCTGAAGCGGTCCCTCCAACTACAGTAATCAGACAAGGTGGCGCTGCCTGAATATCCAGACCATAATCTTCCGTTTCTCCATAAGCATATGTTCCACAAGCTGGAGGCCCTGAAGTACCTTCTCGTAAAACAAGACGCATTCTCGTTTGGCCTATCGTTGCAGTAACAGGGATTGGAATACTCAAAGTAGGAAGAGTATTTAACGCTGTAGTTGGTCCATAACTTATAACTGAATCCCCAGCATCAGCAAAAGATCCATTTTGGTTCCAGTCAACAAATACTGAAACATAGGCAGCATAATGGCCGCCTGAACAAGAGCCATTTCTTATCCTTAAATTATAAGTTCCTGATTGCTGAGCCGTTCCAAGAGTACTGGTACGTATAGTATACGTTTCGCAATTTGTTCCAGAGCTACCACCCATTGTGGTGTTGTCCCAAAATACCGAATCTATTTTAGTATCTGCAGTATTTGTTGCATTTGATGCACAATATGAATTACAAGCCCAAGCTGCAAGCATCCCAACTTGCAAACTATTAGAGTAAGCACTTTGAGAAGAATTGGTACAGGTAACCAAACATCGATAATAGGTTGCAGAACTTTGAGTTGTGGGTAAGGTTGCCAATGTAGCACCCGAAACATTCGTCCAGGTTGAATTATCTGGCGAAGAAGACCATTGATAGGTAACTCCAGTTCCATTTGTAGTATTCTGTAACCCAAGGGTAAATGAAGCACTGGTACAAACTGAAGCCGAAGTGCTGGTAGTATTACCTGGAGAAGGCAGACCTGTACAAGGATTAATAATATCCGAAGAAACATCGTCTAAAGTCATTCTATTTCCAAATTTGGAAACAGCAACAAAATATACATAATTTGTGCTTGTGCTATAAGCAGACGGCAGGTTATAGGTATATTTTATCCATTGGGTTGCCGTAGAAGTAGCAGCACCTGAGGCCATTCCCGTAGCAGAATAATTACCTGCCCTAGGCACAAATCCCAGATTACTACCAGTTGTATAAGTGCTGGAAGAAGTACTAACCCAAACAGTAATTCCTTCATCAGAATAAGTAGTTGTGGTATAATTTGACACATCTCTGAAAAAGTAAAAACTCACTGTTGCATTACTTGAACCTCTGGCACTCATATCAATATTTGCCGTTCTCAAATACGCAGAAGAACCGGAGGAATAGCTGAAGCTATTATACCTTGCCATTCCTGCTCCAGAATTTGGTGAACAAGTTGGACTAGTACTACTGGTAACTCTCGCCCAAGTGCGACTAGTAGAAGAAGATACAATGCCTTGGGCCCATCCGGATGGAACAAAAGTTGTTCCATCAAAGGATTCGGCCAGTACATTTTGACCGTATGTTGATCCTGAAGCAAAAAAAGCTAAGAGGATACATGAGAATAGAATAATTCTTTTCATTTTTTGGGAATTAAAAATTAAAATCCGGAGATAAGACTTTCGAAATCTGCTCCATTGGAAACCTTTTCCGAAATTGCTTCCTTGTCAACATCAGATAAAGCTAAAAACCGCTTATCAGAAGTGTACGTGTTCTTCACTTCCAATTTAATGTTTTGATTTCCGGAATTAACAGTTGCTTGTGGTGCTACACCAATCAATTCAAGTTCATGATTGATAACTGCAATTTGAGCAGGATCATTAGTTAGGGACATTTTTTGCCTAAGTTCCATATCCCTCGACATGTTAATTGTCAAAGTGCCATTTTTAAACTGTTCAGATTTTTGATACTCTGAAAGTTTGTAAGATTCTGTTTCAGTGCTTCCTGAAATAAAAACAGAATTTGAGTTGTTTGCTCCTGGGACAGACATTGCCGGAACAATAGATGTGGGATTGGAAATCTGATTTTTACTTTGACCAATGACATTTGTTGCCATCAGACAAAAACAAAAACCTAGCCCCGTACCCAATAAAAATGAAAATTTTGTCTTCATATAAAGTACGTTAATTTGAAATTAAATATAATACCCATTCAGTTGATTTCCATTTTTAAACTGTTTTTTTTCGATAGAAAATAAATTTTTATTCTTAAAATTAATTCTAATCATCTATATTTCAATATCTTAACGGATGTAAAAATATATTGATTACAGAACCAAATATTTCTAATACTAAACTTATTTTTATTAAATTATAAAAAACAGAATTTTCTACTGTTTGAATGATCCCAATAAACCAAAATAATTTTATGGACAAATCATCATTGATGTTTCAAGGGATTTATATTTGTTTTTAGTTAAATCCCTATAGTCACCCTTTTTCAACTCAAGTGAGGTCTATAATAACCTTTAACATTTATTCATTTAGAAAAGAGTATTTAATTCTTTTGGTATGTGCGGCCATACCCTATTTGGGTATCTTAGGAAACGACATAAATATATGGGATGATAGAATGTATGTAATTGAAAATCCCTTTTTTGGTGATCTTAGTTTTTCGATGCTAAAAAGAATATTTTCTGAATATTTATTGGGAAATTATCATCCTGTAACCATGCTTATTATGGCAGTTGAATTTTCACTTAACGGGTTCTCTCCCTTTGTCTTTCACGGATTCAGTTTAGTGCTACATATTATAATTTGTTTTCAGGTGCTGAGTATTGCAAAAAAATTTATAGGAGAAAATGCAATTTATGCTGCACTCCTGTTTGCTGTACATCCTCTGCATGTGGAATCTGTAGCATGGGTTTCAGAACAGAAAGATCTGTTATATACCTTATTTATTTGCCTTGCCTTTCAATCCTGGATTAATTTTAGAGAAACGGGTAAATCAAATGCGGTTATTTTATTTTTTATATGCTTTTTACTTGGTTGTTTAAGTAAAGCAATGGCAGTAAGTCTGTTCCCTGTAATTCTATTAACAGATTACTTTTTTTTCAAAAAATCAAGATTAACAAAAAAAGAAATTTTAATTTATCTATTTTTTCTTTGTATTTGTCTTTTAACTGGACTTGTTGCCATCAAGGCACAAGAAGCAAGTGAGGCAATTGATCTTAGTGGAAATGTATCCTGGCCACAACGTTTTGGGCTTGCTGGATACGGATTATTAAATTATTTTTTTCGGTTAATTGTACCATTTGGATTTAGTGTATTTCATCCGTACCCAACCATACGTCCGGGAGTTATCGATCCTTTAATTCCATTCTATTCAATCATCTTAATTGTCTTTTTAGGATTATGTTATCTGGCATTTAAAAAACACAAACTTTTGTTTTATGGTTTAATGGTATTTTTGATGACTTTGGTTCTGGTACTTCAGATTCTACCGGTTGGGGCTGCTTCCTGGGCAGAACGATATGCTTATGTTCCCAGTATAGCATGGTCGATAATTATTGTTGCATTATTAAAACAGTATAATTTGTTAAACAAAAAAAGTTTTATCCTTAGTTTTATTAGTACACTAGTTTTAATCATCTATGGAGGATTAACTTTTGGAAGAACCTTAGTCTGGAAAAATGAAATAACTATATGGGAAGATGTGGTAAAAAAATATCCCGATACCGATAAGGGATTATGTAATCGTGGACTTACATACTTTAGAATAGGAAAAAAAACAGCTGCAATATCTGATTTAAAGGCTGTTATTAATGCAAATCCAAATTATTTACCTGCATTAGCTGGTTTGGCTGAAATATATGCTGCAGAAGACAGCAATGCTGCAGCCATGAACATGTATTCAAAAATTTTAGAAAGAAAACCTAATAGTATTGAAGCATTAAATGGAAAAGGCGTTTTGCTTGCCGTTTCAGGTCAACATGATAAAGCACTCGATTTATTTAAACTAGCAAATGCGATTTCCCCAAATGACCCAACAGCATTTTATAATATAGGGAATGCATATTACTTCCTGAATTATTTTGATGAAGCTAAAAAATGGTACTTTAAAGCAATTGAAAAAAGACCCCTTTTCCCAAAAGCACTAAATAACATAGGAAACGTTTTTTTAAAGGAAAATAATTATAGCTCAGCATTAGAGTATTTTGAAAAAGCTAAAAAAATAGACCCAAAGCTAACAGATATAGATAAAAATATTACTCTTGCAAAGGAAAAATTAAACCAACTGGAAAAAAACGAATCTGGGAAGATGTCATTAAAATCAGATGACCCTATTAGGAAAGCAGAACTTTTAGCCAGTGAAAATAGAATTCAGGAAGCAATATTTATCATAGATTCAGTGATAAGTAGTGGTAAGGCAGATGGTTTCGCATACTTATTAAAAGCTAAAATTTTGATTGGTTTAAAAGATCTGGAAAATGCTAATAAAATGATTCAAGTTGCTCTCGAAAAAATCCCTGATGAAGCAGATGTTCATTTTCAGGCTGCAATAATTTCAAATTTAAAGGGTCTTCCTGAAGCTGAACTGTATCATCTTAAAAAAGCCATACAACTCAGCCCAGATTATGGACCGTATCCATTTGAATTAGGATTATACTATTTAAATAAAAATATGAAAGATAGTGCTTGTTATTATCTTAAAAAAGCTAAAAATCTTGGTGTAGGTGAAGCAATTGAACCCTATGAACAATACTGTGGAAATTAACCAATCAAAATTTTGGGAAAGTGATTTTATGAACTTCCTGATATTGTTAATATTAGGATGCCTAGTTTATTTTCCCTTATTTACAAATGACTTAACAAATTGGGATGATATTAGTTATATTCTAGAAAATCCATTTATTAAAACCTTTAATTCGGATAATTTAAAAAGTATTTGGAGCACATATTATATGGGGAATTATCATCCATTAACAATGTGTTCTTATCTGATAGAATATCAATGTTGGGGAAGCAATGGAATAGGTTACCATATTGTCAGTTTATTGCTTCATATTATCAATTCCTGCCTGGTATACCAACTAATAAATAAAATTACGCTTTCAAAAAAATCACTTGGATTATATGCTTCAATTATTTTCTTAGTTCATCCATTCCATGTTGAATCCGTGGCCTGGGCATCTGAAAGAAAAGACCTTTTGTATGTGTTATTTTTGCTAATCTCTTCCTTATATTTCATAAAGTACTGTAAAATTAACAATCGAAAATATTATTACTTCTCATTATTTGGATTTTTACTCAGTTGTTTCTCAAAGGGACAAGCGGTCGTTCTTCCTATACTTTTGTTTATCATTGGATTTTTTTGTTTTAATAAGAAAGCACTTGCTCTTTTAAAATCACTTTTGCCATTTTTTATAATTGCCGCGATTTTTGGAATAATAGCAATAAAAGCACAAGGAGAAGCCATAAGGGAAAATGATGGTTTATTAGGTTATGAAAGGATTTTTATTGCTTCCTTTGGTCTGACTCAATATATTATAAAATTTATTTTTCCACATGATTTCATACCTCAATATGATTATCCTTCCAAAACAAATGGATCATTACCCTATGTATATTATCTGAGTATTCTAACTCCGGTAATAATTCTTGGATTAATTTTATTAATATATAAAAATTCAAAGGAGTATTTATGGGCAATTTTATTTTTTATTTTGGCGATTTTTCCTGTTTTGCAGCTTTTTCCAGTAGGAAATGCATTTATGGCTGACAGATATATTTATCTTCCCATGGCAGGACTTTGTTATTTGACTATCTATTTTCTAAACAAAATTTCATTTGTAAAAAACAAGTTGTTAATTTATATTCCTATATTTATAGTACTTGGATATTTAAATTATATTCAAACCCAATATTGGAAAAGTGGAATTTCCCTTTGGACTCATCAACTTACTGCAAGACCTGAAAATCTAACTGGATTATTTAACCGAGGAAACGCCTATGTCAGTTTAAAAGATTATAATAATGCTAAAATTGATTTTGAAAAAGCAATAAACCTATATCCTTCATATGCAGGCTCCTTTTCGGGTATGGGAATTATATACATGGAAAAAGAACTTGTGGATTCAGCCTGTCTCTTTTTTGAAAAAGCACTCTCTTTGGAATCTGATAATTTGGGAGCTTTGTCAGGGAAAAGTTTTTGCCTTGCTTACTCTGGAAATTTTGATAATGCATTTGATATTGTAAATAAAGTGTTGGAAAGAGACCCATTCAGGTCAGAAGCATATAACATAAGAGGAAAATTATTTTCCTATAAAGGAGACATTAAAGCTGCAGAAGAAGATTATAAAAAGGCTATTTATATTAAAGAAGATTTAGGAGAACCCTATTATAATCTTGGATTTATCTACAGCAAACAAGGTGATCATTTTTCCGCAAAAAGCAATTATTTATTATGCATAAAATATGCACCAACTTTTTATCGTGCCTTTCACAATTTAGGCCTGACTGAACAGATATTAGGGGATACTATAAGTGCAATTAACTATTACAGAAAAGCCTTAAAATACAAATCAGACTATTCTTCTGCTAAGATAAAACTTGCAAATCTGCTTATTATAAAAAATAACCCAGAAGGATGTATTATTTTAAGAACGATGACAGAATTTGGAGACACTTCTGTAAATAATCTCTATTTAAAAAATTGTAAGAATAAATAATCTCTATTCCTCAGGTTCTTTAACAATATAACTTCCGTTTTGAGAATAATTCCGATTTGCCTTTAGCATACATTTCCATTGCAGGGCAAATTGCTGCACCAAAGCTTTAAATTGTTTATCGTGCGGTGGAACAGAGTTATCTCCATATTGGTAAATAACATACTCAATATACCCTGACTTATTGAAGTAAATACGGGTGTACAATACATATGGATCGGGCCATTCAAACCCTTTGTTTTTAAGGAACTGGTTTAAATCTCTAAAAAGCCTGTGCCATTCTTCTTTGAAGTAAGGCTCATCTTGCTCCGAAAAAGGGATGCTTACATTTGGTTGCTTTGAATATACTTTAGGATACTTTTCATCAAGAAT
>Ga0114976_10000478_pt1 | contig 25234 bp, 26 predicted proteins | sample S_130805_EF_Meta_FD_87319 | JGI IMG/M metagenome (GOLD analysis project Ga0114976, IMG submission 87319) | Freshwater microbial communities from Lake Simoncouche, Canada to study carbon cycling - S_130805_EF_MetaG | ecosystem: Environmental > Aquatic > Freshwater > Lake | place: Lake... | reverse complement strand
TTGATGAATCACTTGGGGCAACAAATTGGTTGATTCGCGCTCCTGCGGTAACTGCCCACCTTGAAGTTTCTTACCGATTGCCGGTACCAGTTGGAACTCGGGTATATATTCAAGCCACTATGCAGGCAATAAGTGGTCGTAAAATTTGGTCAACAGCCGAAGGCAGGTTGAATTCCCCAGATGGACCACTTGCTGTCGAGGCAGGTTCACTTTACATGCAGGTACCAATTGCACACTTCACAAAACATGGACGCCCAGAAGACCTTGCTAAAGCTGCAAGCGATGAAAGTGCGTTGAATTATGTCAAGAAGTTGGACATTGCACCGTGAGTAAAGTTGCCATTGAATTCAAACTGCTTCATGAATTGGCCCAGGCACCTCAGTATGCGCATGACGGTGATGCGGGAGCTGACTTAGTTTGTACTGAAGATGTCACATTGGGGCCAGGAGAGCGGAAACTTGTGCCAACTGGCGTTGCAATTGCGCTGCCAACTGGTTACGTCGGTTTAGTTCATCCGCGATCTGGACTTGCTAATAAACATGGAATTGGAATTGTAAATACGCCAGGAACAATCGACTCTGGCTATCGTGGCGAACTAAAAATCTGCTTGATCAACTTAGATTCAACTGAAACGGTAAATTTGCCAGCGGGTAGTCGAATTGCACAGCTAGTAATTCAAGAAGTAGTTACTGCGCAGTTCATCCAAGTACCAGAACTTGATGACACCGAACGAAGTGATAAAGGCTTTGGCTCTACAGGCATCAAGTCATGACACAAGGGCCACTCGAATTTCATTCTGAACTAGATACAAGTTCAATGCTTGATCTGGGACCATTATTTTTACCAAACATTCCTGGACTTGAAGTTCATCTGGATTTAGATCCACGATCAGGATTTGGTAAGTCTGTTTCGCTACATTTCAATATGACGATTGCTGAGGTCCAAGTTTTCGCTGCTGCTGCCAATGAGGATCCATGGGCGAACATGCGTGATGCGATTGTTTCAGGACTGCGCGAACAAAAAGTCGATTGCACAGTCGAAATGGGTCGGTTTGGTACCGAGATTCATGCCATCATGCCAACTGTTGATTTGGACGGAAATGCACATGTTCAGCCGGTTCGCTTTGTTGGAGTGCGTGGATCACGCTGGTTACTTCGAGTCGTTATTAGCGGCGACGGCGCGTTAGTTCAAACGGATCAAGATCAAAGCGCAATGAGTCAAATCGATGAAGTGGTGTCGAGTTTAGTTGTTAGACGTGGTGACGACCCCCTTCCGCCTGGCGAAAGAATAGCGCTTCGCAGTCCAGTTGAAAGTAGTGATGAACCAGGACCGTCAAGTCCTTCAGATTCAACGGGTAACTTCAACTTCGGCAACTTTCACATCCAGCTCTAAGTGCAGATGATTAGTTTTCGAAATTAAATGGTTACAGTAATAAGGTGAACAATCCTGATTTAGAACCACATGAAGAGGATTTAGTTTCCGAAATTAAGGACGACTCGGAACTGCTAGCCAAAGTCCTCGGTGGTTGGGCTGGCGTAATTGATTCAGGACTTCCGTTTGTAATTTTCACAATTGTCTATTTAGTAACTGACAATGACCTAGAAACTACCCTTTACGCCTCAGTTGGAACTGCGGCCGTTATCGCAGTTTTGCGTTTGATTCGGCGCCAATCTCTGCAGCAAGTTCTTTCTGGGCTGATTGGCATTGGAATCGCAGCCTTTCTAGCAAAGCGAACTGGCAATGCAGACAACTTCTTCTTGCCTGGAATCATCACCAATGCGGTCTATGCCAGTGTTTGCTTGATAAGTATTGCGATTCGTAGGCCGTTGATGGGTTATGTCATTGAGGCAATGCGCGGGCGTGACATGTCATGGGTTAAGGATCACGAGGCCCATCGCTTGTTCAGCACAATCACTTGGTTGTGGGTTTTGATCTTTGGGCTTCGAGTCGCCATTATGTTTCCGCTATTTTTGCTGGGTCAGACCGCGGCGCTAGGCACACTAAAGATCATTTTGGGTTACCCACTATTTGCCTTAGGAATTTTTGTCACATTCAAACTCTTGGCAAAAGCAAAGAAAGAGACAAAGTGACTGAATCTGACGTAGTCAAAATTGGCGACGCGGTCGAGCTTCAAATCGACAAAGTAGCAAATGGGGGCTTCTGTATTGCACGGTACAACGGACAAGTTGTTTTTGTGCGCCATGGAATACCGGGCGAAAAAGTTAAGGCAGAAATTACTGACATCAGTAAAAAGTTTTTGCGTGCCGATGTAATTGAAGTTATTGATCAAAGTGAACATCGAGTGGATGCGCCTTGTACATACGCAGGTGCCTGCGGAGGTTGTGATTGGCAACATGTCAGCATTGCACACCAACGCAGACTCAAGAGCGAAGTAGTACGTGAGCAACTTTCACACCTTGGCGGGATAACTCATGTCAATGGCAAACCGATTGCAGATTTTGAAGTAATTGCGCTTAGTCCAAATGAGGACGGATTACGATGGCGAACCAGGAATAGATACTCTCGCATCGGTGAGGTATCAGTTGGCATGAAGATGCCACGCTCACACACGGTAATTGAAATAGATGATTGCTTAATTGCCGTCGAAGGTTCAGTCCAACTCGCGCAAGAGAAAGTTCACATTGGTCGCGGAGATATCAGCACTGCCCAAAGTTCTACTGGCCAACATGTAGTAGTCGACCAGCGTGGTGGGCCATGGCTTGACGAAACTGTCGGCGATAGAAGCTGGCGAATTCATGCAGGGTCATTCTGGCAAGTGCATAAAGATGCCCCGAAAGTTTTTGTGGACACAGTTCGAAGGTTTGCAAATTTAAAACCAGGGGATAAGGCTCTCGATCTTTATGCAGGTGCGGGTTTGTTCGCTGCCAGTGTTGCAGCGGACGTTACCGAAAAAGGTGAAGTAGTCGCAGTTGAATCAGTAATCGATTCGATGCGAGATGCCCGAAGATCGTGTAGCGACTTGCCACAAATGGATTTGATTACCGCCGATGTCTCAAAATGGATCACTCAAATTGACGAGGACTTTGAAGTAGTCATTCTGGATCCACCACGAGCAGGTGCGGGTCTTGAGGTAATCACAGAATTGGATCGAATCACTAAGCGGGCCATTGTTTATGTAGCTTGTGAGCCAAGTGCATTAGGGAGAGATGCCAAATATCTTGCAGACGCAGGCTGGTCGATGACTCAATTGGTCGGCCTCGACGCATTCCCTATGACTGGTCACGTTGAGTGCATCGCACTATTCGAGCGGTTTTAACCACCAGTTAACGTCGATGGCTGCAACTAGGCGTAGAATGTATCTTGACGTCAAGATACTTTTAGGAGCTTCGTGAGTAGCCTCAATTCATTCCAGGCCCAATCTGAACTAGTGGTAGGCGGGCAAACTTTCACGATTTTTCGTCTAGACGCACTACCGGGCAGCGAACGACTGCCATTTACTCATAAGGTCCTCCTCGAGAATCTTCTTCGCACCGAAGATGGTGCCAACGTAACAGCGAGTCAAATCCAAACTCTGGCCAATTGGGATGCGCAAGCGCAGCCAACAGATGAAATTCAGTTCACTCCGGCTCGAGTAATCATGCAGGACTTCACCGGAGTGCCATGTGTCGTCGACTTGGCAACTATGCGCGAGGCATTTACTGAATTGGGTGGCGATCCAAACCGAATCAATCCGCTGGCACCAGCTGAACTTGTGATTGATCACTCCGTAATCGCAGACTTCTTCGGTAGCAATCAAGCCGAAGCCAAAAACGTTGACCTTGAATACGAGCGCAACGGTGAGCGCTACAAGTTCTTGCGTTGGGGCCAAGACGCATTTGATGATTTCAAAGTAGTCCCACCGGGTACTGGAATTGTTCATCAAGTAAATATTGAGGCGCTTGCTCGAGTCGTGATGATTCGAAATGGTGTTGCTTACCCCGATAGTTGTGTCGGAACTGATTCACACACGACGATGGTTAACGGACTCGGTGTTTTAGGTTGGGGTGTAGGCGGCATTGAAGCTGAAGCCGCAATGCTTGGTCAACCAGTTTCCATGTTGATCCCACGAGTTGTTGGATTTAAGTTGTTTGGTCAAATGCAAGCAGGCACAACTGCAACAGACTTAGTTTTAACAATTACTGAGATGCTTCGTAAGCATGGAGTCGTTGGCAAGTTTGTCGAGTTCTACGGTGAAGGCGTTACTTCCGTATCACTTGCTAATCGCGCAACCATTGGCAACATGAGTCCTGAATACGGTTCTACAGCAGCCATATTCCCAATTGATGACGAAACTTTGAACTACATGCGTCTAACGGGTCGACCAGAAACGCAGTTGGCGTTAGTTAAGGCTTATGCCCAAGAACAGGGCCTATGGCACAACCCAGCAATTGAACCTGTCTACTCCGAATACATTGAACTTGATCTGGGTTCAGTCAAGCCATCTATTGCTGGACCTAAGCGACCACAAGATCGCGTAGAACTTTCAAATGCCGGGCCAGCATTCGAGGCTGCAGTGCAGACTTACACTCAAGATCGCACCAAGACTGGGCAGGTAACGCTTGATGGTAAAGAATTCGCTGTTGCTCATGGCTCAGTAGTTATTGCCGCAATTACCTCTTGCACCAATACCTCAAATCCATCAGTAATGATGGCGGCTGGCTTGTTGGCCAAGAAGGCTGTTGAAAAGGGCTTAACTCGCAAGCCTTGGGTGAAGACAACATTGGCGCCGGGCTCCCAAGTAGTAACTGATTACTACAACAAGTCTGGATTAACTCAGTACCTAGATGCACTTGGTTTCAACTTGGTTGGCTACGGATGTACAACTTGTATTGGTAACTCAGGACCGGTTGCCCCAGAAATTAGTTCAGCCATTCAGGACAATGATTTAGCTGCCGTTGCAGTCCTCTCGGGTAATCGTAATTTTGAAGGACGCATTAATCCCGATGTAAAGATGAATTATCTTGCTTCGCCGCCATTAGTAGTTGCGTATGCAATAGCCGGAACCATGGCAATTGATTTGCAGAACGATTCATTAGGTAGTGATTCAAACGGTAATCCCGTGTACCTCAAAGACATCTGGCCAAGTGCCGAAGAAGTAGCCGCCGTAATCGATTCATCGATCGATGCGGACATGTTCACTTCGCGATACAAAGATGTATTTGCTGGCGATGCGCGTTGGCAGAATCTAGATACTCCAACTGGGGCAACTTTTGATTGGGATGAAAAGAGCACTTACGTGCGACGCCCGCCTTACTTTGAAAATATGCCAGTTGAACCAGTTCCAGTAACAGATGTAACTGGTGCTCGAGTGCTTGCAAAACTCGGTGACTCAGTTACCACTGATCACATTTCTCCTGCTGGTTCAATTCGAGAAGATAGCCCAGCCGGAAAGTACCTAAAGGAAAACGGTGTCGCTAAAGCTGATTTCAATTCGTATGGTTCCCGTCGTGGTAACCACGAAGTAATGATTCGCGGAACCTTTGCAAACATTCGCCTGCGCAATCAGTTACTTGAAGATGTTGAAGGAGGTTTCACTAGAGACTTCACAGTCGAAGGCGCGCCACAAACTTCAATCTATGAAGCCTCAGTCGCTGCAGCAGCCAAGAACGTCCCAATGATTATTCTGGCTGGGAAAGAGTACGGTTCAGGGTCATCTCGAGATTGGGCGGCAAAGGGAACCGCGCTACTTGGCGTGCGAGTGGTGATTGCAGAATCTTACGAAAGAATTCACCGATCGAACTTGATAGGTATGGGCGTTCTGCCGCTGCAGTTCCCAGTCGGGCAAACTGCTGACTCTTTAGGCCTAATTGGAACTGAAACTTTTGAAGTTACTGGAATTGTTGAACTCAATTCGGGCAATACTCCTAGTGCTGTATCAGTAACTGCAACTTCCGTGGATGGGACTGTGAAATCGTTCCAGGCGGTGGTTCGCATCGATACTCCAGGTGAAGCTGACTACTTCCGTCATGGCGGAATCTTGCAATACGTGCTGCGGTCACTTGCCAAAGTATGAGCAGTTGGCCCACTGATCTAATCCCAGCTGGTGCACCTGGCTGGGAAATCAAAGCAAGTGCGTGGTTACTTGATCGGTGCCCATCTGAATTCCGCACGTATGAAATATTTCGCACGCATCCAACCGCACTTGGTTACGTAGCAAAGTTTCAATTAGAGCATCAAGTTGAGGCCATCCGAGATGCGTATCGAAGTGCCAGAACCACCGCGCACTTACCGCCAGAAGCGTTGGCAGAACTGCTTTCGACCTTAGAGCATGAAGGTGCTCGGTTAGCCCTGGAACTCAGCAGTGCTGAGGCAGTAATTGACGCCTTGAATTCCAGCAAAACCCCAAATCAATAGGGATTGCTACCTCTGGCATCGGGCGTAACCAGCCCAACTTGATTAGACTTGGGAGTCTTACTAGTTGATTAGGGGCGAGACAGTGGCTTTTTTGCCTGGGATAAATTCCCCTAGCGATTTACGCGCACTTGTCCCTGAGAATCTTGATGCCCTAGCCGCTGAGATAAGAGTTGCATTGATTGAAAATGTAACTAAAACCGGTGGCCACTTAGGCCCCAATTTAGGTGTCGTCGAGCTAACTTTGGCGTTGCACCGCGTTTTTGATTCACCTAAGGACCCAATTCTTTGGGATACCGGACACCAGTCTTATGTCCACAAAATGGTTACAGGTCGGGCAAATGACTTTGATACTTTGCGGCAAGAAGGTGGCCTATCGGGTTATCCGAGCCGTGCTGAAAGCATTCACGATGTAATTGAAAATAGTCACGCATCAACTGCACTTTCTTATGCCGACGGAATTGCTAAAGCATTTGAAATTCACGGTGAAATTGATCGTCATGTTGTGGCCGTTGTTGGCGATGGTGCGCTAACGGGTGGTATGACTTGGGAAGCGTTAAACAACATTGCAGATGGCTCAGATCGCTCAATTGTGATTGTCGTTAATGACAATGAGCGTTCTTACTCACCAACAATCGGCGGCATGGCCCGGCACTTAGCAACGCTACGCACTACTAAAGGTTACGAAGGATTTTTAGACTGGGGTAAGTCAGTCTTGCAGCGCACTCCTGTAGTCGGCGCTCCCGTCTATAGCGCTCTGCACGGTATGAAAAAGGGAATCAAGGACTTTGTTGCACCGCAAGGATTATTTGAAGATCTTGGATTGAAATACATCGGTCCCATTGATGGGCACAAAATTGCTGACATGGAATTTGCTTTCCAGCGAGCTCGAGATTTTGGTGGACCGGTAATCGTCCATGTCATAACCGAAAAAGGTCATGGCTACAAGCCGGCTGAGACTGATGAAGCCGATCGCTTCCATGCAGTAGGTGTAGTCGATCCTGATACTGGTCAGCCGCTTACAAAAGCAGCAAAGTCTTGGACTTCCGTTTTCTCACAAGAGCTTGTGGCCATTGGTGGCGAGCGCCAAGATGTCGTAGCGATCACGGCGGCAATGCTTGGACCAACTGGACTTGATTCTTTTGCTGATGTGTTCCCAGAACGAACATTTGATGTTGGAATTGCCGAGCAACATGCCGTAACAAGCGCAGTAGGTATGGCACATGCCGGATTACATCCTGTGATTGCGATTTATGCCACCTTCTTGAATCGTGCTATTGACCAAGTGATTATGGATGCTGCACTACATGGCGCTGGTGTCACATTCGCACTCGATCGCTCTGGTATTACCGGGGATGATGGTGCAAGTCATAACGGCATGTGGGACATGGCGCTATTACGGGTAGTTCCAGGTCTTGAATTGTTTGCTCCTCGTGATGGAGCCCGCTTAGTTGCTGCGTTGCGCAATTGTGTGGATAAGTCTGATCACCCGACAGTGATTAGATTTTCGAAAGGTGCAATTCCAGATGATATTCCTGCAGTTCAGTCACTTGGCCTTGCGGATTTATTAATTTCAACGCAAAACCCAGACGTAACCATAGTTTCAATTGGTGGAATGGCCAGCCAAGCTCTGGTTGCAGCCCAAACTCTGCAAGAGCGCGGATTCGCAGTTGAAGTTATTGATCCGATTCAGGTTTTGCCGGTAGCGCCAGGCCTGATCGAGTACTTAGCTGAGCGCGAATTCATTGTCACAATCGAAGATGGCCTAGTTGACGGTGGAATAGGTGAAGCCATCGGCAGCGCACTTCGCGCAGCTAAGGCAGTCACCAGCGTTACTTCACTTGGTATCCCAAAGCAGTTCTTAAATCATGCTTCTCGAAAATCAATCTTGCATAAATTGCATCTTGATGCGCAGGGGATAGCCGAAACTATTGAGCAGGGTCTAAAGACGGCAGTTCGCTAGCTGCCGTCTTTGGCATTTCCCAAATCGCACTCGCTAAAACTGGTCCAACAATTTCAATCTGCCATGGGCGAGCGTTGTATTTTGCTAGAACTTGCTGAAGTTCGGCGGGCGTTTCGGGTGGCGTCCACAAAATCCGGCGAATAGTTTCGGGCGTCATCAAGTTTTCAACTGGGAGCTCAAGTTTTTCCGCAACCAGGGAAAGTTGCGAGCGGGCAAATTCCAGTCGGCGCCAAGCTTGAGGATTTCGCACTTCCCAGTTTCTCGGTGCTGGCGGTCCAGTAACGGGCAACTTTAAAGCGGGCAATTCTTCGTCTGGCAATTTATGTGCCCGCAGCGTTGCCGAGATCCAGGTATCAGAATGGCGTTTAACATTACGAAGATGCATAAATGACAGTGTCTTTAACTCAGACTCCTTAGTTAATCCTGAGTTTGCCAAGGTCACAATATGTGAATCTGACAAAATCCGACCAGCAGCTATGTCTTGCTCACGCGCAACGGCATCACGGGCATACCAAACTTCGCGGATTACTGCTAGCGCTCTCGGTTTGCGAATAACGTGCATTCCAGAGGTACGCCGCCATGGATCTATCCGTTCAATCGGACCAGTTGTCCGCTTCACGTGATCAAACTCTTGAATCGCCCATTCATACTTACCTGCCGACTGTAATTGCGCTTCTAGCTCTTCCCACAATTCAATTAAGAACTCAACATCGAGAGCAGCGTAGTTCAGCCAAGACTCTGGAAGTGGGCGAGTGGACCAATCAGCTGCGCTATGTTCTTTGGCGAGTGAAAAACCAAGTTGAGTTTCGATCAACGGTCCTAGCCCCACGCGAGGCAGACCTAAGAGACGACCAGCAAGTTCGGTATCAAATACATTGGCGGTTGGTACCAACCCAACTTCAGCCAAGCAAACTAAATCTTGTGAAGCTGCATGCAAAATCCAGTCAACACCAATTAGGGCGTCTTGCAATAATGCCAAATTCGGAAACAAAGTTGGATCTATGAGGTGTGAGCCGGATCCCTTGCGGCGTAACTGAATCAAGTAAGCACGCTGACTGTATTTGAATCCCGAAGCGCGTTCTGCATCTAATGCCACTGGCCCGGTTCCGCGAGCAACTGCAGACACCAAGTCGACTAGTTGTTCTGGAGTAGAAACAATTGGTGGCAAACCGTCACGAGGTTCCGTTACTGGAATGCTTTCGATTTCGACGACTTCAGGGCTGGGCTGCTCCGTCACCACAAGGGGTGAATCAATATGTTCTGACATAAATTATTGTTAGCGCTTTCGAGAAAGTGCAGTAACACCTTCCGGAAGCGGAGTTAATCCGGAACACTTTTCGACAAGTGCCAGCCAAGCCTGCATGTGCTTTGAGAGATCTTCGGAATCAGGAGACCAAGAGGCTCTAATTTCTAAATCGGTTTCAGTAGATCTATCTTCTAGGCCGGCAAATGATCGGGAAACGGTTCGAGTAACTGTTCCGGATGAGTTATGGAAAAGTGCACCAGCGTCAGTTAATGCATCAGTTAGCCAAGACCAAGCTACTTCGTCAAATAGGTCATCAGTTACCACATCAGATTCCATGGGAGCTCGCACAAATGAAACGACGCGAAATGTGCCATCCCAAGTGTCCTGTCCTTCCGGATCATGTAAAACGATAAACCGTCCAACGGCTAACTCTTCATCGTCTGAATCGACTGCCTCAACTGCAAGCGCAATACTGTGCGGAGCTAGGCGCTGGGGAGCTGGAACTTCCTCGAGTGTGAACTCTGTACGCAGAGTTGGATTCTGCAAACTGTCTAATGCAATCTGCCAAACGTCCACGTTTGAAGCACCCACCTTAGAAGAATTCATTATTTATAAGCGTATAAACAATGTTCTAGTTGTGGGCACAGGCGCGCGGTCAGTTAGGCTAGCGGGATGCCTATCATTCTCGCCTTGCTTTCAAGTTTGATTTGGGGCTTGGCCGATTTCCTTGGCGGAACCCTGAGCAAAAAGCGAAAAGCTATTGCGGTCATCGGAGGCTCGCAATCATTTGGATTGCTATTCGCGATTATTTTGGCGTTGGTATTTGGCTTATGGACCTGGGATTCAACCGTATGGATTAACGGAGCTATTGCTGGAGCGATGGGTTTACTTGGGCTGGTGGGATTTTATACCGCCCTTGCCACCGGGCAAATGGGGATCGTGGCACCAATTTCATCCCTTAGTGCCGTAGTGCCAGTAATCATCGGGTTAGTGCAGGGTGAGCGGCCAGGTACATTGCAAGTTTCGGGAATTGTTATTGCCTTGATTGGTGTGATTCTAGCTAGTGGACCAGAGCTAAATGGAAAAGTGGATCCGCGTCCTGTTTTCCTGGCACTGTTTGCCGCTCTGACTTTTGGTTTCTGTGTTTACTTCATGGCTAAGGGTGGCCAGATCAATCCCACTATGACAATCACTGCTATGCGCGCAACACAGGTTGGTGTTGTCCTGATTCTGGCGCTGGTTTTCAGGTCATTAGGGGGACTAATTAAGAACGACATTCCGCTTTTGGCCACGATAGGTGCAACGGATGCGGGTGCAAATATCCTCTTCGCTTTTGCCGCTTCACTTGGGTTGCTGTCGGTGGTTGCGGTACTTGGATCGCTGTATCCGATTGTGACTGTTTTGTTGGCATGGTGGATACATAAAGAGCGATTGATTCCAATTCAGTATCTTGGCATCGTAGTGACGTTTAGTGGCGTAGCCCTAATTGCGATGGGATAACTAGGTTTCGTCGGCAATCAAGGTCATTGAGATCGAATTGATGCAGTATCGAAGATCAGTAGGAGTTTTGTAGCCTTCACCTTCAAATACGTGTCCTAAATGTGAATCACATGCTGCACATCGAATCTCAGTGCGAACCATTCCGTGGGACATGTCTTTGATTTCGGTGACCGTCTCGGCGGCTAAAGGTGTAAAGAATGAAGGCCAGCCACAGCCGCTGTGGAACTTTGCATCGCTTCGGAAAAGTTCTGCACCACAGGCTCGGCATGCATAAATGCCGTTGGTTTCGGTATCTGTGTATTCCCCAACGAACGGAGCTTCGGTTCCGGCTTCGCGCAAAACCCGATACTCCTCAGAACTTAATTCTGCTCGCCATTGATCGTCAGACTTGATAACTTTTTCACTCATACGTCAAGGCTAGAGCAATCGTGTTAGTGGTGCGAGTGCAGATCCTGTCACCAGATCCTTAGCGACGTAGCAACCGTTTGAATTCAAAATCTCCTGAAATTGCGGAACCAGCTTCTTCCCACGCTTTTGCACTAGGCAAAGCGTCCGGCCAAAGGGGAATGCCACCAACAGTGATGGGCGAGATCGTTAAATCATATTCATCAACAACTTGTGCTTTAAGAAGCTGCGACAGCAAACTTGGGCCGCCCTCGCATGTGATCTTAAGGAGATTCAGACGATTAAGAGTAGAAATCAGAGTCTTAGCAAAATCTTGATCATTTTTCACGGAAACAACATCGGCCGAATCGAGCAGATTTTGCGTCGGAAGGTTATCGCCAGCATTAATAATCAATGTGCGATGTGCTCCGCCGTTGAAAAGATTTGATGTGAGATCAAAATCTAAGCTGGCGCTAACAACCACAAGGCGAGGAACCGGTCTATCTAGAAACTCGAATTCAATTCGTTGCTTAGGTTGACGATAGTTTTCGCTGCGTGCGGTGTTAGCGCCGACGAGAACCGCATCTGAAAGTGCGCGCAATAGCAACAGCAACTTTAAGTCGCTTTGACCTGTTAGATCACGAGAAGAATCACTAGGGCCAACAAAATGTCGATCTTGCGAAACGATCATATTTGCCCGAACCCAAGTGGCTTCATTGGATTCATAATGAGCGGCGATTTCAGGAAGTAGGGCAGATTCAAGGTCTAACATCAAATTTCCTGACGCTTAAGAAAGGAGCTGGTGGTCGATACAGGACTTGAACCTGTGACCTCTTCCATGTCAAGGAAGCGCGCTAGCCAACTGCGCCAATCGACCGTTGTAAAACGGATGTTTAGTTATTCACTTGTCGGTTATTCACTTGTGAGGTGGAGACGGGATTTGAACCCGTGTACAGGGATTTGCAGTCCCTTGCCTCGCCTCTCGGCCACTCCACCGGGGTCGCCCAATGTGAGCTCTTCCGAGCGGATGACGGGATTCGAACCCGCGACCCTCACCTTGGCAAGGTGATGCTCTACCACTGAGCCACATCCGCGTACAGGCTAAGCCTGACCCCGTTACCTTAGCCCAATTACGGCATGGGTTCAAAGTCAGGCGATGAAGGTTCGTAAGGTGGAGGTATGAAACAAGGCTTGCCAGTTGCAATTTTTGGCAACTCTATGGCTACAAACTTCGTTGAAGCCACATCTGATGTGAGCAAGTTGGACGACGAAGGGTGGTGGGCAGTAACTCATACTTTTGAGGGAGATTTTCAGGCATTCCGGTTTAGCGACCTGCAGCCGCTCAATTTAGAAAAGTTAGCAGCACTTGGGCACGATCTAAAACACGAAGCAATAGCAACTCATTCGTGGACATCGTCGATGACGAGGACTGAGTACGTTAATGCCGTAGATACCATTAGGCAAGACATTGCCAGAGGCTGGGTTTATCAAGCGAATCTATGTCGAGTGCTTACTACCCATCTGACCTCTGACTTAAATGTTGTAGCACTTTGGAGCTTACTTTCACAACATAATCCTGCACCATACTTGAGTGCACTTCAGATTCCGGCTTCACTTTCTGGACTTGCCGAAGATGTGCGGGTTGTGAGTGCCTCACCAGAATTGTTTCTGTCTCGCAAAAAGCAAACGCTTCGATCGAGTCCGATCAAGGGCACGGCTAAAGTGGCGAATGACTTACTGGAAAAAGATCAGTCGGAAAACATAATGATTGTTGATTTAGTCAGGAACGATCTCGGTCAAGTTTGTGAGTCTGGCTCAGTAAACGTTGTTGACCTGCTACGTCTGGAACAACATCCTGGACTGGTTCACCTAGTTTCTGATGTCGAAGGAACTTTACCTGCAGACACTTCATGGACCAAAATTTTTTCAGCTTTACTGCCGCCTGGATCGGTCAGTGGCGCACCCAAGAGCAGCGCATTAGAAGTTATTCAGCGACTCGAGAATGGTCCACGCGGAATTTATTGTGGGGGATTTGGTTGGGTAAATTCAGACGAACAATCCGCAGAACTAGCCGTTGGGATTCGCACATTTTGGCAATCAAGGACTGCGGGGTCCAACATGCTGCACTTTGGAACCGGCGCGGGCATTACGTGGGCGAGTGACCCAGTTGGTGAATGGAATGAAACCGAATTGAAGGCTGAACGCCTTCTACAAGTTGCCGCCATGTCAGCGGAAGATTCTGTCAACCCAAATTCCGCTCCATACTTTGCAGATCACCAATAGGTAGGCTTGAACCTGTGACGATTACCCATGCGTGGATCAACGACGGACTAGCGTTAATTTCAGATGCAAAAGTTAGTGTTCTCGATCATGGCTTCACGGTCGCTGACGGGGTTTTTGAAACCTTGCTGGTAACCGAAGGCAAAGTATTCGCACTCGATCGACATTTAGCGCGGTTGGCAAAGTCTGCAGCAGGCCTGGGAATATCTGCTCCCGATTTTCCACAAATCACAAATGCAATCTCTCAGGTACTAGCTAACAATCCGAAAATTGATTTTGGGCGACTACGCGTGACACTGACTAGCGGTACTGGGCCATTGGGATCCGATCGCACTTCGACACAACCAACGCTTGTTATTGCGCTGGCCCAACAACCTATGTGGCCTAAGTCGACATCATTACTTCTCGTCCCGTGGAATCGAAATGAGAATTCACCATTGGTCGGTTTGAAAACAACGTCTTATGCAGAAAATGTTTACGCACTTGCTGCGGCCAAGAGCTATGGATTTTCAGAAGCAATTTTTTGCGATACATCCGGACGACTTTGCGAAGGTACCGGTTCGAATGTTTTCTTAGTCAAGGGTGAGCAACTAGTGACTCCCTCAGAGGCAAGTGGGTTGTTACGTGGAATTACCAGAGATCTTGTCGTCGAGTTGGCAGGTGAGTCTGGATTTACTGTTATTGAAGAAGATGTAGATCCTAAGCAGCTATGGGAAGCGGACGAAGTATTCATTACTTCTTCAACGAGAGACATACATCCAGTATCCGAATTGGCGAAGTTAGATGCATCAGGAAATGTTGTTAATCGCCGAACACTAATTCCAGGAGTAGTTACCGAGAGACTACGTACTGCCTTTATAGCTCGAAGAATAGAGCACTTGAATCCATGAAAAGTGAAAATGGAGATACAGGTGAATCCAAGTCATTTAGCGATCGCATTTATGCCAGATACATGGGAAGGCGAAATGCGGCTCGTTCGAACCGGGCCCTAGATGCAACTTGGCGAGGAATTATTGCGGTAGTTGGATTGACTATTGTTGGACTGGGAATCTTTTTCCTATTGTTTCCCGGACCCGGTTGGGCCGTAATCATTCTTGGTCTAATTGTCCTGGCATCTGAATATGCCTGGGCCCAGCGACTATTGAACCCGGTTCGAGAATTTTCGTCACGAATTGCGCGAATAGTAGTCAGCCAGGAGTATCGAGCAAAACTAAGTAACGTGATATTGATTTCTACGATTATTTTTGTTGCGTTGACTTACGCGTATTGGGCGAAGTGGGGCGCAACTATGCGTGGCTTTGAACCGATTTTGATTCCGATCGAGAATTTGTTCAATCTGGAAATCTAACTTGAGTCCTAGACTCTCGTGAGTGCCAATATATGGCCATTGGCCAGTGTTCCCATAGACTTTAAGCGTTGTCTTTTGAAAAGGAATTCTTCGTGCCACACGTCCTGGTCGGATCTGATCACGTCTCTACCGAGATCGAGTCAGGCGCTTGCGCGTATGACGTCGTGGGCGATAAGGCCCGCCAAGTAGTCGTTGCGCGAGTGAACGGTGAGGTTGTTGATTTAAGCCATCAACTGAAGGATGGCGATGTAGTTGAACCTATTTTGATTGACGAGCCAGTGGGCCTTTCAGTGCTTCGGCATAGTGTCGCCCACATTGTGGCCCAGGCTACCCAAGCCGTATTTGATGACGTGAAGCTTGGTATTGGCCCGCCGATTAAAGATGGCTTTTTCTACGATTTTGGCACTACTCGCACATTTACACCTGATGACTTGGTAACCATTGAGAAGAAATGTGTTGAAATTATTAACTCGGGGCAAAAGTTTGCCCGCCGTGTTACAAGTCGCGAGGCTGCCCGCTCCGAATTAGGTAATGAACCGTTCAAGATTCGTCTCTTGGGTGACGATGAAGATGCAACCGTAATGTCGGAAGACGTCATGGAAGTTGGCGGCGGCGAGTTAACGATTTACGACAACATAGATTTGCGAAGTGGAGAATTGCGCTGGTGCGATTTATGTCGCGGACCGCACGTTCCTGATACTCGTTATATAGATCCACGCGCAATTAAATTAATGCGTACCTCGGCCGCTTACTGGCTAGGTGATCAAAAGAATGAATCTATGCAGCGAGTTTATGGAACCGCTTGGCCGACTAAAGACGGATTGAAGCAGTACTTGAACATACTTGAAGAAGCTGAGAAGCGCGATCATCGACGCCTTGGTATTGATCTCGATCTGTTTTCATTTCCAGATGAAATTGGATCAGGCTTGGCCGTCTTTCATCCAAAAGGTGGAATCATTCGCCGACAGATGGAAGATTATTCTCGAGTTCGACACGAGAATGCTGGATACCAGTTTGTATACACTCCACACATCACCAAGGGCGCTCTGTTTGAACAGTCGGGCCACTTGGATTGGTATCGCGAAGGAATGTTCCCGGCGATGCATCTTGATGAAGAGTTACATGAAGATGGCACAGTTAAGCGGCAAGGTCAGGACTATTACCTAAAGCCAATGAACTGCCCATTCCACAACTTGATTTACAAGTCACGTGGTCGTTCTTATCGCGAGTTGCCACTTCGCTTGTTTGAGTTCGGATCGGTCTATCGTTACGAGCGCTCGGGTGTAATTCACGGGTTGACTCGAGTGCGTGGCATGACTCAGGATGATGCACATATTTACTGCACGCCTGAGCAAATGGGTGGCGAACTACAAAACTTATTAGGTTTCGTTTTGGATTTACTCCGGGACTATGGGCTAGATGATTTCTACCTTGAGCTATCAACTAGAAATCCAGATAAATCTATTGGGACCGAAGAAGAGTGGGAGCAAGCGACGGCAGCTCTTGCGCAAGCGGCGCAACAATCAGGCCTTGAACTAGTTCCTGATCCTGGTGGTGCTGCGTTTTATGGCCCCAAGATTTCAGTGCAGGCTCGTGACGCCATTGGGCGCACCTGGCAGATGTCAACAATTCAAGTGGACTTCCAATTGCCGCAAAGATTTGAACTTGAATATCAAGCATCAGATGGCTCCCGTAGCCGTCCGATCATGATTCACAGGGCTCTCTTTGGTTCAATTGAACGGTTTTTCGGCGTTTTACTCGAACACTATGCGGGAGCATTCCCACCTTGGCTAGCACCAACACAAGTAGTAGGAATTCCAATTGCGGGAGCGCACGTCGAATACCTCGAAGATGTGGCAGCTCAATTGCGAACCCAAGGAATTCGTGTCGAAGTTGATGGCTCGGATGAGCGGATGCAAAAGAAGATTCGCACGGCCCAAACCCAAAAGGTTCCATTCATGCTTATTGCAGGTGATGAGGACATAGCAGCTGGTGCGGTGTCATTCCGGTTTCGCGATGGAACTCAGGAAAATGCTGTTCCAATAGCAGATGCAATCAAAAAGATCGTTGAGATCGTTTCCGCGCGCGTGCAAATTTAGCTATGTCAACTGATCCACGTGGACCACATGCTTGGGACCGACTTTGGGCACCGCACCGTAAAGAATACTTAGCGGATGAGGCTGGAAACTTTAATGCGGATACTTGTCCGTTTTGTATTGCTCAAGGAGTTTCTGATTCTGAAGGCTTAGTAGTTGTTCGCCGAACTGCTGCATTTGTTGTTATGAACAAGTATCCATATAACAGCGGACACTTGTTAGTCTGCACGAATCGCCATGTGGCGCTTTATGACGAACTTACTGAAGAAGAAGTTCTACAAATTGGCGAACTTACCGCGCAAGGAATGCGAACGCTTAGATCTGTCGCGAAAGCAGCAGGCTTTAACATCGGATTGAATCAAGGAAACGTTGCGGGTGCCGGAATTGCTGATCACCTTCACCAGCACATCGTCCCGCGTTGGGCTGGAGATCAAAATTTCATGCCGATTGTTGGCGGCACAAAAGTTTTACCAGAATTGATTGAACAAACTCGCTTATTGCTCTCAGAAAGTTGGAGCGATTAAAACTGCAGTTGAGTTCCGAGTCCGAATGGTCCTACCTGGGGTCAAGTTTTTTGAAGCAATCACAACTCGATTTTCCTCTTCAATTTTAATTTGTCGTTCCGCCGAATCAAGGTGCTCAAGTAAGTCATTTGGTTCGTCAGATCCCCACATCCGCACAAGGCATTCGGTAATCACTATCCCAATGCGTTCGACTGCATCAGTTGCCTCACAAACCGTTGCACCATCAGAAAGTACTGGTATCCAAACCGGTGAGAGCGTACCGAGCCAATTGCTTAAGGTATCCACTCCTATGCTGTCATCGACTGGGGTAATGGTTACTACGTCAGGGTGTGACCAAGCGGCTTCGAGTTTTGTCACGCTAATTGGCAAACCAGATTGGTGATTCTCTAAAGTCGAATCATCTAAGCCAAGGTATGCAAGTTGATCAAACAAATCTTCTCGCGCGGAACTTGTAATTGCGATGTGTTCAGGGTCAGCGGCCTTGGTAATCCAGGTTCCTTCAACAAAGGCGTATATCTCACTAGTAAGAATGTCGTACACACCAGTCAATGAAAGTTCATCGTCGGAATCAATCGGAAGGTATCGAACCAATAAGTCTGGTTCTAAAACTCGACTTGAGATTGCGCAAAGTTCATCGAAGTCAGCACGACCACCCACGACATTAAATGCCAAAATATGTCTCGGCAGCGTGGCGTCGCGCGCCAAAGCCCATAGCTCAATAATCTTTGGATCAACACCAGCTGAGCCATCTAATGAAGCGATAAACGCATCGCAAGCCTCAAGGATTCTTGGGTCGCTCTGAGATGGTCGATGCACGATTGCAACTAAATTGGGATACTTTTCAAACTTGGCAAAAGTTGAGTCGGCACTCCAGGGTTTGGCCCCCATGTTGGCGTACACCTGTGCCAAGTCTGAAGTTTCTGAAGTAATTACATAGATCAGTACGTGCGGATGCTCAGTAGGCGCGCTTTGACTCGGTAACATCGACATATCCCTACGAATAGTAGCGGCCATTTGGCAGCAGAGGAACTCATCGTGCTTGATAACGCGAACGCGCGTCGTTCACTGGCGCGACTTATCGACCCGATTGCAAGGGCTTTGTTGCGTCTACACGTAACTCCAGATGGAATTACGTGGTTTGGATGTGCGGCAACGGTTGCTATCTCAATAGTTTTCTTGGCGCAGGGGAAATTCTTGGTTGGATCAATTCTTTTTGGTGCCTTCAGTTTGATCGATCTTCTAGACGGAACTATGGCTCGGATGCTGGGCACATCTGGACCTTGGGGTGCATTTTTAGATTCGACATTAGACCGGATTTCGGATTCGGCAGTCATTTGCGCCTTGATCTACTACTACGTGAACTCATCCGGCGACAATCACCAGTTGGCTGTCATCGCTGGAATAGTTTCGCTAGTAATGAGTTTGCTAACTTCTTATGCTCGAGCTAAAGCAGAGTCACTCGATGCAACTTGCACAGTTGGTATTGCAGAACGAGCTGAGCGTAATCTCATTATCTGGATCGCTCTAGTATTCTCTGCGTTTATTACCGACATAACCCCATATGCACTTGCCATACTTGCTGTTGCATCGACTGTCACCGTAATTCAACGAATCCTTTTCGTCCGTAAGCAATTGGTGCGACAAGTTTGAAATCGCGCCTCATTGATCTTGGGTATTGGCTTGGGTGGAACGCACTGTGGCTAATGCCAAGACGGATTGCATTTTTCGGATTCGACAAGGCTGCACATTTTGCCTGGCGCCTAAATATCAAATCGATTAAGCAACTTGAGATGAACTTGTCCCGTGTACTTGATTGCACAATAAGTGATCCAAGGATTAGAGCGTTAAGTTTGCAGGCAATGCAAAGTTACATGCGATATTATTGCGAAACATTTATGTTGCCTCGATGGACGGATGACCAACTACTGGATCGAGTGCAAACTGAAAACTCAGAGAATGTGCTCGAAGCGCTGAAATCGGGTGGGGCGATTTTGACACTGCCGCATCTAGGAAATTGGGATTGGGCTGGAGCCTGGGCGGCGCGGCATTTTGGATCACTTTGCACGGTTGCCGAGCGATTACGTCCCGAGGGAGTGTTTCAGAAATTTCTTAAAGCTAGGGAATCTCGAGGCATTACATTAATGGCTTTAACTGGTGATGGCGGCACATATGAATTTTTGCGTGAACATGTAAATCAAGGGCGACTTGTTGCGCTGCTCGGTGATCGAGATGTGGCAAAAAGTGGAATGGGAAATCAGTTCTTTGGCCATCGCGCTTCATTACCTATTGGTGCGGCATTACTAGCGCTTGATACTGGCCGACCATTGTTTACTTGTGCACCTTGGTATAACGGTGACAAGTTAGTGATTTCTTTCGATACTGAAATTATTTTTGATCGCAGTCCTGTGCAAGGCAGAGATCGACTGCGACGGGCACAAGAAATAACAAAGCAAATCGCCGCGAATTTCGAGCGCCATATTCGAAGTCATCCTGAAAATTGGCACCAGTTGCAGCCAGTCTGGCCAGATCTGATTTTCCAGGATGCAACATCATGAGAATTGGAATCGTTTGCCCATATTCGTGGGACATCCCAGGTGGTGTAAGCGCGCATGTGGCTGATTTGGCAGAAGCGTTGATTCGCATGGGTCATTATGTAAGTGTTTTGGCACCAGCTGAGTTCGATGAGTTATTGCCTTCGTATGTTGTTTCCACCGGGAAACCGCGCGCAGTCAAGTACAACGGCTCGGTAGCGCGATTGAGTTTTGGACCGAATGCCGCCCGTAAAGTTTCCAAATGGATAGAAGACGGGGAGTTCGACGTACTTCACGTACACGAACCGCTGGCTCCGAGTCTCTCAGTACTGGCGTGCTGGGCTGCTAAAGGTCCGATAGTTGCAACTTGGCATTCGTCAATGGATAGATCTCGAATGATGTTGACGTTGTCCAAACTTGCACAAACAGCTATGGAGAAAGTTTCCGCACGAATAGCAGTAAGTGAAGCTGCTCGCGCAACATTGATCAAACACGTTGGTGGAGATGCGGTAGTGATTCCAAATGGTGTTGACGTGTCGGCATTTGAGAATGCAAAACCAATGTTTGGCTGGCCTGGTGATAATCAATCAATCGTTTTCTTGGGTAGAGGTGATGAGCCACGTAAAGGGTTAGCAGTTTTAGTTTCTGCTTTTCCTGAAATTCGCAAGCAGCACCCAAATGTGAGATTGCTAATTGCAGGTCCGGGTGAACCGGCTGACACCTTGAAAGTTCTTTCTCGAGAAGATCACGCAAGTGTCACAGTGCTTGGCATGGTAGCTCCTGAAGATAAAGCTAGTGTGCTTGCTTCTGGAACCATATATGTTGCGCCAAATACTGGTGGTGAATCATTTGGAATAGTTCTTCTTGAGGCAATGGCAAGTGGAACTCCAGTTGTTGCTAGTGACCTAGAAGCTTTCAAGAGGGTGCTAGATAACGAAAGAGCGGGGGCTACTTTCGAGAATGAAAATTCAATAGACCTTGCAAACGTTGTTTCCGAATTGCTTTCTAATCCTATGCGGCGCGCTGAACTAAGTACTCAAGGTAGATTGCGCGCAAATGAATTTGATTGGTCCGTGGTCGCGCAACGAATTGTCGATGTATACGAATCAGTTCGAGTGCCAGGCGTCAAAGTAGAGCCGGACTTAACCGGGCAAATGATTGGTCGACTTGGTCGCGGTCGAATAACACCAGAAGCACGGAGTGATTAATGAGTAGTCAATCGATTGTGGTCTTAGTCGCTGTCGCGATTTCTATTTGGTATTTGTCGCAGCAGGCAGGACGCTTGGATCGGTTGCATCATCGCATTGAGGTAACTGAGCTTGCATTGCACGGCCAGCTAGTCCGACGCGGAGGAATCGTGGCCGAACTCGCTGCCGTACCTGGAATTGACCCAGCGCTTTGCGTACTTTGGGGACAGGCGGCACATGAAGTGTTGATTTTCCAAGATCTGTATTCGGCGCAACGTACTGAAGTCGAAGACGAGTTAACCAACATTTTGATCATGACAATGGATGAAACTGAAGAGATCAACGAAATTCGAAGCAACCCCCATGCTTCGGCACTACTAGATGAACTTCTGCAAGTGAGTGAACGAATCAAAATGAGCCAACAATTCCATGCCGATGCAGTGCGAGATTGCCTTGAAATCCGTGATCAACTTTTGGTGAGGACATTCAGACTGGCTGGTCGCGCAAAACTGCCTGTGCCCGTTGCCCTAGATGTCGAAATCCCACCCGCCTTGGCCGACTAGCAAAAAAGCCCCGGCTCGCTAGACTTGGGGAAACTCAAGAATTCCCAGAGGATCAACATGGCAACGGATGCAACAAACACAGGCGTTACAGGAACCACTCGCGTTAAGCGCGGTATGGCCGACATGCTCAAGGGTGGCGTCATCATGGACGTCGTTAACGTTGAGCAAGCAAAGATCGCAGAAGATGCTGGCGCAATTGCTGTGATGGCACTTGAGCGCGTACCTGCAGACATTCGGGCTCAGGGTGGCGTTGCTCGAATGTCTGATCCGACCATGATCGACGAAATCATAAATGCAGTTTCGATTCCAGTAATGGCCAAGGCGCGAATCGGCCATTTTGTTGAAGCTCAAGTTATCCAGAGTCTTGGTGTTGACTACATCGATGAATCTGAAGTTCTTACTCCAGCTGATTACATCAATCACATAGATAAGTGGGCATTCACTGTTCCGTTCGTATGTGGCGCAACAAATCTTGGTGAAGCACTGCGCCGCATTAACGAAGGTGCAGCAATGATTCGCTCTAAGGGTGAAGCTGGAACCGGTGACGTATCTAATGCAACGGGTCACATCCGCACAATTAAGGGCGAGATTCGACGACTATCTTCGATGAGCAAAGACGAGCTTTATGTTGCTGCGAAAGAACTTCAGGCACCTTACGAATTGGTTTGTGAAGTAGCAGAAACAGGTGCGCTACCAGTTGTGCTCTTTACGGCCGGTGGAATTGCAACGCCTGCTGATGCAGCAATGATGATGCAACTTGGTGCTGATGGTGTATTCGTTGGTTCCGGAATTTTCAAGTCCGGTGACCCAGTTAAGCGAGCTAATGCAATCGTTCAGGCAACACTCCACTTTGATAACCCAGATGAGATCGCAAAAGCATCACGTGGCTTGGGCGAAGCGATGGTTGGTATTAACGTAGCTGACATCCCAGTGCCACACCGTCTTGCCGAGCGCGGCTGGTAGTTGCCATGTCCCCAGTAATTGGGGTTCTCGCAATCCAAGGTGACGTGCGGGAACACGCACGCTGTCTAGAGCAACTTGATGTAGATGTTCGGCTTGTCAAAACGGCGGAGCAATTAAAAGGCATTGCTGGCCTGGTGATTCCTGGTGGGGAATCTACAACAATGAGTATTCTCGCTGTGAAAAACAACCTGTTCGGACCGCTTCGCGAACTTCGCACCCAGATTCCAATGTATGGGTCATGTGCTGGATTGATTATGTTGGCTGACTCAATAACCGACGGCAGACCAGATCAAGAGACCATTGGCGGATTAAACATCACCGCAAAACGAAATGCCTTTGGACGCCAAGTTGATTCCTTCGAAATCGATCTAAACATCGCAGCTATTGGCGACCCGGTTTATCACGCCCTATTTATTCGCGCGCCATTAGTTGAGGCGGCAAGTCCTGCTGTTGAGGTGCTAGCTGCGATTCCTGCGGATAAATCCCTTACTGGCACTGATCAGGTCGTAGCGGTAAGGCAAAATAATCTAATGGCTACTTCTTTTCATCCCGAGATCACAGCGGATTTAAGAATTCATAAGTATTTTGTAGACATGGTGAGGTCAGCATGAGTGGGCATTCCAAATGGGCAACAACCAAGCACAAAAAAGCGGTAATTGATTCCCGGCGAGGAAAGTTATTCGCAAAATTGATTAAGAACATTGAAGTTGCCGCCCGGCTTGGTGGGGGAGACACTTCGGCAAATCCAACGCTTTTTGACGCAATCACCAAGGCTAAAAAGAATTCAGTCCCTAACGACAACATCGATCGTGCCGTGAAACGTGGATCTGGAGTTGAAGCAGGTGGCGCGGATTACCAAACCATCATGTACGAAGGCTACGGTCCCAATGGTGTTGCAATCCTGATCGAATGTCTGTCCGATAATCGCAACCGGGCAGCATCTGATACTCGCGTTGCAGTCACTCGAAATGGTGGCACCATGGCTGATCCAGGTTCAGTCTCGTACATGTTTGAGCGCAAAGGTGTAGTGATGGTGCCAGAAGGCGCATCGAACGAAGAGCAAATTATGGATGCGGTACTCGATGTCGGCGCCGAAGAAGTAAATGATCATGGTGGAAGCATTGAAATCATCAGTGATTCAAAAGACGTAGTTGCTGTCCGACAGGCGCTGCAGGCAGCCGGGATTGATTATGAATCAGCGGAATCAACTTTTGTTCCCAACATGACGGTGCCCGTGGATGCGGATACGGCGCGCAAGGTGTTTACCTTGATTGAAGCCCTAGAAGACGTCGACGATGTCCAGAATGTATTCACAAATATCGACATTTCCGATGAGGTCTTAGCTGAACTTTCGGACTAATTCAACGAAAAAGGCCTCAAATCCGCTGCTTTTACGAAAGTATGCCGTAGGCTTTCGAACAGATGTTCGGAGGAATCATGAGAATTTTGGGAATTGACCCAGGTTTAACGCGCTGTGGTGTTGGGATAGTTGACCTCAACTCCAACCGTCGCGCCGCCTTTGTGTCAGTTCACGTAATTCGAACCCCGAGTACAGATGATCTACCTGCAAGACTTTTGGAGCTTGAGTCTGGGTTAAATGATTTGTTTGACCAGTACCAGCCTGACGCAGTTGCAATTGAGCGCGTGTTTAGCCAACACAATGTTCGCACTGCAATGGGCACAGCCCAAGCCAGCGCAGTTGCAATGTTGATTGCGGCTCGCAATCAATTAGACGTTGCAATGTACACACCGACTGAAGTTAAAGCCGCAGTTACGGGTTATGGACGAGCAGATAAAGCGCAGATAACTTCAATGGTTACTCGATTGCTAAATCTTGCTGAGCCGCCTAAACCAGCTGACGCCGCCGATGCACTTGCTCTCGCACTTTGTCACGCTTGGAAAGGTCATGGCAAGAGTCGAATTGCCGAACAACTTGCAAAGCAGTCAGCGGTGAGTGCCTGATGATTTCCTCATTACGCGGACCTGTCTTAGAGATCAGGTTGGATTCACTTGTCGTTGCTGTTGGTGGAGTTGGCATAACTGTTATGTGTTCCCCAGATACGATTTCTCAGGCAAGGATTGATAAAGAAATCACGTTATTTACATCATTGATTGTCCGAGAAGACTCGTTGACTTTGTTTGGCTTTTCTAATTCAGAGAATCGCGAAATGTTTGAAGTCGTCCAGGGTGTTTCTGGGTTTGGTCCTAAGTTAGCTTTCACGATTCTTGCCTCACTTCCTGCCGATGAACTCCGGGTCGCAATCGGCAACGAAGACGTAGCTCGCTTGAAGCAAACCC
>Ga0114976_10000474_pt1 | contig 25378 bp, 26 predicted proteins | sample S_130805_EF_Meta_FD_87319 | JGI IMG/M metagenome (GOLD analysis project Ga0114976, IMG submission 87319) | Freshwater microbial communities from Lake Simoncouche, Canada to study carbon cycling - S_130805_EF_MetaG | ecosystem: Environmental > Aquatic > Freshwater > Lake | place: Lake... | reverse complement strand
TATAATATATAAAAAAAATAAAAAAATTTAAAAATAAATTTATGGTTAAAAAAAAAATAAAAAAATTAAATTAAAATAAAAAAAAAAAATTAAAAAAAAAAAAAAGAATTTATTATTAAGAAAATTAAGTTCCTTTTTTTTTATTAGTAAATATAAAAAAAACACACTAAATAAGCTGCAAAAAAAATCTGGTAAAAAAGATCATGTTATAAAAAAAAAAGGAAATAAAGTAATTAGATAATAATATTTTTTTAAGTTTGTGTACACTGGTTTAAAAAAACAATATATTAAAATTACTACAAATGATACACAAACTCTCTTATAATAATATTACATTAGTAATTAGTTTTTTATTGTGGTTTTTTTTATTTGGCTCTATTAACATTTATCCCATTAATTTATTAAATATAAAATCAGTTTTTGATTTTGCTGATGCTGCAAGAATAATAATACCAATAACGATTGGGGTTTTAATATTTATATTTTTAATTATTAAAATTCTAAAGAATAAGAAAGAAATTAATATCTCTAATTATTTAATTATTTTTTTTTTTATTTTTTTTTTTCAACTGGTTGGGGCTTTTTTTGAAGATAGAATAAATTTTGAAACACTCTACGTTATATTTTTTTCTTTTACATTAATTTTATTATTTGTATTTGTAGAATATCTAAAAATACAAAGAGTATATTTTCTTTTTTTATATTCATTAATTTTTTTTATTCTAACATCGTGTTTAATACTTTTAGTTTTGAAATTTGAAGATTTTTTTGTTGCAGCGAAAGCTTTAAATTTTTACACAATTTTTCACCCTGATATTCCGTTAATTGGACATGCTCCTCCAAGGGCAACTGGATACTCAAGAATGTTGGCTATTTTGACAATATTTATAATTGCTTGGGTAGAAAAAAAAAAAAATACTATTAAAAACCCCGCTACCTATTTAGTTTTGTTTCTCGCAACTACAATTTGGCTATTTCAATCAAGAGGCACATATTTATGCTACATAGCGAGTGTTCTAAGTATTATTTTTATTTTAAATCATAAAAATAATTTGTATAGAAAAATTACAAAATTTTTTTTTTATATTTTTGCTCCTATTGTAATAAGTTTTTTTTTATCAATTTTATTTAGCTACCAAAATATAATATTTCCAAAAACTAATATAGAAAACTCCAAAAAAACTAATATAGAAAACTCCAAAAAAACTAATATAGAAAACTCCAAAGAACTTACTCTTAAAAATAGAATTGTATCTGAAAAAACTTCTAGTGGCAGAATTGAATTGTGGTCGTCGGGCATCAAAGAATTTAATAAAAAAAATATTTTTGGATACGGTCCTCAAGCTGACAGAATAATTTTGACAAAAAAATATAAAAACACAGATACTCTTGATCGTTATGGAAATAACGTATCAAACGGCTTAGTTTACACTTTTTTATCGGGCGGATATTTATCAGCTTTATTATTTATTATTTTATACTTAAAAAATATTTCTTTGGTCTTGCAATATATAAAGAAGTCTAGAATAAGAGCGAATCTTCCCACCGATCTTTCACTCTTATATTTAATTTTTTTTTCAGTCAGATCGTTAATTGAAAATTCATATGCAGTATGGGGCATTGATCAAATGTTTGTACTAATAAGCATGGGAATACTTAATTTTAAATTAGCTAATAATAAGGCTATATGAAGGTTTCAATAATAACGGTTTGCTTAAATAGTCAAAAAACAATTCAAGAAACATTTAATTCTGTTTTATCTCAAGATTATAAAAATATTGAACACATCATTGTTGACGGTGGATCAACTGATGCAACAAAATTATTAATTCAAGAATATCCATTTAAAAATAAAAAAGTATTTATAAATGATAAATTAAAACTTTACGAATCTCTAAATTTTGCAATTGATAAATCAATTGGCGAATACATTTTTATTTTACATTCTGACGATATTTTAAATAATCCAAACACTGTAACTAATTTAGTTAAATATGCAAAAAAAACAAAAAGTAAATTAATACTTGGATCAATAGTTTATTTTAGAGATTCGGCTTCTAAAATTGTGAGATTTTTTTCTTCATTTAATTTCAGGAGTGAAGATTTACTAAGCGGTCTTATAGCTCCCCACACCGGCATGTTTATTGAGAGAAACTTACACAAAAAATTTAAATACAATGAGAATTATAAAATAGCAGGAGATTTTGAATTTTTTTTAAGGTGTTTGTTAGTCAATAAAGTTCCTTTTACAACAACAACTGAAATAATTACTCGGATGAAAACAGGAGGAGTTTCCGGAAGAAATATAATCTCATACTTTATTAGCAGCCAAGAAATAAGAAAGGCACTTTACCAAAATAATCTTAAACAAAATTTTATTAAGATTTATTTTAGATTTTTTTTTAAAATTAAACAATTGTTACTTATTAATGAGCATGAACTTAATAAAAAATTTTTTCGAAAAGTTAGTAACTTTTATGTAGAAAGAATAAATTATGATTTCTTAATTTATAATAATTTTAACCAATTATTCAGTAAAAAAAATTTTATTTTATCTGCTATGAACCTCGCTTTTTTAGGAAGTTTTCTTAGATATGAAGTGTTAAAATTTCCCACTCTTTATCATTGGCCGGACGGAATAAGTGCGAAACTATTAGAGAAAAAAATAAAAAAAATTCCTGGAAGACAACTTTTGCAAGATTTAGAAATCGATAAAAAGATTAAAAGAATAGTAGTTATTGGTAATCTTTCTAATTTATCAAAAAAAAGTTTATTATTAAAATTTAATAAAAAAATTATTAATTTTAAAGTTCCATATGCTGATCATTTGACAATTGCTAAATCATTAAAATACAAACCCACGGTCAATGATTTAATATTTGTTACGCTTCCTACTCCTAAGCAAGAGCTGCTGTCTATCGAATTAGCAAAAAAATTTAAAAATTATAAAATTATTTGTATTGGAGGTTCCATAGCAATTTTTTCGGGAGAAGAAAAAGAGGTGCCGTTATTATTAAATAATTTTGAATTTATATGGAGACTTCAATATGAGACATGGCGCAGAATTAAAAGGTTAGTTTTTACTTTTAGTAATGTTTTGCTCGACTTTATTTGGTTAAGAAAAATAAAAAAATTAAATGCTAAAATCAAATAAAATAAATAAGTTTATCTGGGTATGCGATATATCTCAAAATACAGGAGAAGGACGACTAGCTCATTTATTTTTAAATAAAGAAAAAATTAAAATAAATAAATACTCGAAGCATAAAATTAATAACAAAATATTTTCCCACAAATATATTTATCCGCTAGTTGGTGTTTTTTTTTGTTGGTATAATTTTTTAAAAAAAAAAAAAATATACTATATTAACTACTTGCCGCTTTGGAATTTTCTTATTTTTTTACTTCTGCCACCCAAAACAGTAATAGGGCCAGTGACAGGTGGTGCTTATTACAGGTCTAGCATTATAAGAAAATATATATTTCCTATTTTATATTCAATAAGTCAAATTATTATATACTTTAGATTTAATCATATTAATTTTGCAACCAGCTTATTAAAAAAGAATTTATTTTTTTTTATAAAAAAAAAATCTAGCTTTAATTTTGTTCTTTATGCTTTGAAAAATAAAATTAAAAGCAAAACAAAAAATATTGATTTTTTGATATATTATAGAGATCATTTAAACAAAAAATCTCTATTTCCATATTCATTAATAAAAAAAATTATTTTATCAAATTTTAATGTTTATGTAGTTGGTGACCATCTTAACCTTAAAGGTGTTAAAAATTTAGGGAAGCTAACTAATCAAAAAATTGATGAATATTTATCAAAAACAAAATTTAGCATTGCTTCTGAGGAGAACCCTTTAAGTTTCTTTGCTCTAGAATGCATAAATAACCACGTTAAAATTTTGATAGGAAATAAAAGAAAAATTGAAATTAAAAATTTAAAAAAACACTTTATTAAAATAAATAAAAATTCTAATAATTTAAATTATTTTTCAAAATTTTGATGTAACTTTTTCTCCCATTTTAATGAAAGTGTTATCTTTTATAATAACATTTGGACCAATTAAAGATTTTGCAGCAATCCAGCAGTTGTTACCAATTTCGACACGTTGCAATAAAAGATCGAATTCTTTTTTTTTAAAATTATGTGACGCGCTACATATATATACACCTTGGGATATACAAGTGCTTCGCCCAATTGATACTTCTGCTATGTTATCGATCCAAACTTTTTCACCAATCCAACTAAAATCACCTATTTTTAAATTCCATGGATATTTAATTTTAACATTAGGTTTAATGACAATATTTTGTCCAATTTTAGCACCTAATATCCTTAAAAAAAAAGATCTTAAACAACTTCCTGGTATTGGGGTATTAAAGAAAAAAAAACTTATAAGCTCCCAAATAATATTTTTGATAATATTTTTTTTATATATTTCAGGTCTGATATAACTAGAAAGGTCAATCATTAATTTATTTTGGTTATTTTTTTGTTACTTACTTCTATTATATTATCAAAAATTCCATTTTTTTCTTGAGCATGATGGCTTATCATTATTAAAGTCTTACTACCTTTTAGGCTCATAAGTAATTTTTGTAAAATTTCTGTTCTTTTTTTATCTAGAGCAGAATCTGGTTCATCAAATATTAAGACTTCAGTTTCGCGGTATAAAGCTCTTGCAACTGAAATAAGTTGTTTTTGTCCTCCGGAAAGACTGAAACCGTCTAATAAAATATTTTTTTTCTTAATTAATTCTTGGAAATCATCAAAAACGTTATCAAATTCCAGCAAATTAAATATATTTTTTAATTTAATTTCATCATGAGGCGCTTCCTCTTTTAGGGTTATATTATCAATTAAAGAAGAATCGATTATAAATATTTCCTGTTGAACAAATCCAATTTTAGACATCCAGTTTTTTTTAAAATCTCTTAAATTATGTTCGCCATCAATTAAAACATCACCAAAAGATGGGTTTATTAGTCCTGAAATTACATTAAGTAGTGTGCTTTTTCCTGAGCCATTTTTACCTATAATTAAGGTAGATGAGTTTTTTTCTATTTTAATATTAATATTCTCTAATAAAATATTTTTAGTGTCTTCAAATTTAAAGCTTACATTGTTTAATTCTATATACTTTTTAAAATTAAAATATTTTTTATTATATTCATTCAAAAATAAGTCAGAATTGTTTAATTGATTTACAACGGACATAAAACCCGGATAATAAAATTTATAAGACTGTTTGTTGATAATAATTTTATTAAAACTTGGAGTTAGTCGAAATAATGAAATTCCATAAAGAACAAATATAGGTAGATAATATTCTAATGCTTGTCCTTTATTTATTATGAAAATTAAAGAAAAAGCGAATATAGTAACGACCAATAATTCCATCCAAACTCTTTGGACGTTATTAAGAAACTCAACCTTAAATCGCGGAACAAAAACATTATCTGAATAAAAACTAAATCTCCTATAAAAATAATTTTGCAAATTATATATTATAATATCTTTTATTCCTTTTGCACCATTATTAACTAACGACTGTAAATTTCCATTATTTAAATGTGTCAGATTTGACCATTTTTTTAAACGTCGTTTTAGAAGTGCAAAATACAAAATAAACGAAAAAGAAAAAAAAAATAACCCGATAATGAATATTTTGTAATCAACAAAAATAAGTAAAATTGCTAAACTAATCAAAAATATTATTTCTGCGATCATTATTAGACAACTAATAATATAAACTCTCATATCGTTAGAATCATCACTTACTTTTCTCAGAAAATTATCTGAGGTATTTTTTTTAAAAAAAGAATATTCTTGACTTAAACTATTAAAAAAAATTTTTTTTGAGCATTGCGTAGAAAAAATAAAAATAAATTTAATGTAAAAAAAATTGAAAAATATTATAAATAAATTTTTGAATAGAAATAAAAATAGAAATAAAAATAATGCATTAATTTTACCTAATTGTTCGAAATACAAAAAATTTATTTTCTGATCAGAAAAAATTAATTTAAAAACGGGAATAACAGCACCTAGTGAGATCATTTCTAAAAAAGTGCTAAAAATAATTCCAACAAAAATAAATAAAAAATATAGCTTTTGTTTTTTGGACAAAAATTTATAAAGTTTAAATACTTTCAACATTTAATAATTATCAAGAACATTAATATATAAATTATTAAATTCTTTAGCAATGATTGGCCATTTAAATTTATTGGATAGTACTTTTGCATTTTTACTCATCTCCATTAACGTTTTATCCTTAATTTTAAAAATGCGACTTAAATAAAATTTTAAATTTTTTTTACCATTCTTTATGTGCCATCCACATTTGTATTTCGACAGGATTGACCAGGGAGTATTTTTTGTTGTTAATACTGGTAATCCATACGATAAAGCTTCAGCAACAACAATTCCAAAATTTTCAGAATACGAAGGTAATACAAAAATATCGCTATTTTTAAAAATTTTTTTTTTTTTTTTATCATCAGCAAAACCTAAGAATTGTATATTATTACCACTATAATTTTTTCTGGATAATTGTACTAAATTTCTAAGAAAGTATTTGTTACCTGAGCCGGCAATACTTAGACTCCAATTACTTGGGTTTAATTCTTTAAAAACATTTACTAAATTTATAATTCCTTTTTTTTCATGTAATCTAGATAAAAAAAGTAAGTTTTTTTTTCTTTTTTTTATTATATTTTTTTTAAACTCTCTTATTGGTTCACAACCATTTGGGATGATCCGATAGTTAAAATTTTTATATTTATTTATTTTTAAGAAATTTCTGTACTCTTGAGCTGATGAGAAAATTATATAATTAGAATTATATAATATTTTATTCCAAAATAGAAAAAGAGCTATTTTCTTTTTAAAAGATTTTTGCTCAAGTGACCATGGCTCTAACATTCCTTGTGGGCTAACAACGTATGGTATTCCCCTAAGAATAGCTGTTATTGCCATTATTGTACTTAGAAAGCTCCAAATTCCATGAATATGAACTATATCAACGTTATCAAACAATAAACGTTTGTAATAAATATTTATAAATTTAAATTTAAATACTTTGCAGCTAAAATTATTTAATATTTTATTATTTTTAATATGCGCTGTTATGACGTAATTTTTTGCGCTAGGTAAAAATTTACATAAATTTTTTACTATATTATACAAACCTCCTTCTTCATCGTCTAATTTTTCAATAACATGAAGAACTTTAATTTTTTTTTTATTCAATTTAGCAATTTTATTATATTATTTTCGGATAAGGTACGTGTGTAATAAACTTTCCGCCATTTTTTATAAATTTTTTTTCTTTTTTAAAAATTTCATCTTTAAAATTCCAAGCCCCAAGATAAGCATACTTAATATTTTTTGGTATTCCGTTATATTTGATGATAGGAATATTCGATCCTGGTGTAAATTTTCCAAATTTAGTTGGTGTGGTGTCTAAAAAATATTCTATAAAATTATGCTTTAATCCACAATAATTTAAGACTGTACTTGATTTTGCTGTTGCACCATAACCTATGATAGTTTTTTTTTCCTGTTTAATTTTTTTGAAAATTTTAACTAAGGCTTTTTTTGAATTTTTTACCCTTTTTGCGAATGTTTTATAAGTTTGTAATTTATGAATACCGTAATTTTTTTCTTGTAATATATGTTGCAAAACATTTTTGCTAATTTTAATTTTTCTATTTTTTTTCTTTTTAAAAAAAATTCGATTAGATCCTCCATGTGTTTTTAATTTTATAACTTTAAAAATTTCTATATCATTTTCTTCTGTTATATTTTTTAAAGCAGTAAGTGAAAATACATAAGCATGCTCATCATAAAACTGATCATATGAAACTTTTTTCAATGTTTCGAATAATGAAGGTTCCTCTAGTATGAATATACCATCGTCTTTAAGTGCTATCTCAACAGCTTCAAAAGTTTCTTTTAGATTATGTATATGGCTAATAGTATTTGCAGAATATATTATATCAAATTTACCTTTTTCCTTTATTATTTTTTTTGCTAATTTTTTTTTCCAAAAATTTGGATAGGTTTTAATATTCATTTTATTAGTTATATCGGAGAGATTTTTGCACGGCTCTACACCTACATTTTTAATTTTTTTAAAATGTTTAATAAAACAGCCGTCATTGGAGCCAATTTCTAAAATTGATTTTGGTTTATAATTTTTTAATAATAACTTAGCTAATTTTTTATTGGCATTTCTCATTGTTTTAGACATGGAAGCTCTATATGCATATTTATCATTAAACATTTTTTTTGGGGCAACAAACTTTGCTAAAGATATTAATTTTGTATCTGAATGGTAAATTAGTTTTAAATTGTAGAAAAATTCTTTTTTATTTTTTTTTGATTTTAAGTAATTATTAGCTATTGGGTTTTTACCTAAATTTAAAAAAACTATTTTTTTCATTTTTTAAAATTTTTTTTAATTTACTGATATTTATACTTGTGTTTATGCCTATACTTTGTTGGGTATAAATACTTAACTTACTTTTTTTTATTTTATTATTCGAATTCTTGGCAAAATTATATGCGCTTTGAATTTCGCCCCCCACATTTATTACACCTTTCTTATCCAATAAATCTAGGGTTATTTTTGCTGCTTCAGTTTTTTTTAAGAAGCTTGTTATGTAATTTGTAAATGCAGCTCTATGAGGAAATTTATCATCAATCATACATATACGCAGAATTAAAGTATTTTTATAAATATGAGACGCGCATTCACCTCCTAATTTTGACCATCCATATTCATTAACTGGCATTAAAGAATAATTTTCAGAATAATTGCCTTTTTTTCCATCGTAGACAAAATTAGTTGATATATAAATTAATTTTATATTTTTTTTAAGACAACTAACTGCAACATTTGAAGAGCCTATAATATTAGTCATTATGCTTTTTTTTACTTTAATTTTATGTTCGGCCATAGGACCAGAGAATGCAGCAGCATGAATAAAATAATCTATCTTTTTATTTTTAATATACTTATCAATTGAGCCCTGATTTAATATATTCATGGATTTTTTATTCGGTGCGTATATTTTGTATTTTGAGTTTACTTTTTGTAAAGCTCTAGCAAACTTTCCATTTCCACCAGATATTAAGATTGTTTTCAATTTTTAGTAAATTCCTTTAAAGTTTTATCTTTAGAAGATAAGTTTGGTTTCTTTATATTCCATTTAATATTAAAATTTTTATCGCTCCAAAAAAATCCGGAGCTATCGTTTTTGCAGTATTTCTTACTTAATAAATATAAAATTATATTTTTTTTGCCGTGACAATAATATCCATGAGCAAATCCTTTGGGAATAAATAAAATGTCATTTTTTTTTAAATTATAATAAAAAATATTACCAAAATTTTTACCTTTTTTTAAATTAACTAGAACATCTAAAATCCTACCATTTAAAATTATTAGTAATTTTTCTTCATCCATTTTTTTATTAAAATGCATACCTCTTAGAACATTTTTTTTAGACTCAGTTAAAATACTGTATACAAATTTTTTTTTAAAATTTTTTGGAATAATTTCCATTAAATAACCACGTTTATCTTTGAAAATATTTTTTTTTATTTTTTTTGGTAACATTTTTTATTTTGCGATAAGATTTTTTAAATATCTTGAATAACTTTCATTAGCGCAATGCTTAATTCGATTTAGAATATTGTATTTATTAATCCATTTATTATTAAATGCTATCTCTTCAATGCATCCAACTTTATATAACTGTCGTTCCTCAATATTTTGAACAAAGTTGCTTGCGCTATGCAAATCTTTAAAGTTACCCACATCCATCCACGCAGAACCTCTGCCTAATTTCACAACACGTAGTTTTTTTTTAATTTTGTAGAGCCTAATCAAATCAACTATTTCCAATTCATTTCTTTTAGAAGGCTTAAGCTTTTTTGCATATTCTGTTACATTTTTATCAAATACATAAAGTCCTGTTATTATTAAATGAGATGAAGTTTTTTCTGGTTTTTCAACTATTTTTTTTATTTTATTTTTTTTATCAAACTCAACAACGCCATAAGCAGACGTTTTGTTGCTTGTGTACAAATAAATATTACATCCATTTATATTGTTAAAAGATTGCTTTATTAAAGATGAAAGCATGCTTCCATAAAAAAAATTATCACCAAGTATCATTGCAATTGATTCATTTTTGATCAATTCTTCTGTAATCAAGAATGCATCTGGTAAACCTTTCGGATAATTTTGAACTACAAATTTTATTTTAATTCCTAAATCGTTTTCATTTCCAATAGCATTTCTAAAATTTTGCTCTTGTCCTTCATTAATTATAAAAATGAACTCTCGAATGCCACAAAGCATCATTAGTGATAGAGGATAATAAAACATAGGTTTATCGAAAACAGGAATTAATTGTTTGTTTATGGATCTAGTTACTGGATACATTCTTGAGCCGGTGCCAGCACACAAAATTATTGCTTTTTTTATCAAATCAAACCTAGCCTTTTATGACTATATAATTTTTTGGTAGTTTCTAGCCACTTATTATTTTCAATATACCAATTAATAGTTTTTTTTAGGCCACTATTAAGATTATTTTGTATTTTATATTTAATATTTTTTTTAAAAAAAGACGTATTAAGAGCATATCTAATATCGTGACCAGGCCTATCCTTAACTAATTTTAAAAAATTATCTCTATTAAGTTTGGTAAGTTTTTTTTCTTTTATAATTTCAAAAACTCTCTTAGCAATATCAATATTTGAAAATCTATAATTTGTTCCAATATTTATTTTCTCAAATTTTTTCTTTGATAAAATTGTTTTCCAAATTGCATTGCAGGCATCCTCAACATATATCCATTCTCTAAAGTTTTTACCGGTTCCATAAATCGGTGCCGGTATATTTCTTAGAAAATGAAAAACTAGGGTAGGTATAAATTTTTCCAGATTTTGATATGGACCGTAGTTATTAGTTAAATTGAGTATTTTAATATGTGTTTTATAAGTTCTATTAAATGACATTGCTATTAAATCAGAACTTGCCTTCGATGCAGAATATGGTGATGATGGTTTGTAACAATCATTTTCTTTAAATGATCCTTTTAATATTGAACCGTAAACTTCATCAGTGGATATGTGAAAAAATTTAATTTTTTTATTTATTGGGAATTTAGAGTAAGCATAAAAAAGATTTGATGACGAAATAATATTATTCTTTATAAATTTCAAAGGGTCAGTTATTGATCTATCTACATGACTTTCTGCAGCAAAGTTAACTACAACATCTGGTTTAAAATTACCAAATATCTTTACTAATTGATTTAAATTTTTCAAATCGTTTTTTAAAAACAAATAATTGTTTTTATTTTTTAATTTTTTAAATTTTTCGGGCGTAGAAATACGAGATAATTTATCGATATTTAAAATTTTTACTTTTTTCTTGGATAAAAAATTAACAAAGTTAGTCCCAATAAAACCTGAACCGCCAGCAACTAAAATTTTTTTCATTATGAATAAATATATAGTCTATTTATACCAGATTTTTTTTAATTTAAACCGATTTAATAAAATACCAGCTTTAACTTTACAATTCTTTTAATTGTTGAATTTTTCATAAAAATTTAAGAATATTATTTTAATAATATAACAGAACCTCCTAGGATAAAAAAAATTCTGAATCTTAAATAATTGATTGATTAAAATTTTGTCTGAATCGTGATGACAAGTTAAAGAGCTTGGATCTTTTATATTTTTTTGCAACTCCGCTACTTTAGATGCATCTTTAAATAAAGCATAACGAGTATGAGAGGCACTTTTATCGAAACCTATATTTCTTACTAAATTATAATTTGGCAAAATACAAAATGAATTCTGTTTCCACATAGATGCTAAAAAAGCATAATCCCATGTATCAATTTTATTTCTATAAGTTTTTGATAAAATTTTTGTCCAATAGTTAGCTTCTAAAATATTTTTATGATACTTAAGTAAAAAATTATTTTTTTTCCATCTGGGCCAAAAACTTATTTTTTTACTTGAACTAGTCCAAGATCTTTTCCAAGTTGCCCAACCCCAACACAAAAAATATTTTGATAAAAAATAGTCGCCATCACCAAATTTTTTTTTATCTAACAGATTAAAACCAGAAATAGCAAAAATTTTTCTATTATTTTTAAATTTTTTTAACAAATAAGAGCAATATTTAAAAAAAAATAAGTTGGGAATGCAATCATCTTCTAAAATAATACCCATTTTTTCATGTTTAAAAAAAAAATCTAAACCAGACTGAACGCTTGATTTGCATCCTAAATTTGATGGATGAAATTTAGAAAATACTAAACAATCACTTTCATAATTTTTAATAATTTGTTTTACTTTTTTAATATTTTTTTTATCATCATTATTATTTTTTGGACCATCACAATTGAAATAAACTCTTTGTGGCTTTACTATAGATAAGATATTTAACAATTTTTTTAATTTATCCGGCCTGTTATAACAAAGAATTAAAATTGGAGTTTTAAAAGTCATTAACTATGTAATTTTTTTTAATTTTTTTATAATATTCATATAATTATTTTTATATCTCGCTGAATTTTCTATAACATTACCTTCAGCCCACTCATTCCAAGCTTTAATAAATATAGCTTTTGTTTTTTTTTGCTTTAATTTTGGAAGAATATCTTTGATTTTACTATAAAAAATCTCAGGTCTTACATTATCCAAAAGAAATCCTCTTACCCCATATCTTGGTGTATTGTCCCAGTTTGAAATAAAGGCCGGGATTAAATTTGAATGTTTATCTAATAACTTAGAAATATGATTATTAAGAAGATCTAAATATTTTTTGTAATCTTGCACGCTACAAAATTTAAATATTTTCTCTATACGTAAAATGTTTAGAGGAAAATACTTCCTAAAAAAATTTTTGATTTTCCCCAAAAATAAACTATCTGGAGGCCAGTTAATTACTGCGTCACAATAATGAAGATCTTTTTTTTTGTTTAAATAATTAAGATTACCAATAATAAATAATTTTTTTATTTTTTTTTTATGCAAAATTTTGTTAGCTTTAATTCTAAAAATTTTTAAATCAAATTTAGAAGTATCGTGAATAACAAAAATTGGTCTACCATCTATTTTTTCATATCTACTATCTTTCAAATAACCAATGGAGTTTTTAATTACGGTAAGTGCGTGCCTTAAGCTATTGTTTTGTTTAAATATAATTGTTTTATCCTCACCAATCCAACTTTTGGTCCAATCAGAATTAACCCAGTATAAAAAAAATTTAAAATTAATATCCTTATTTTTTTTTATAATTTTTAACGGTTTATCAAGTGTAAATACATTTTTATCAAAATGATAATAATAGACTGCAAAAGCATCTATGCCTGATTTTTTCATTAAATAAGAGTGTTTTTTTAAAATTTTTTTTTCAAGAAGACTATACTCTTTTAAATTCCCAGGTAGTAAGGGCTGATTGTGACCTTTGTATATTTTTATGGCTCTTTTTGTTGTTACCCAATCTGTAAAATTTTTTTCCCAAAAATAATCATTTGCATTTGTGGGGTGAAACTGGGGTAAATATGCACAATATATTTTCATAAAGATTGCTTGATTGTTTTAATGAATTCCACAATTCTATTTGGTAAAATTCCCCTTAGAATATAGATTAATATTTTAAGTGTTATTTGCGGCGCAAGCCTAATTGACTCTAAAATAAATATTTTACGCATCTCGTTAGGTTTCATTGTGTCAGGCTGATCAACTCCTAATACATCATTAATCCACTTTTTTGCATCTGCCTTTGTCTTTACCCGCTCTCGAAAAAGCATATCATCCATTTCAAGAGCTAATTCTCTTTCTTTGGAATCTACGATTTTTCCTATAGGAGACTCTGAATGAAAATCATTTTGATATGTAACTTTTTCGCCTGCTAAATAATAATCCAATCCGAGCTCTACACAGTGATATAGTTGGCTAGCAGAATTAGGTGACGAACCAGCACGAAATTGCCTGATTAACTGGTAAAAACGATCTACAAAGAAAGAGCTCGATGAATTTCCTAGTGAAAAAATAGGTAAATTGAACTTACGCAAATGTACATGCAGATTGTTTCTTACATCATGCATGTGGATGCATAATTTAATTTCACTTTTATCAAAATATTTCTGCAAATTAAGAATTAATTTTTCAAATTTATTATCAAAGTCTAATATCGTGATACCTAATACCGAATGGGGTACAAAAATTAAACAGCCTGCAGCATTCGCTGATTGCTCGATTCCAATTGATCTACGGTATGTAACCCAGGGGTGTTGGACCCTGATAGGATTTTTTTTTTGTTGTGCAAGAATAGAATTGTATCGAGTACTCCAAAAACATAAATGATATTTTGCTTTATTATTGATTTCATGCTCTTCCAATTCACCGGATGGGTCTGCGCCATGATCACTATAAACTGGTATTGGCAGCCAATATGGCCATTTTAACCAGCTACGATAACATTTTCCAAATGAGTAGAGTTCAGCTGTCCAGAATAACCATGGGGAATTTTTTTCCCCGTATATTTTATCTTTCTGATTAGCATTATTTTCGCACAACCATTCTAACTGCTCGTTTGTGAAACCTGTATCTAAAAAATCAGAAACATTTGAAAAATCCCATCGTATAAGTGCAATTTTTTTAGATGCGATCATATTTTAAATGATTTTTTATTTTTTTTTAGCAACAACAAACATATGAGATGATAATTTATTTTTTACAATCCATTTTTGTAAAATTTGCAACTCTTTCTTATTAATTTTTTTTATCCAATTTAATCTGTGATTAAAAAGTTCATTTATATTTTTTTTTTGTAACGAGAAATTTTTTACTAACTCAGCATCTAGTTTTCCTGGTGTTAATATTTCATAGGTAGCGAATCCTGTTCGTTTCAATAGGTGACTAATTGAATCTGTATTGAAGTAATTAAGATGCTCGTGATCAATGGTGTTACTATTATCTTGCATCATAGCAACATCAAAACCTTGTCCATTAGGACAAGAAAAAATCACTAAGCCTTTTTTTTTTAACATTTGCTTTACATTTTTTAAGAAAAAAAAAGGATCATTAATATGCTCTATAACTTCAAAAAATGCTATACAGTCATATTTTTTTAAAGTTTTAGTTTCTAGATATTTTTCATAAGTAGTATTTTCTACATCAATTTTTTTTTTTTTAATAGATTGTGCTAGATTTGCATTTGGTTCTATTAATTTCATTGTAGTAAAAATATTCATTTTTTTGAGTTCGGCGGCTAATGTACCATCGCCGGCGCCGATCTCTAAAAAGGTTATTTTTTTTTTATATTGCTTTAAAATTATTTTTTTGATCAAGCGTGCTCTTGGCTTAAAAATATATTTTATTCTTTTTTTTTGAGAAATGGGAAAAATATATTTTGCCCAATAATTCATATTTTTAGAAATATCATAATAATTTAAAAGAGTTTCATTATTTGGTCTTGGTGACATAAAAAATGTTTGGCATTTTTTACATATTTTATAAATAAAATTATTTTTTTTTAAAAAAAAACTATTTTTACTGCATCCACATGCTGGACAATTTATTTTTATAAATTCTCTTTTCAATTTTATTAAATTTAATGCGTCTAATTCGCATAATTTTTTTTGCTTAGACATTAAATATTTAGGTCTAATATCGTTATCTTTCATGGATTTAATATATTTTATACACTTAAATACTAAAAAAAATAATATTATAAGATATATTTTAAATTAAACTTTTAAAAAAAATTTTACGGTTTCTTTTCTAATTTAAAATATTTATCTTTTTTTTTCGGATATTAAATAACTCTATTTGTTCTTTTGTAAAATAAACTTTTCCGTAAGACTTAGACTCCCCCCATAAATTATCTTTGATCCATTCATTGTTTTCTATCTTCCAGACTCTTGGGTCTCTAAACGTATCAGCAATTTTCCAAAAATAATCTTTGTCTTTTCCTACATAATCTAACCAATAATCGAGATCGCTAGAAACTACATGGTCGTATCTTTTAACTAGTTTAATTCCTTCCTCTCTGGTTAAATATCCAGTTCTAATATCTTTTGATGCATGATCTGAACAACGTCCATATCCAAATTTTATAAACTTCAGCAAGTCATGAATGCCCGATTCATACCTGTCGTCTAAATTTGATATTTTTCTATAAGTTCTTTGGAATTCTCCTTCTAACTGTTTCCAATTATATAAATCTTGCATTAATTTTGTATGTTGATTTGGATCCCATTTAAAATAATTACCAATATAAATACCCCTGATATCACATTTAACAATCTCTTCATCGCTTGGATATTTTGCCCAGATCATATCTTTTTCCGATATTTTGATTTCGTTATGATTAATAAAGTCTTCCCATTCATATCCTCTAAGTGCATGCTCGTGTCTTGCTCTAGCGCTAAATTCTGGAAAATCATTTGCTTTGTACATTCCTGAGATGTCCCATGGAACTTCACCCCAGATTATAAAGGGAATTTTAAATTTTTCCGCAATTATAATAGGTGATGTAAATATTCCGCAGTGTGCATGCCAATTCATATCGCCCATCTTTTCAAAACCTAAAATATTTAATTTTTTTAAAACTTCAACACTAGGTCCCCAGACTATATGATCAGCATTAAAGACTTTTCTCATGTTGTCTCTATTAAAATCACCTTCAGGCAAATAATTGTTTCCATGATAAGTGACTAATAAAGGTTTTAATTTATAATCACTAATAATTTTATGAGTTTGATAATAACTATCTTTACCGCCACTTACGGGGATAATACAATCATAGTTTGATTTATTATTATTTTTTATTTTCTCAATTATAATTTCAAATTTTTTTTTTCTTTCTTGCCAATCATCAGAAGTTAATAGATTAAATTCGTCAAAAGTTTTACAACTAGAACATATTCCGTCTTCCCCTAACTCAAGATTGACAGAAATTATTGGATAAACACATTTTTTACAGTATACCATCTTAATTTTATATTTTTAAAAACTTAGGTTCTCTAAAATTAAAATTTTTTTCATAAAGTATTTTTTTTGTCAAAAAGACACTTTGATCGACATGTTGAAAAAAATTAGCAGCAGCTATTCCGTCTACAGTTGTTTTTTCTGCAACTTCTAAAAAGTGTTCAAATTTGCCTGCGCCACCACAACAAACTGTGGGAATGCTAATATTTGACTCAACCAAATCTATTAGTTTCAAATCAAAACCATTGCCTCTCCCATCGTTATCTATTGAATTAATGAATATCTCACCTGTCCCATTTTGCTCGCTAATTTTTAACCATTCTTGCAATTCATAAGATGAAACTTCAGATCCATTATTTATACAAACAATATATCTATTATTTATTAATTTTACATCTACAGAATTGACAATACACTGGGAACCAAATCTTTTGGATGCTAAATCTAAAAATTTTGGATTCAATACTGCGCTTGTATTAATCGCAACTTTATCTGCTCCAGACATTAAATAATTTTCAATATCATGCAAAGACTGGATTTTTCCACCCACTGTAATTGGCACAAAACAAGATTTGGATACATCTAAAACTATATCAATAAAGCTATTATTATTTACGAAGTTAAGATCGTCTCTATTAATGTTATATTTGTTTTCTCTAGATATATCTAATAAAATCAATTCATCCGATCCCCATTCACTACATCTCTTCACGCTAGTTTTGGGCATTCCAATTTTCTGAAATTCATTAAAATTTCTACTTTGTACTACAACTCCATTTTTAATTAGTATTACTGGTATTAATCTTCTTTTTTTCATTACGTCAAAATTGAAAAAACTTTTTAAGAATTATTTGTCCTGCTTGCTGACTCTTTTCAGGATGAAATTGAAACCCCCATATATTGTCTTTATTAACAATACTTGGAAATGTTTCGCCATATTCAGTAAACCCTATAATATTATTTTTATCTTTAGGATCAAATATATAACTATGTAGAAAATAAAAATCTAAATTAAAAAAAATTTCGTTTTCTAAAAAAGAATTTTTTTTAAAATTAATATTATTCCATCCTATGTGAGGTATTTTTAATCTACCACTATTAATTTTTCTAACTTCTCCTTCTATAAAGTCTAAACCTTTTGTTCTGCTATTTTCATTGCCAAAAGTGGATAAGACTTGCATGCCAACGCATATTCCCAGAAAAGGTTTTTTTTTTATTAGAACATGCTCGTTTATTAAATCGTTCAAATTAAGATATTTTATTCTTTCCATTAAATCTACATACGATCCAACTCCTGGTAATAATAAATGAGTTGAGTTACTGATATCTTGCTCTCTTCTTGACAGGCATACATTGTAACCAAGATAATCAATTAAATTATATAATGATTTTTGATTTCCAGAACCATAATCGATGATGCAAATTTTATTGATCATACTTCTTAATCTTAAAAGATTTATTATTTAGTATTTTAAATAATAGTTCTGCCCTTTTCCAATCGTGCAAATTATCAATATCAACCACTCTCCAAAATGGTACCTCAAATCCAACTCCTAAATTATGAATATTTTTTTTTCCTTCCCATAATTTAGTTGTGCCCCAACAAAATTGCCCAGCATCATAATATGATTTTTGGAAATCTTGAGTTCTTCTATTAAAATTTCTTCTAAAATAAGAAATAGTAGAAAAATCTTTTTTTAGCTTAATTGCCCTTTCTATAGGATGAGAATATTGAGCTATCGAAAATAAAAATTTTTTTTTGTTATTTTTAAATCTTTTAAAAGATTTCTTTAAATCATCAATATTTAAAAAGGGATTGCAGGGATATATGCAGCAAATATATTGGGGGTTAGAATTATTTTTTTTAATTTTTTGGATAGCATGCTTAATCACAGGCTGAATTCCTATTTGATCCCCCGATAAACTTTTGGGTCTTTTAATCGCAAAAGTACACTTTGTTTTTTTAACTATATTTAGAATATTATCACTATCAGAGCTGACTACAATTTTATCAAAAAAATTACTTTTTTTTAATTTTTCAATAACCCAAACAATCATAGGCTTTGAAAAAAATAATTTTATATTTTTTTTTTTTATTCTTTTGCTTGCAAATCTTGCAGGAATTATTGCTACTTTCATTTAAATTTTTCTGTGTTTTATGTAAATTAGTAATTAAAATGTTCAATTTTATGCAATTGATTTATCCATATTTTTTTATTAAGAACCAATTTAAATCATCTTGGGGATATTTATCCCTATGATATGCGAAACCATATTTAATAATTTTCGTTTTTTTAAATAAAGACACAAATTCCCCTGCAAAATCTCTTTTAAATAGTTTGTTTTTTTTGCCTCTATAAGTCAGCATTGTCGGTTTGGGACTATAATATTCAGCAATCAAAATATATCCTGAAGTTTTGCAGCTTTTATAAATTGTCTTATAAACTTTTTTAAGTTTATTGGGATTTATATGAATTAAAACTCCTTTTACCAATACTAATTCATACTTTTTTTTGGGAGAAAAATTAATTATAGAATCATTTATAATATTTAATTTTTCAATATCTTTAATTTGCGAACATGCTTTTTTATTTATTTCAACAACAGTTACAAAGTTCAGTTTAAATATTTTTTTTAAAGCTATAATATTTAAACCAATATTAGGACCAAATTCAATTAAACTTTTAATTTTAAAAATATTTGAAAATATTTTTTTAAATAAAAAAAAATTATTTTTTATTAATAATTTATTTTTGTTGCGATAAATATAATTGTCTCCAAAATCTCCTTGCCAAAAATTTTCCTGTTCAGTTTTATACATTTTGATGTAAAGAACTATTTTTAACCAATTCTTTTAGTTCTTTAATAGTTAGAAACTGATTGTTTTCTAAGCTATTATAAGAAAAATTTTCTTTACATCTCTTGTTAGAACCATTTTTTTTATTTTTAATAAAATCTTCAATTTTCCAACTAAGAAATTCTGTGGTAGATGGTAAAATAACATAATAATTTTTATATTCTAATGTATTAAAAGAATCTGAAGAAGTAATCATTTCCTCGTGCACTTTTTCTCCAGGTCTTAAACCTAAGACTTTAATTTTACAATTTTGCGCAAAAGCTGCAGCCACATCCATTATTTTATAAGAAGGAATTTTCGGTACAAATAATTCTCCTCCCCACATTTTATGCAAACATTGAATGACAAAATTAACGCCTTGATCGAGAGTAATGGAAAATCTAGTCATTCTTTTATCAGTCAATGTTATTACTCCAGTTTTAGATTGCTTAATAAAAAGAGGTATTACAGATCCTCTTGACATCATAACATTTCCATATCTAACAACAGAAAATTTTTTTTTAGAATAGTTATTAGCTGCAATAAAAATTTTATCCGCAGACAACTTTGATGCCCCATAAAGATTTATTGGGGCTGCAGCTTTATCCGTGCTTAAAGCAATTGCTCTTTCTACCTTTGATTCTATTACAGCGTCGATAATATTTTGAGTCCCAATAATATTAGTTTTTATAACTTCGAAGGGGTTATATTCAGCTGTCGGTACTTGTTTTAATGCCGCGGCATGAATAACAATATCCACATCGTTTAAAGCGAGCTTAATTCTTGGAAGATCTCGAATATCCCCAATAAAAAATCTTAATTTTTTTTTATATTTAATTAATTCACTCGACATTTCCGACTGCTTTAACTCATCCCTACTAAACACAACAATTCTTTTAATATTATTCTTTTCTAGAAGAGTTTTAATAAATCTTTTTCCAAAAGAACCGGTGCCACCGGTAACTAAAATTGATTTATTTTTAAGAATGTCTTTCATATTTTCATTTTTATATACATTTAATTGCATCATTACTTCTATTTTGTAATAAATATTTAATTATTTTTATTATAAAAAACTGATCTTTTTTTAATAAATCTGGAAAGATTGGCAAGGAAATAGTATTTTTGTAATAAGATATAGCTCCTTTAAAATCTTTTTTCGAAAATTTTTTATTAAAAATTTTTTTGAATAAAAATATTGGCTTATAATGATATTGACAAATTATTTTATTTTCTAACATTCTTTTTAAAAAACTATTTTTAGTAAAAGAAATTTTTTTTAAATTAAAATTAATTAAAAACAAATGATAACTAGATTTAATACCCTTGCTATATTGAGGTAGCTTAAAAAAAGAATTCAAATTATTAAATTCTTTTTTGTAATAAAAATAAATTTTTTTTCTTAAATTAATAAAATTTTTAATTTTTTTCATCTGGGAAATAGCAAGAGCACAGTTAATATCGCTTAATCTATAGTTCAAACCATTAAATAATATTTCATAATCCCAGTGAAATTTATTTTTTTTTATTCCATGAGATCTAAATAATCTCATTTTTTTAAAAAAAAATTTATTATTAGTAGTTGCAATTCCTCCTTCGGCTGAAGTTATTGTCTTTACGGGATGTAATGAAAAAGTAGAAATATCAGAATGCTTACATGAGCCAATATATATATTTTTTCCTCTAAAATTATATTGAGCGCCTAATGCATGACATGCATCTTCTATTAATAAACAACGCATTTTTTTTTTAATATTATAAAATTCAGTTACATTTTCCGGATATCCTCCTAAATACATCGTAACTATAACTTTAATTTTTTTTAATTTATTTTTCTTTATACAATCAAGTAACTTTTCAGGGGTCATTTGACCTGTTGAAGGATCAACATCAGCTAAAAATATTTTTGCACCCATTATTGTAGCTAAATTATATGCAGCTATAAAATTGATTGCTGGCATTATTACCACATCGTTTTTCTTAAGATTTATTGATAAAAAAGCCAAATGAATAGCTGATGTACCGCTATTACAAGATACTGCGAATCTTGCTTTTAATAGTCTAATTATTGCGTTCTCAAATTTTTTAACATATTCGCCCGTTGTAATTAAATCTGCTTTCATCGCTTTAGAGACAGCATTAATATCTTGCGTGTCTATATGTTGCTTTCCATAAGGAATATTATTCATATTATTTTCAGTTTTTTAATCACATTTTTTTTAATAGGCATTTCTGCTTTTATTCTTAAAGGAGATTTTTTATTTATCAATTTTTCAAAGTAAAATGGCTGAATTCCAAACCCAGGTCTAATAACTCTTATATTTTTTTTAGTAAACTTTTCTCCTTTTTTAATATTAGAAGTTGCATAAATTGATCTCCTAAATTGTAAACTCTGATTTTCACTTTGATTTCTAAAAAAATATTTCTTTCCCATCATTAATGAAGTGTCTTGAATAACTTGCGCATAATCTTTGATTTCTTTTCCTTTTAATGAAAAAGCGAGATCAAAACCTTTTTTTTGTCCTTCTAAAGCAATATGCTTTTCAATAACTTCGGCTCCTGCTGCAATCGCTGCTGCAACAACTTTATTATCGGTTGAGTGATCAGAGAAACCAACTTTGCAATCATATTTATCTTTTAGAATATTAATATTATTAAAATTAAAATCTGAAATCTTTGAAGGATAATTACTGACGCAATATAAAAGAATTATTTCCTTTGCTCCGTTCCTTTTGGCTGTTTTATAGGCCATGTCTATTTCCTTGAGATTTGCCATGCCAGTTGAAATTATCATTCGTTTTTTTGTCTGAGCTATTTTTTTAATTAAAGGAATATGATTCATCTCAAATGAGGCAACTTTATAAAATGGACAATTAAGACGTTCTAAAAGATCAACAGCAGATTCATCAAACGGAGTACTAAAGCAGGTAATTTTTAATTGTTTCGCATAATCAAATAACTCCTTTTGCCATTCAAATGGAGTTTGTGCTTCTTGGTATAAATCCCATAATGTTTTTCCATTCCACAATCCTCCTCTAACTTTAAAATCTGGCTTGTTACACTTTATTGTTAATGTATCGGGAGTATAGGTTTGTAATTTTACAGCATCAGCTCCATATTTTTTTGCTATTTTAATCAGTCTTTTAGCATGAGATAATGATCCATTATGATTTGCAGATATTTCAGCAACAAAAAAGGGGGTTTTTTTTAATGGATTTTTAGATATCAAGTTATACTTTCTATTCCTATTCTAAAATAAAATATTAATATCAAAAAGTATATGAAAAAAAATAAGAATTATTTAAAAATTATTTCACAAATTGAAAATATAAGAAAAAAAAATAATGTTAATTGGATGAATATTCTTCGTATAGCCTTCAAATACAATCCAAAATCGACAGCTAAAGTTATGTCTAAAATATATTCTGACGATAAAAGAATAGGTGTTTTAGTTAAAAAATTAACTTAAATTTTTACTCTGATATTTTTTTTTAGCTAAATATATGTTGGTATTCCAATTTTTCATCCATTTTGGCAAATCTTTTTTATAATGAAAAGTTCCTTTGTAATTATTGCATATATTTTTATAATTTTTGTTATAAATTTTATTAAAATTATTTTTAAATAATTTCTCAGCTTCTAAAAAAAGGTAATTATAAGTTTTTTTAAATGTAGAAAATTTATTTGAACTTATATTAAAATATATTTTTTTTCTTAAAATAATATTTCCAGTATCGATACCTTTATTAATTTTATGAATAGAAACTCCCGATGGTGTATTCTCAATAAATGACCAAAAATTTGGATGAGCCCCACGATTAAATGGCAAATAAGACAAGTGTATATTAATAATTGGTTTTTTTATTTTTTTTATAATATTTTTACTTATTATTTTTCTGAAACCAAATGAAAGAATAAAATCACTTTGTTTAAATATTTTCAAGGGTGGTGTTTTTTGATAATTTTTTATTACAAATTTTTTTTTTTTTAGAAAACCAATCAAAGAGGTTTGATTTTTTTTATAACCTAAAAATAAACACTGCTTAAGCATAATAAAAAGTACTCAAAAACATGAAATTCTTTGAGTTCGGTTGTAATCATATAATTCTACAACAGAATATATAATTACTCTTTTAGTTTAATTTATATATATAAGCAATTAATGCATATTCTTAAAAATAAAAAAAATATCTATAAAAAATCAAAACCTAAAAACTATTCTGCATTAGAAATAAAAACCAAAAAAATCTATGTTAAACAACACAAGAACTTCTCAAAAGATAAGTCAATTTTTAATCGCTTTCTGAAGATAGCTTCGAACTCTAGAACCTATGGTATTTCAAGAGAATTCTTTGTAGGTAAATCGGTTTTAGATGCGGGCTGCGGAAATACTGGTTATCTTCAAGTTGCAATGAAATCATTGAAGGCTTCTAGAGTCACTTGTTTAGATATTGGGACTGATTGGATACCTAAACTCAAAAAGGTTCTTAAAAAATACAATTTCTCAAAAGACAGCTTCGAATATGTTAGCGCAACAACAATTAAAATACCTTTTGCAAATGAGAGTTTTGATTTTGTAGTAAGCAATGGAGTGTTAATGCATCTTGCGTCTCAAGATGATGCTATTTTGGCAGTAAAAGAATTAAGTAGAGTGACAAAAAAAGGAGGATACCTTTATATCTATTCTGGCATAGAATCTCCTGGTATCGTTGATAGATATATAGTCCCATCTCTTCGACAGGCATACATGGAAGATAAAATTTTCAAAAAATTCATTGACAATATTAATCATAAAAAAATTTCATCTGAGTTGAAAAAAATATTTGTAAAAGCGCGAACATTTGACAAATCAATATCGAAATCATTTATCGAAACTATAAAAAATTTATTTACTCTTGATTCACAAACATTTACGCAGAATATGCTCCAGGTTCCTATTCAACAAGGGAATAAGCTTGGGTATGATTGGTTAAAAACTCAACTTAAAAGTTCCGGTTTAAAGAATATAAGGCGGATAAAAGAACAATATTGGGTTAGAAATGATTACAGAAAATATATCGCACCACTACATTATTTCAAAAAAACTGGGGTAGCAAAATTATTTTATGGTGGCGGGCACGTTAAAGTTATTGCTAAGAAGTAGCTTTAAAAAAGGCATAAGCAAAATCAACTCCGCGCATTTATTTAAAATATTAAAATGCATAATCTCCGCTTATTTAAACATGTCTTGTAAAAAAGTATAACGCGTCAATATCAAATTAGAATTGACTTTATCCAACCAATACATCACGTTTTATTGACTTTTAAATTTTGAATAATATTAAAAAATAAATTCGTTTAGTTTAAACTCAAAGATTATTTATAATAAATAACATTGTTATTTGTATCTAAAAATTTTTTCAGTGCATAAATCAAGCCAATTGAGCTATTAGTAACGGTAAGCTTAACGTGTTACCACGCTTCCACACCCGTCCTATCAACGTCGTAGTCTA
>Ga0114976_10000471_pt1 | contig 25413 bp, 24 predicted proteins | sample S_130805_EF_Meta_FD_87319 | JGI IMG/M metagenome (GOLD analysis project Ga0114976, IMG submission 87319) | Freshwater microbial communities from Lake Simoncouche, Canada to study carbon cycling - S_130805_EF_MetaG | ecosystem: Environmental > Aquatic > Freshwater > Lake | place: Lake... | reverse complement strand
GAACAGTTGCGAGCCTTGGAGAACGGGATTGCGATTCAAGTCCTGAGGCTTAGCTTCAAATCCGTTGGTGTGGACACGCCGGGGGACGTGACACGCGCAGAACGAGCCCTGGCAGACCTCGCCACAACTATCTCGAAATGAAATACATATTCATCACAGGCGGAGTTATTAGTTCCCTCGGGAAGGGTCTGACTGCTGCAGCCTTGGGGACCCTACTCGAGCGAAGAGGCCTTAAAGTCGGCCTAATGAAGTTTGACCCCTATCTCAATGTCGACCCAGGAACCATGAGCCCCTACCAGCATGGTGAGGTGTATGTTTTGGAAGATGGGGCGGAAACCGACCTTGATCTCGGGCACTATGAACGCTTCACCTCCTGCCATCTGACTCGGCGCCACAATCTGACTGCAGGACAGGTCTACGAAGAGGTCCTGCGAAAGGAACGAAGGGGGGACTACCTAGGGAAAACTGTCCAAGTCATCCCCCACGTCACAGATGAGATTAAAAATCGCCTGAGACACATGGGGCAGCATGAGAATTGTGACATCCTGATCACCGAAATTGGAGGAACCACTGGTGATATCGAGGGACTCCCTTTCCTTGAAGCCTTGCGACAGTTTTCACTGGAAACAGGTCCTGGGCACTGTCTCTTTATTCACGTTACGCTCGTCCCCTTTATAAAAGCGGCAGGTGAATTAAAATCCAAACCAACCCAGCAAAGCGTAGCGAAACTACGGGAAATCGGAATCCAGCCCCAAATCCTTGTTTGCCGAAGTGAACATCCTGTTGACCATGAAACTCGCCAAAAGATTTCCAACTTTTGCAATGTGTCTGTGGAGGCCGTGATCGAAGAACAAGATGTGAAACACACCATCTACGAGGTTCCCTTGATGCTTCATCGAGAAAGGTTGGATGAGCTGGTTTTGGCCCATCTAGGAATCAAGGCCCCTCCTGCAGATTTGCGCGAATGGGAGAAGCTTGTTGGGCGCATGATCGCTCCAAAACATCGCGCACGTATTGCCATGGTCGGGAAATATCTGGGAGTTCCGGATGCCTATAAAAGTGTTACCGAAGCCCTTTTCCATGCAGCTTCGGGAGAGGATGTCGGCGTCGATTTGGTTAAAGTGGATGCAGAAGAAATCGAGAAACAAGGGGCGGATGCATTTCTTTCAGGAATCGATGGAATTCTTGTCCCCGGGGGATTCGGAGAGCGCGGGATCGAAGGGAAAATTTCCTCCGCTAAGTACGCCCGAGAAAAGAAGATCCCCTATCTTGGCCTCTGCCTCGGAATGCAGGTTGCTGTGATCGAATTTGCCCGAAACGTTGCCGGTCTGAAAAAGGCCCACAGCTCCGAATTCGAGCCGAACTCAAAAGAGGCGGTCATTTCACTTCTCCCCGGCCAAGATGCAAATGGGGCCAAAGGAGCCACGATGCGGCTGGGAAGTTATCTTTGTCAGTTGTCCCCTGGATCCACTGCCCAGAAGGCCTACGCCTCTTCATCCATCCAGGAACGCCATCGGCATCGGTATGAGTTTAATAATGTCCATCGGGCCACACTCGAAAAGTTTGGTCTGAAAATCAGTGGAGTTCACCCCAAGGGGGATCTTGTCGAAGTCGTAGAGATACCCGATCACCCTTGGTTTGTTGCATGCCAATTCCATCCCGAGTTCAGATCCAAGCCCGACGTTCCCCATCCCCTCTTTCGCGGCTTTGCCCAAGCCGCCCAAAAACATGCCCAAAAAAAATAAGTTTCTCCTCATTGGCGGACCCTGCGTTCTTGAATCACGTCAAACCTCCCTACTCATTGGGCGCACTCTACGCGACCTAGCCCACTCCTTGGGTTGGGATTACGTCTTCAAGGCAAGTTACGACAAGGCAAACCGAACTTCTCTGTCCTCTCCGCGAGGCCCAGGATTCAAAAAAGGCCTCCAAGAGTTGGCTGCCCTTCGCAAGATTCTGAAGGTCCCGATTCTGACCGATGTTCATACTACCCAAGAAGCCATCGCTGCCGGAAAAGTTGTCGATATTCTCCAGATCCCAGCATTCCTTTGTCGTCAAACGGACCTACTTCTGGCTGCCGCCAAAACAAAAAAAGCAGTGAGCGTAAAAAAAGGCCAGTTCCTCGCACCTCAGGCTGTTTCAGCCGTGATGGAAAAACTTCGACGCGGGGGGTGCAAAAAAGCCTGGATCACCGAACGTGGAACTTCCTTTGGACATGGAGATCTCGTCGTCGACATGAGAGGTTTGGTCACGATGCGCAAGCAAGGGCACCAGGTGATCTTTGATGCGACCCACTCCGTCCAACGTCCTACCGGCGAATCGATCACCCACGGGGAATCTCACTTCATTCCTGCACTCGCCCGGGCAGCTGTTGCTGTCGGTGTCGATGGTCTCTTTATCGAAGTTCACCCCAATCCAAAAAAGGCCCTCTCGGACAAAGAAAGCATGCTTCCGCTTGATCAAGCAGGCCCCCTCTTCCGTAAAATCAACCGAATCCTTTATGCTGTCTCCTAAACCACTCACACTTCTCTTGATTGCGATAAGCCTGCTGCCTGTTTCAGCAGGTAATGGGCCTGAGTTTCCCATAGGATCCGTCATTCAGAACTTTTCTCTCCCTCAAGCCGACTCCAATGGCAGGAAGACAGCTGTCGTTCATGGTAAAAGAGCGACCGTAGTTAGTCCGAATCAGCTGAAAATTGAGGATCTGAATGTCGAACTCTTCAATTCCGATGGAAAAGTAGAGACAACTATCACCGCTACCCGTAGTGATTTTTGGAGAAAGGAAAACAGACTCACGACCGATACCGGAATTCTAGTGAAACGCCCGACTCTTATGATCTCTTCCAATGGGATTGATTGGAACGTCGCCGATTCCAGCGGAACCCTGTACAATCGAGTTCGCGTTGTACTCTCCAACTCAACCCCATGAAAAAACTCTTTCTCCCCCTCCTGATCCTCACAGCCAGCATTCATGCTGAAGATGCTCCAGCACCAACATCGTCAACCACCTCTACAACCAATAACTCGACAACCATCACAAGTGATTCCCTGGATCTGAATTTAGGAAAGAAAATGGGAAAAAAGCAGGGCGTATTTCGCGGGAATGTTCAGGTCGATGAACCTCGCTTTAAGATGACCGCCAAAGAAATGACTGTTTTTTTCGCGGACAACGATGCCGTTGAATCCTTGGAGGCACGCGAAGATGTCGTAATCAAACGAAAAGATGGTTCAAGCGAGACTTCTAGCGAGAAAGCTCTTTACGACATGACCGACAAGAAGCTGACTCTACTAAAGGTCACCCGCCAACCCAAAGTCATCTCCAAGGATAAGACTGTTTTTGCAGACAAAATCATCCTGTACCCGGAAGAAGACAAGATGACGACGGAGGGGGCAAGCCGGGTGATGCTTCAGAAAGCCCCCTGAGCACTCCCGATCATCCTGCCCCTGTCGCGACGGGGGAACCCATTCTTTCCTGTGAAGGTCTGGTAAAACGCTACGGCGAACGCAACGTCGTCAATGGAGTAAATTTAAATATCAAGGCAGGAGAAGTCGTGGGTCTACTCGGACCCAACGGAGCCGGAAAAACCACCAGTTTCTATATGCTGGTCGGCTTGGTTCGTCCCACTGCAGGTTCGATTCACTTTTCGGGAGAAGACGTGACCGGCATGCCCATGTACCGCCGTGCACGGCGCGGAATCGGGTATCTTCCACAAGAGGAGTCGATCTTTCGTCGTCTTACTGTGGAGGAAAATTTAATGGCAATTCTTGAAACCCTCCCAATTACAGATCAAGAGCGGAAAGAACGCTGCCATGAACTTCTTGTTGAATTGGGCTTGGACAATCTGATCAAGAGTCATGCGATCCAACTATCCGGCGGTGAAAAGCGTCGTCTTGCGATCGCCCGCTGCCTAGTTACACGACCCAGTGTTCTTCTTCTGGACGAGCCATTCAGTGGGGTTGACCCCCTTGCCGTGTACGACATTCAGCAAATCATCCTAACGATGCGTCGAAAAGGCATCGCCGTTCTCATCACCGATCACAATGTCCGTGAAACACTATCCATTGTCAGTCGGGCTTATCTCATCTGCGAAGGTAAGGTTGAAAGCGAGGGGAATGCTGATTTTCTTATCAACGATCCTGTCGCCCGCGGACTGTACCTTGGCCCTCGATTTTCCATGTGATGCAGTCTCATCAATCGAAGAGTTCCTATCCCCTGCCAGAAAGAATGGATTCCAAGACAGCCTCGGGATTGCTCGCCTTAAGAATAGGCCGCCCGACGACAATCCGACTCGCGCCTTCGCTGATCGCCTCCGATGCACTTCTCGAACGAGCTTGGTCTTCGGACAGAGTTCCAGGAGGTCTTACTCCTGGCGTAACGATTTCAGCCGCTACCCCCCAGGCAGACCGCTCTTTGCTAGCTTCATACGGGCTGCAGACTACGCCTGAAAGGCCAGCCTTCCGGGCCAATCCAGAAAGACATCCCACCGTTTCGTTTACCCCGCCCTTCCAGCCACCCGCTCGGACGGCCTCTTCACTTAAACTCGTCAATAAGGTTACCCCCAAAACAGATGTTTCCTTAGCCGCATGGGTAGCTGCTGCAACCATCATCTCCTCTCCTCCCGAGGCATGGACGGTTAGAAACCGAGGCGTCCAGTGGGACACAGCTCGTACTGCCTGCCCAACCGTTTGCGGAATATCATGAAACTTAAGATCCAAAAAAACCGGAACCCCCAATCTTTGAAGACCCGGCAAAACCTCCCCCCCACTTCGCAGATAAAGTTGCAAACCGACTTTAAAAGTCCCGATCTTTCCGCGAAAGCGCTTCGCCCAACTCAAAGCCTCTTCGGCCGTATCCACATCCAACGCGAGGATGATCTGATCGGATTTCACTTACTCCATCTAATCGGGAATTCGGCCTGATGACAACCCGTGCCTACGCCAAGATCAACCTCGACCTTCGTTTAGGTCATCGTCGGCCTGACGGGTACCACCCCATCGATACCTTCTTTGTTCGGGTTAACGTGTTCGACACATTACAGGCGGATCTCACAACGGACGGTCAATGCACTTTATCCATTGACGGCGATACCCGCCTTTCCACAGGGGAGGATAACCTGGTAATTCGCGCCGCTCGAGCAGTCCAGAAGTATGCACCCAAAGGCGCAGGCGTTGCACTCCGCCTAGATAAAAAGATCCCCCAAGGGGCTGGCCTCGGAGGCGGAAGCAGCGATGCCGCATCCACCCTTCTCCTGATGCGCAAGCTATGGGGTGCCCCTCTTTCTGACGAGGAGTTGACCCATGTTGGTGCAGAGTTAGGAAGCGATGTCCCCTTCTTTCTTCAGCCTCATGCAGCCCGTGCTACAGGTCGGGGGGAGATCCTTGAACCTGTCCCATTACGCGATCTCCCGTGGGCTCTTCTGATCCATCCTGGGTTCCCCTCCCCCACCGCACAGGCTTACGCTGAGTATGCCAAACAGCCTGGACCTGGACGGGAAGGACAACCCCTTTTACTGACTCAGCTTGATGGATCAAGTCTCACGCTTCGCCCACGTAACGATTTGGAGCGCCCCGTCGAAAGTAAGTTTCTTTGGATTCAATCGGCTCGTGAGTGGCTAGAAAAACAATCCGGTGTCTTGGCTGCCCGAATGAGTGGGAGCGGATCTACAGTTTTTGCTCTTTGGAAATCGGAGAGCGAAGCAAAGAAAACAGCGAGTGCTGCGCGGGATTATTTTGGAGGCGACGCTTGGCTTCAGGTCGCCCAGCTGATCTGCGGAAGTGAATGAAATTAGCGAAGCTTGTGAGCGATGCGGGACTTGATTCGTGCCGAGCGGTTGCGATGAATCGCTTTCCCCTTAGCAGCGCGATCCAAACGACGTTGAAGTTCCGGAAAGAGCTTAGCAGCTTCGTCTTTTTTTCCCGCCGTGATGAGGGCGATCAACTTTTTCTGAGCTGTACGGGCATGATCAAGAAGGAGCCGATTGACCGCCCGACGGCGCAAGGCACCCCGGGCTTGTTTTGCAGCAGAAGCAGTGTTCGCCATAAGGGAAAACATTGCCCGAAACCCCTCCCCCGCGTCAATCCATGAACTTGCTCCGCCTTGGACTTTCTTTTCTTCTTTGGCCGGGACTTGTCGCCACCCTGCTTTTCTTCGGAAAATTGTTCAAGAACATTACCCAGACTCCTGACTTCCCTTGGGCTGGTGCCGTGATTTTTACCGGGGGTTTCACCCTCGCTTGCGTTGCATTTTTCGCCCTCCCCAGACCCCGTGGGATTTATGTCTTAGGACACGAACTCACTCACGCCCTCGCCGTATGGATGAGCGGTGGCAAGGTTCACTCCCTCCAAGCAAGTTCCAAGGGGGGGAAAGTTCTCTCCGATCGAGTCTCCCCATGGATCAGTCTGGCTCCTTATATTTTCCCTTTTTATCCAATGATCGCCGGAATTCTGTGGCTTGCAGGAACCCGTGTTTGGCCTGAATTACAACAGTTTCCCCTTCCGTTCTTGGGACTTTGGGGGGCTATTTGGGGGTACCACTACGCCTTCACGTTCGACCTTTTCCCGACTCGTCAACCCGACTTCCTGATCTATGGCAGAGTTTTCTCCCTAACCTTAATTCTTCTTGGAAATACTCTCCTCATTGGAGGGCTACTCTGGTCCACGTTTCGACCCTTCCCTTTCGGTGAAACCCTGCTCCATCTAGGAAGCGATTGGGCATGGACTTATACTTCCATTGCCCACTGGATCACAGGCCTGCTCTTGCGTTACCTCCCTCATTCCGCCTAGAACATCATCCCTGTGACTGCCTTAGAAATGACTACCCAGACCCCGAACTCCTAATGTCTTCTTTACGATCTGAACTGGAGACACGCATTCAGGGATGGGCAAAAACTCATTTCCCACAAATTGGAGCAGGACCTTGGGTGCGACCTTGCGCCGACCCTCGCCATGGACACTTTCAAACTCACCTGCCCATGGTGGCTGCTAAGCAGACTAGAGCCAATCCTCGCGAGCTTGCTTCCCGTCTTGCTCAGGAGTGCCCGCCACCGTCCGATTGGGACACTCCAGAGGTAGCTGGAAGCGGCTTTGTAAACTATCGCGTCCATCCCGTTGCAGTTGCAAAAGCCGTTGAAACCCTCCGTAAAGATCCAGCTTTTGGTATCCAACAGACCCCCAAAGCCGAAATCATCGTTTTGGATTTCAGCTCACCCAACATCGCCAAGGCTATGCACGTAGGACACATTCGCTCCACCTTGCTTGGGGATTCGCTTTCCCGACTCCTAGCCCGTTGCGGCCACAAGGTCATTCGGATCAATCACCTTGGGGATTGGGGCACACAGTTTGGAAAACTTCTTCTCGCCTACCGTGAAGCCGGACGCCCACCCCTCGATCCGAACCGTTCGATTCAGCAGCTTGAAGAGTTTTATAAAAAGGGACATGAACAGGCGGAATCGGATCCAAAAAAGATGGATGAAGCCAGGGCCGAACTTGCCGCCCTCCAGACTGGCGAAGAGGAAAGAACGAAGGACTGGCAACACTTCTGCCAACGTTCAGCCGAGCATTTTCACGAGATTTATCGCCGCCTAGGTATCACTTTTGATATGGAAAAAGGAGAAAGCGCCTACCACAACGAACTCCCTGGACTGGTGGAAGAACTATTACACCTCAAGATTGCCGAAATCAGTCAAGGGGCTGTTGTTGTTCAAAATCTAAATATCTCCGAAGAACCCTTTTTAATCAGAAAATCAGACGGTGCCTTTCTCTATGGTACAACCGATCTTGCCGCTCTCCGCACCCGCACCAGGGACCTTCATGCGAACCGAATCATTTATGTGACGGATGGAAGGCAACAGTTACATTTCCGCTGGCTGTTCGACACCGCCGAAAAATGGAATCAACATGTTGCGCTGGAGCATGTCTGGTTCGGTACCATCCTCGGTCCAGATCGGAAACCCCTCAAAAGCCGAGATGGAACCCCCATCAAGCTGGTCGATCTTCTGGATGAAGCAAAGGAGCGCGCGAAAAAGATCCTTCAGGAAAAACGTCCGGACTTATCCGGGGCTGCTCTTGATGCGAAAGCTGAACTTCTAGGCATTGCCAGTTTGAAGTATGCCGACCAAATGCCAGGTAGAAACCTCGACTACGTGTTTACCTGGGAGAAACTCCTCGCCTTCGATGGAAACACGGCCCCCTATATTCTCAATGCCTACGTTCGTTCCCGTTCAATTCTTCGAAAAGCAGGCATCCCAGCTTCTCCAGATCATCCCATAATTCTCGAGGAACCAGCAGAGGAAGAACTTTCACGCCAACTTCTTCGTTTTGGAGATATCGTTGATTTAGCCGCTTCCGATCGTAGGCCTCACCATCTTTGTGGCTATCTTTTCGAAACAGCTGCGATGTTTCATCGGTTTTTCGAGGCGTGCCCTGTCTTACAAGCTGGCTCCCCTGCCCTTCAGAAATCTCGCCTTACCCTTGTAGGTCTTACCGGGGACATTCTTCGAGAAGGCCTTGGACTCTTGGGAATTCCTACCCTCGAAGAAATGTAAACTGCACCCAAGGCCTTACAGCCTAACTCAAGATCTTCTCCGCATCCCCCCAGAGATTTTCCAATCGATAGAAGTTTCTGCGCGCCGAGTGCATGACATGAACTAAGACATCTCCGTAGTCTAGGATCATCCACTGACTCGATGCTTGGCCGCTAGCACGAAACACTCTTCTACCTGCTTCTTCAGCCCCACGCTCAATCTCCCCAGCAATCGCTTTGAGTTGAGGCTCGTTCTCAGCAGAAACGATCACGAAAAAATCTGCAGGACCACCGACCTTACGTAAATCCAGCACAACGGGGTCTTGAGCCTTCTTATTGCAAGCAAGTTCACGACAAAGCTTAGCCAGCTCTAATCCTTCTAGATTCATCGGTAGGATCGACTTTCTTGAACAAGCTTCTCAATCTGCGGAAGAACCATTCCGCGAATCGAAAGACCTTGTTTCAATCGATGACGAATCTGGGTCGACGAAAGATCAAACCGGGCCGGAATTAGACTCATTTTAATTCCTTTCCGACTTTTCGGTGGGATCGGCCTAGGAAACACAAGAAAGTGAACCCATCGGGCAAGTTTTTTGAATTCCTTCCATTGGGGCAAAACTTTCCACTGATCTGAACCCATAATCCAGAATAGTTTGGCATTGGGGCTCTTTTCGCGCCAGTGCGAGGCCGTGTCTACAGAGTAGGATGCCCCTGCACGTTCGACTTCTAAAGATGAAACTTTTGCCCACCTCTCCCCTGCCAAACCCTTCTTTAGCCAGCGCAACCGCTCTAGGGCAGATGCGATTGGCCGGTTGTTCTTTAATGGAGACTGGGCACACGGCAGACAGACAACCTCATCTAAACGGAATTTTTCCATAGCCGTTCGAGCTATCAGAAAGTGCCCAAGATGAAAGGGATCGAAACTCCCACCGAAGAGGCCAATTCTGCGACTCAGAAAATACTCCGATCCACCTGAATCTTGTCGTTTGGCTTAAGCCTAATATCACGTCCTTGATCAGCTTGAATCTCTTTCGCGTTGAACTCTTGAGTCACCCCCCCTTGTGTTAAACGGACGCGCCTGCGGTTTGCAAAATCGGTAAAACCACCGCAAGCCGCTACCGCTCCAAGTGCAGTCAGATCCTTCGTGTAGGGAACTCGCTGAGGCATTCGAACCTCTCCTGTTACGTCGACAAAACGCTGCTCCTTGAGATCCACAGTAACATTCGGATTGGTGAAGATCTCTTCCTTTAGATAAGTGGATTCGATCAGCTTTTTTAACTCCACCGTTGTTGTGTTAGCTGCCATTAAGCTGCCGATATGAGGCATGGAGATTTTTCCACTCTCATCGATTTTTACCTCGAAGATTCCTTGGTCCTGGGTTGGCACCCCAGTCAAACGAATGATCAAGGTGTCACCCCCACGGAGCAGATCACTTGTGTCGATAGTCTGAACGGGGGTGGAGACTCCCTTTTGACCAGCCATAGGATCGGCTGGGGGAGCCGGAACAGGAACCGAAGATCCATTCCCTAAAACAACCTGGTTCGTGTTCAATATCGATTCAGATGCTGTTCCCACATTGATCGACTGTGAAAATACTCGCTGGGCTCCAACCAGAACAACAGCCACAGCAAGAACAGAGCGAATAAGATACATCAAAACCGGTCCTGCCCCTGCGGAGGGCGCACAAATGTCACCTTGGGGGCAAACTCTGTATTTGGAACAGGCTCGACCTCAACCACACCTAATGCATCTCCGCTTGAATCTGGAGATACCACAGGGACGGTTGTAGACGCCGACTGTCGCGAGGATCCAGCTCTAGGCGTTCGTTTTTTGTAACCATACTGGGTGGAATATCCCGCATAATAATAGTAGTTATCGTCTGTCTTAATATTCACATTATTGAGTATGACCCCAAACAACTTCCCCCCCACATCCTCGATGACCCGTTTGGCCCTTTGGGAAACGTTTCTTGGATAACGACGATGCTGGATCAAAAGTAGTGTCACATCAACTTCCTGGCTGATGACGGAAGCATCACTAATGCCGAGAACCGGAGGCGAATCGATGAGAATTACATCGTAATTCGGGCGGCAGATTTCGAGAAGGGATGCGATTCTGGACCGACTAAATCCACCCAAATCCTCGGGCCCAAGATTTCCCGCCGTTAAAACTTCCATGTTCGGGATCGAGGTAGACTGAATCAGTTCATCCAGTGAAGCTTGCCCCGCCAAATACTCCCCGAGACCAAGGGTATTTTCGATCTGAAGAGCGTTATGAAGATTGGGCCTGCGAATATCCCCGTCAATCATCAGCACCTTCATGCCACTCTGAGCACAAACCCACCCAAGGTTAAACGTGGTGGTCGACTTACCTTCCCCTGGCCCTCCACTCAGAACGGTGATAGAGCGAGCGGAAGAGCGAGCCCCTGTCAGATTCAACTTCGCACAGAGAATCCGATACCCCTCAGTAAAACGAGAATTCGGATCGTCAATGGAAAGAAACTTCGCTCCCTTCGGAATTACAGCCAAAACACTGATGCCGAGATATCTCTCCACATCATCCATCGTCTTGATACTTGTATCCAAATACTCAATGAAGAACGCCAAGCTCAAGCCGAGGACCAGCCCTACGACCATGCTTAGCCCCAGATTCAGTTTGAGATTGGGTTTTACCGGGCGAACTCCCGGCTCCGCTCGATTCACTACCTGCACGGGTCTTGTTTCAATACGCGATTCGACTGACTGCTGCCTATAACGGGACATCAGAACTTCCAACAGTTGGCTCTGGGTTTCGAAATCTCGACGAGCCTCATTGTAGGGAGCCAAACGATCACTCCGGTCCGCCCGCAACTGGGAACGAAGCTCACTCACCTCTTTCTCCAAGCTCTCGACGCGCGCCTGAGCAACGCTGAGGTCAATCGACAAGGCCCTACGGATTCCACTTACGAGCTTATTTAGCTGATCCCTCCGCTCCGCAACCGCTCGGATCGCTGCCTGCATTTCGGGATGCTTTTTCCCATAGCCTTGTTTCTGCATCGAGGCCACGACCTGGAGGGCCTGCAAATACTGCTGTTTGGTTGATGCGGTGGTTGCATCTTCCAACTGAAGAGCCGGCAAGGTCGATTCCAGTTGCTCGATCGTCAAGTCCGCAACTTTCTCAAGACGGACCTTCCGAGAAATCATATCGGAACGCATTTCGCTCAGTGCTGTCTCTTTTCTCTGAATTTCCATGTCGGAGAGAGTGGTGGACTGAACCTGCGCACTCGCTCCTGGGAGTTCATCAATCTTCATATCCCGCCGCAGGGTCTCGACCTTGGCGGCCGCCTCGCTGACAAGCTTCTTCTGTTTCTGGACTTCCCCATCAAGAACTTTTAATCCGGAATCACTTCTTCCGGTGATTTCGCTCCTCCGAAACTCCTCATAGGCATCGGTGATCGCGTTCGCATAGAGTGCCGCTTCTTCTGGATGGGTACTTTGGCAAACCACTTCGATTAACTTTGTGTTCCGGAATGGTCTAACCTCCAAGTAGCTTTTTCTGAAAATCATAAAGGCCTGATCATCGCTGATCGAGCCCTCCGGCAACTCCATCACCTTGCACAATCGGTTTGCTACCCCGAGTTTTGTGATAACGGGATAAAGAACCTTTTTGCTCTGAATCAGTTCAAACTCGGTTTGAAAGAAAACTGGATCGAAGGCTTCATAAGAGGCTTGGAAAACCTGCAAGTCGCGATTCTCTTTTTCAACCCGCAACACGGCGGACGATTCATAGATTTTAGGCTGGAGTTTTGTGACCACAAATCCCGTCGCCATCACCAGAATTAAAATCGTGACCGAGGTAGGCCAACGATTCTTAATGACCCTCCACAAGTCGTTGACATGGAACGTTGCCTCACCTGCATTGGCCGCTGAGGCCGCATATCCGTAAGTTGGTGCTGGGGCGCTATTATCGCTCACCCTTTTAGATTACTTCCCTTCTGAAAGTTTCGCAATCAGTAGGTGCCCCGAACCCCAATATAAACGATATTACGATTATAACTGCCTCCATTGGAGTTATTTTCGTCAAAATAGGACTGGTAAGTGCTGAATGTATATCCCAGCTCAGCCGAAAGGTACGGGTAAAAGGCGTAGGAGAGCTTACAATTATAACTGGCTACCGTTTGCTGACCGCTTCCCTGATACCCCCCATAAATCGCAAGGCTTTGTTCTTTATCGTATTGAGGGGTGTAAAGAGCCAACTGGACATTCAGGGACTGCACAAGCTTCAGTTTTTCCGTAAAAGCATGGTCCGAACTCAAATTCAGGTTGTAGGATTCTGAATCGGAAGATGTCTGCTGAGTCGACTGCTGGATCTGAATTGAAAATCCGGCCGACAAGGAGTTTTGCTGACCGTAATTCCAAGTTGAACTTAAGGATAGAAATGGATACACGCCGATCTCCTGCTCTCCACTATTCAACCCTCCAGGACCGACATTATTTGGATTGTCATTCGTCCCGTAGTTATCATTCAACTGAATTCCTGCTCGACCCGAAAAGAAAAGGGTCGGCAAAAAGGTGTGATCCGCACCCAAAGAAAAGGCAACCTGCTGATTATCTCGGTAACTTTGATCGCTCTGATAGTCAAATAACTGATAGTCGATGGAGAATGTTCCAACCGTCTCAGGGGTGAAATCCAGACGGAACTGCTGAAACGCCCCGTTGTTCATGTAATTGGAAGTTGCCGCACTTCCAGACTGGATCGTACCCGCGTTATTATAACTGGCTGGCCCGTCACTATTGACCACCTGATTGTTCCACCGTGTCACCATCGAAAGGCGATCGGTTACCCGGTAGTCTGCCTTGATTGTCCCTAAATTGATGATGTTGCCTTGCGTGTTGGTTACAGGAGCCAAACCAGCACTAAACATTGTTCCGATCGGTTGCTCAAAGAATGAAAAATTATCGGCCACAGTGAGACTGAAACGAGGATCGAAGGCATAGGTATACTGCCCCGTGAAGGATTGGTTGTACTGAATGTCGTAGGACTGATTCAGACTAGGATAGTAGATTCCTTGGAAATCATAACGTGCGGAAAGATCTGCCTGCAGTCCCGTATAGTTATATCCAAGGGATGGATTGACACTCGAATACGTCGAGGAATTCACATCATTTGAACTTTGATAAGATTGGGTCAAGGGATTGCTATCGTAGCCCTCGCGGATCGCCACGGTTGCGGTAAAAGGTTTGGGCCCTTGCTGACCAGCTGAGCCCTCTATCTGCGCAAACGAAATCCCCAACGGGGCAAATACTGTTGCCCCCAATAACAGCAGACGGACCTGAATCCCTGGCAGACCTAACGACATCCACTAAATCTTGTGTTTTGATGGTTTTTTTCAATCAAAACACACTTTGCATGGTGTGTTTATTCGAAATTCTTGCCAACAACTTGTAAATAATGATTTAAAATAACTTAAGTAACTAACAAAGAACTAGTTCCATCTTTTCTGAAGCGAAAGAAGTAAGTATTCATTATTGGGCGGAAGGGAGGTTACAAACGATTGAGGCAGGTCAGGCGCCTTCTGTCTTCGGATGACATCTGTCCAAGAACTCCACTCGGAATTCTCCGCCATCATCTGGCTATACATCTTCACATCCGAACTAGCAGGAGTGAAAAGAATACTGAAAATAGGCGTAACTCTGTCATGAATCTTGATCAAATCATCCCTCGTAGCAGGCACCCACAAGGTGGGTTGATTCGAGTACCATGCCTCGGCTGCGGGCAGGTCACTGGCCTGAAACTCTTTCGGTTCGAACCATGAACGCATAAACAAAAAAATGGGAGGGTACGTGGGTGGATAGGCAAAGGGTGGAGCGCTTGATTGCACCACAAAACTGAAAATCGGCGCACTCGCCAATAAAGCAACAAGGATGACGAAGATTTTCGCAAGAAGGTCGATCTGTAGGTTCCAACGATCTACGAAAATAAAAAGAGCGGCTGCACCGTAGACAGAGGCCAGTGGAAGGAGAACCAAAGGCACGGGTGTAAATTTACCAGCCTCATCCCTCACAATAAAGGCAGTCGCCAAAAGCAGTGCCCCCACACCTCCCAGCCAAAGGAGTTTACCCGTTGCTGCTGAAGGCCGCCGAAAATTATGCAAAGAACTAAAAACAGCCAAAGTCCCTGCTACCGTAGCTCCACAAAGAATAGGTCCTTGAGAAATTAAAAAGGAAGCTCCCCGGACAACCGATCCCAGGATCCGTTGCCAAACATTGGTTTTCTCAATATCAAAGGAATATGTCCGCCAGACCAGATTCCCAGGATATTGGGCAGATTCAGAGATAAGATACGCCCAGTTAATACCAACCGGGTTTCGTGTCGATGCCCATAACCAAGCCATCCACCCAAGAAACAGAAGGAAAGGAATACCAAAACCCAAGACCAGCCCTACTTTTCCTCTTTGAAAAAGAATGACCCCTATGCAAACCAAGGCCATGGCAGGCCAAATGTGAATCATCTGAACTAGTGGAGTGAGCCCGACGGTAAATCCTGCCAACCCAAACCATCCACCCCCAAGAGCTACCGCCCCTTCCGGATCCTCCTCCCCTTTCAAACCTAAATAGAAAAAATATCCAGCCCATGCATAGAGAAGAATCAGTATGCAAACCGACCCGCCCGATAGGGCCTGATTCCATAGAGCCGTACTACCCAAAAAAAATACGGCAGCCAAAAAACCAGTGCCGACATCAAACTGACCCGATCCCCACAGGTAAACCGCCAAAGCAGCTAGACCAACGCAAAGAAGGTTAAATCCGAGAACCAAATAGTCGGGCGGATACACCCGCATGCTTTTAATGGACTCTGGTGGAACTGCCAGCGGGACTAATTTCGAAACATCCCCCAACTTAAAGACCAAAGCCAGAATCGCAGGATAAAGAGGAGGGCTCAGTGTTTCCGGAAATTGATTTACCGAGGGTGCATTGTTGCCAAATTTGGCACGCACCTGCCACAACGCTAAGGGGCGAATAAGTTGCGTCGTTAATCCATGCCCAGTCGCAATTTGCCTAGCTTGTTGAGCTAAATCCATAGCTTCAGGAGTTCTTAGGCCGTTAAACTGACTGATTCCTACCCAAGTAACCAAGCCTACAGTCAGAAGAACCAAAGCCACTTTCACCAACATATTCCGCAATGGCCCCTCTTCCATATTGAAAACCAGATCTTGCAAGGAACTCATTGCTTCACCTTACTCTTCTTCGACCGATCAGCCAGCTTCCGGTGGAGAGTTCGACGACTGATTCCTAGGACCTTCGCGGCTTGCGAAATATTCTGACCGGACTTTACCAAGGCTGCATCAATCGCACTCCGCTGCACCTCATCGAGCTTGAACGGAAAATCCTCTCGGGATGAGGCTTTCAATCCACCCCCCCCGCGAACCGCTGCAGGCAAATCACTCGGTTCGATAAACTTCCCCTTCGCTAATACCACGCCATGCTCTACCGCCGTCCTCAGCTCTCTCACATTCCCTGGCCAACGATACTGCATCAGCACACTCATGCCCGCTTGCGAAAAAGACAGCCCCTCTTTTCCATTTTCACGACCATACTCCTGTCGAAACGACTCGGCCAAAAGAGGAATGTCCTCCGGTCGTTCCCGCAAAGGAGGCAAATGAATCTGAACCACCCGGATTCGAAAATAGAGATCCTCACGAAATTTCCCCTCTTGCACTAACCTTTCTAAACTCCGGTGTGTTGCCGCCACCAAACGGACATCTACATCAATCAAGCGATTCCCACCAACACGCTCCAAAGTCCGTTCTCCTAATACTCGCAAAAGCTTCACCTGAGTTGCCGCATCAATCTCTCCAATTTCGTCCAGAAAGATCGTTCCCCCGTTGGCTTGCTCAAAACGGCCAACTCTTCGCTCGGTCGCCCCGGTAAAACTTCCCTTCTCGTGCCCAAATAGTTCGCTTTCCAGTAACTGCGGGGAAAGAGCAGCACAGTGGACTGCGACAAATGGAGCACTTCTTCTCGAACTTAAGCCATGCAAAGCTCGAGCCACCAACTCCTTTCCCGTCCCGCTCTCCCCCTCCAGAAGAACACTGGCCTTGGTGTTGGCTACCTGACGCACCTGATCCATGACTTTTTCCATTGCCCCCGACTTTCCAAGAATACGATCTAGGCCAAAGGAACGATCTAATTGCGCGCGAAGCTGAACATTTTCCTGCTCAACTTTTACGGTTTGAACCGCTCTCCGCAAAAGAAGTTGAGCCCGATCCAAATCTAAAGGCTTTGTTAGGTAGTCATAGGCACCCTGCCTCATCGCCTCGACAGCACTCTCCACCGAACCATATGCGGTCATTACGATGCATGGAGGCGGCGGGGTTTGTTTTTGACACAAATGCAGTACATCCAAACCGCTTTCGCTTCCCAGACGCAGATCGGTCAGAACCACATCCATTGAGTCAGATTTGAGCAGATTTCGCGTCGTCTCAATATTCATCGAAACGAACACTTCAAAGAAATCCTCCAACGCTCTGCGCAACGCGTCCCGAGTATTCTTTTCGTCATCCACCACCAACAATTTAGGCTTCATTCAGTCACTCCCGCTTCCACTGGGATCGATGTTTCCGGCAAAAGATGAACCCTCTTCTCTTGTAACGGAATCTGCAACTTCACAGACGTCCCTTTGCCCTCCCGACTTGTGATCTGGACTGACCCACCATGCTCACGAGCGATCCGTTGAACGATCATTAACCCCAACCCCGTTCCATCTTGCCGGGTTGTAAAAAATGCACTCCCCAAATGAGGGAGATGGCCAGGGGAAATTCCTGGCCCGTTATCCCGACATTCGAATACCCAAAAGTCCCCCTCTCGTTGCATCTGGATAGAAATCAAACCCTGCTCCCCTGCCGCTTGCATCGCGTTACGCACGATGTTGTAAATCGCCTGCTTCATCTGCTCTCGATCCATTGGAACCCGCTGGGAGGAAGCGATGAGCTGCTTCTCCAAAAGGATCCCGCGATCCTTTAGCTCCACTTCGAGGGGCAGGAGCGCCTCGTCCAGGACAGCTGTGGGGTCTTCCACTGTTTTTTGAAGAGGATGCGGTCGGATTGCACGTAGAAACTGGCTAATCAAACCATCCAGGCGGCGAATCTCCTGCTGACACACACCGATCGATTCCCGGATCCGCTCCCCTGTCGTCTCAGGCAAGACAGAAAGATCTTTAGCCATGATCTGAAGATGAAGATGAAGGCTGTTGAGAGGGTTTCCCAACTCATGAGCGACTCCAGCCGCTAGTAAGGTCAGCGCCTCCACGCGTCCTGCCTCCACCGCGTTCTTGGTTTCCGCCCGCTCCCGGGTCACGTCTTGGAATATCGCCGCATGCAGACCACCTGCACGTCCAGCCTTTTCCAAAGGCACCAGATAGTAGTTCAAAATCCTCGATTCAGGGTAACTCACCTCAATCGTTCCCGAAGAAGATCGATTTTCACGTAGAAGTTGTTTCCAGTCGAATCCACGCAAACTCCGCCCCAATGTCCACGCACCCACATCCCCCGTCTCAGGCAAACCCAGCAATCTCCCGGCCGCACGATTGCGATAAGTAATTCTCCCCTCCCCATCCACTACGGCCACCCCTTCCTGAAGGGTGTTAAAGATGGTCTCCAAGAAATCTTTGTCCTCTGCCAATCGAGCGATTTGTGACTGAATCTCCTCCGGTCCCACCCGATCTGCCCGCTCCAATAAACGCTCTAAAAAAGAGGACTTCATTCCTCGAGCCCTCGTCAAAACCAGCGCTTAAATTTCAGCCAAAGCCCCATTCCAACCATCAAAGCCACGGTGACCCCCATCAACGTCAAATACCCGTGTGGATGATCCAATTCCGGCATATGCCGAAAGTTCATCCCGTACCAGGATCCCACCACGACAGGAGGAATCGTCACCGCCGTCAATGCCGTGAGTACCTTAATACCCTCATTCGCCTCGTGAGCCGAACGGTTGGTGTAAACGTCAAAGGCAACCATCATCCGATCGTTACACCCTTGCAATCTTTCATCCACCCGAGTCAAGGCATCTTGAACGTCACGAAAATAGGGCAACATAAGAGCCCGAATCAGCTTCGACTCACCGCGTGCGAGACGGGAAATCACTTCTCTTTGCGGTCGTAAGGCCTGCCTTAAACTGGATAGGCGCCGCCGCGCACGCAAAATTCTTTTCGAAAGATCTTCCTTACCCATTCCGGATAAGGCTTTCTCCTCCACTTGCTCCATATCCTCCGTCAACGCCTCCACCACTGGTAAATAGGAATCAGCCACATGATCCAAGATCTGATGGGTGAGACGATCCGCCCCCTTCGCCTGTTGTCCTGTGCCTTTGACGAGACGATCTTTGAGAACCGAAACCCCAGGAATTGCCTCGCGATGGTATGTAACCAAAAACTCTTTTCCCATGAATAGATTGAGCTCGGAAATCTTGAGGGTCTTTTCCGAAGTGATGTCCACGCTGTGGACAATCATGAAAAGATAATCTTCGTAGTCTTCGATTTTGGGCAATTCGCTCAAAGTCACACAATCCTCGATTGCCAAGGGATGAAACTCGAAAAGAACCTCTAAAATCGATTTGGTCTCCTCCGGAGTCGGATTTGTTAAATCAATCCAAAGAATCAAACCCTTGTCTGCCCGGGCCAGACGCAGGGCTTCCATCTCCAAATTATGGCTGACCGGTCGACCTTCGCTGAATACGAACGATTCGATCATGCAAAGAGTATCTCCTCATTTGTGCATTTCGTCCAAAGTTTTCCCATCTCGCCGAACAACGGCTCTCGATTCCGACTCGATTTGAGGTACTATTCTAGGAGATGAAAAAACCCGTTCTCCTCATGATTCGAGACGGCTGGGGGATCAACCCCGCAGGACGCTCGGGTGCCGAACAACAAGGGGACGCAACTCTTCTTGCTCAAACCCCCGTTCATGACCGCCTGTATCAAAAATATCCAATGTCCAGACTTCAGGCCAGCGGACTCCAAGTAGGCCTTCCCGAAGGCCAGATGGGAAACTCCGAAGTGGGCCATCTAAACCTAGGAGCCGGTCGTATCGTTTACCAGGAGCTCACACGCATCAACCTGGCTGTGGCAGATGGTTCTCTACAGAAAAATTCCACCCTTCAAACTTGCCTCCAGGAATCCAAAGGCAAACGCCTCCACTTCTTGGGACTCGTTTCGGATGGCGGTGTTCACTCCAACATCGAACACCTGATCGCACTTCTCCATATCGCTTCCCAAGCCGGACACCGAGACATTTACGTTCACGCCATGACGGACGGACGAGACTGCTCCCCCACATCCGGACGTCGGTGGATCGCCCATTTGGAGAAGGAAGTGAAATCATGTCCCGGAGCCCACTTGGCCACAATTGTTGGACGCTATTACGCTATGGATCGGGATCGTCGCTGGGAACGGGTCAAGCTTGCTCGAGATCTTTTTGTCGAAGGAAAAGGTGCTCACGCGGAATCCGCCACCGCTGCTATTTCACAAGCTTATGCAGACGGAAAAACCGACGAGTTTATACCCCCTGTTTCCCTCGAAGGTTCTGCCAACCCCCTAATCCGAGATGGAGACGTCCTCTTTTTCTTTAACTTCCGCGCTGATCGCATGCGTCAGATCGTCCGTGCTTTGGCTGACCCAACATTTTCTGAATTCCCTTCAGAATCCCGTCCTTTAGTCAAAGTCTACACAATGACCCCCTACGAGAATGATTTCACGAAAATGGGATTCCAGCATCTCTTCACCCCCCTTCCTATGAACGACCTTCTCGGAGAAGTCGTCGCAGCTCACGGACGATCCCAGGCCCGTCTCGCGGAGACGGAAAAATATCCCCACGTCACCTACTTCTTCAACGGCGGAAAAGAAACTCCGAACCCTAAAGAGGAAAGGGTCATGGTCCCATCACCTAAGGTTGCGACCTACGACCTCCAACCAGAAATGAGCGCACCCGAACTCGCACAAAAGGTGATCGATCGCATCCAGAAGCGGCTCGATGACCTGATCATCCTGAATTTTGCCAATCCGGATATGGTAGGCCATACAGGAGTCCTCACGGCTGGAATCCGAGCCGTGGAGACGATCGATCGTGCAGTCGGTCAGGTTTTGGATGCCTTACAGAAGGTAGACGGAAAAGCCTTGGTGACTGCCGATCACGGGAACTGCGAGCAAATGCTGGAGAAAAATGGAACTCCTCATACCGCCCACACCACCAATCTTGTCCACTGCCTCTATGTGGCTCCCGATTCCGACGACTTTTCTCTGGCCGATGGAATTCTCGCTGATGTTGCCCCAACCCTACTGGACATGTTGGGCCTTCCCAAACCTGATTCCATGACTGGATCGTCTCTCCTCCGACCAAAAACCAAGTCCTAGTTTTGCCCCGGAACGGCAGTCTCGGTATGGAGTACCGAACCCCATATCTTCACCAGTTCGCAAACATCAACCTTTTTGGCTTCCTCATTCGGAAACTGGACCATGGCAGAACCATATTCCTGATGGGCAGACTCCTTCTGAATCGAAACAATTGTACCTTCCACCATGTGAGTATCGTAGGCAGACACCACCTTATCTCCCGCCTCCAAGGGGCTTAGAAACTGCCAAAAGCAATCGTCTAGCATGCTATTTGTCTCTTTGAGGTTCTTCTGCATGTCCTCTTCCAAGTCATCCGCCTTCATCATTTTTGTCAGCCCCTCGATCAAGCGTGTGTGCCTGTCGAGAATTGCATAAAGCCTTCGTTCCGCCTGTTCGATTCGAATCTCATTTGCGGTCATCGCCAAGGCACGCAATGAACCGCTCGTATTCTCCGCCACCTTCTCTTTTTTATTCAACCCCTTCTTCATAAAGATTCATCATCCCTTTCGTCGCCACCTGCCGCAAGTCTGCACGCTTATTGTTTCAGGACTGGACCGGACTGAGCCATCCAGCGAAACATCTCGACCGCTTCATCATAGTATCGAGCGCGAAATTTTCCCACGCCCCCATATCCGTGCCCCAAAAAAACAGACTCTACCGATGCGTTCTGCGCAGTCTGAAGATCCACCTCGCTATCTCCAACGAAGAGATGACGACCGAATCCAGCCCCCATCCGTTGGAAGGCCAACTTGAGTGGTCTTGGATCTGGTTTTCGAAATGTCTCTTCCCCACTCACCACCACACGAATCCAGCTATCCCACCCTAACTCACGAATCAGAGACCTCGCAGCAGCTCCATGCTTGTTTGTGCATACCCCTAACTTCCAGCCTAACTGGATCAACCTCTGCAATCCCTCATTCACCCCAGGATAGGGTCGACTCATCCCCCGAGATTTGCACTCATACTCCCGCGAATACTGGTATGCCAAACACGAAACTTCGCCCACCTCTGCTTTGCTTCCCGTTTTCGCCCATGCCCTCTCGATTAACGTATTCGGTCCATGCCCCACTAATCTCATCACATCTTCTTTGGCTAAACTCTTCCGCCGATGACTCTCCAGCACCCGATTCAGCGCCTCGGTAATCGCTCCCAACGTATCCACCAACGTTCCATCCAGATCAAACACCGCCCATCCGCTTAGACGACTCATCTCCTATCCCCCCATCTCCGCCTACAGTCGTCGCAAAGCTGGAAGTCCGTAATCTTTCCCGATTTTTTCTGAAACCGAAGGCAAGTCCTGAGCCTGCAGAATCAGTTTCCCGGGTTCATCCCGGAACTCAAAAACGAGATCTCCCGTCTTCACGTCATCCACCGCTTTTGCCAGCTCCGTTAGGTTTGCAATCTCCCGACCATTCAGTTTTTCCAGAACCAGACCCGACAGTTGCAGATAACCCAACGTGATTGGGGATGGCAAAACCTGGCTTAGGAAAACGACTTTACGTTCCGGATTGGGCCTTTTTTCATGCTGGAATGTGAAGAGTTCGACAAGCCTCTGCGGCGCCCGCTCCGACCACTTCTCCCCCCACTCCTGCAGATAGGTTCCAGTAAGCTCCTGAAACACCAGCCCACCCACAACCAGATACTTGGGTGCAATGTCGAACTGTAGTGTTGGAATCGCCACCTCATCCCGTGCTTTCCGATCGTAAGAACCACTAAGCTCCATCTCCTTTCCGTTTCGGGAAATTCGAAACCGTGCTGGAGAACCGACCGTTGGCTTTGTCCGGATAAGATTTCCCACCGCAGTCGGCCCGTATAATGGATCCCGGTAATTCCCATCCTCATCCAACTTGTATCCGTCCACGCTTAACAACACATCCCCTTCCCGCAATCCTGCTCTTCCCGCAGTTCCCCTCGGATTGACCCGGGTAAGTAAAAGGCCGCCTCCCGCTTTAGGCGCCAAAACCTCTTCCCGCAAATTCGGATCCCTCAAAGGACTCCAACTAACCCCCAGCGTAGGAAACCCCTCATACTTCCCATCGGCCGCATCTTTCAAAAAGTGCTCAATCATCGGAACCGGAATTGCCGTCCCTTCCTGCGAGTCCCGATCATACCCCATCATCATTCCCGCCAACTGACCATCCTTCATGAGTGGCAGGGTATAGCTGTCATCCCTTTTAGGGAGTGAAACCCGAACTCCATAAACTAAAAAGCCCGCTTCGTCCGATGGGTAACGCCCTACCCCGGCGGAAAGAATCTCCGCTTGATTTCGCAACATCTCTCCATTCCTCTCCAACTGCCAAACTTCCGTTTTATCGCCTGCACGCAACGCCGGACCCAGCAAAACACCAGAAAAGCCCTTCAGGAAGTTGCGGTCAGTCGGCTGCAACAAAGCAAGATTCGCCTCATAATCAATCGCTTCCACCTCGGCAGCACACTTTTCAGCCGAGCCCGGCTTCTCCAAGCCCACCTCAGTCCGGTTCGCGACCAGAGCCGCCGTAGCCAGAACCTTTCCTCCAGGGAGAACCACCCCCGTCCCATTTAGACCAAACGGAGATTTCTTTTGCCAAGGACGAAACTGATCGTACGCCTGAATCGAGGCCCTCACCCTGACCAGCGAGCCGCGGGAATCATCCTCCCCGACCCCCACGCTCACCAGAGAGACCCAAACAAATATCCAAGCCCACAACATTCTCATTTTCCCTCCCCTTCTTTTTTCCAAGAACCTTTCGCCAAGCGACGTCCACCCAAATCCGTTCGGTGAGCCTCCGAAATTCCGTACTGAGTCATAATCCTAGGCATCACCTGATCCGCCTCTGCCTTCTTCAAAACCGCAGGCCGTTGATCTCCCTCAAAACGAATCACGGTCCTATCTCCACCCGCTTCCAAAGCAGGCAAAACATCCGCCAAAGTTCGAACCCGACGACCATTAATTTCACGTACCACCTGACCTGCAAGTCCTACCAAATAGACATTCGAACGATCTGGCAAAACAGAGGAAAGGATCACCGGTTCGGGCGTCTCCCGATAAATCTGATCCTGACCAAACAGAGTGTATGTTTGTCGCAAACGTAAATCCGCACTCCCCACCAGCACTGCCATCAAATTCGCGGTCAGAGGCTGAAAGACCAACCCTCCATATAAAACATACCGAGGAGGTTCTTCATAAAGATTTTCATACATGGAAAACATCTCAGCAGGACGGAGCGTGATCTTTCTCTTCTCCAGCGCCTGATTCCTCCAGACTTCGAGATCCACAGTATCCCCGGCAAATTTCCGCTCCACGATCTCTTCCAATTGGACCGGCTGACCATCCAAACGAACCGAGCCATCACTTTCAATCGAATGACCATCGATCGAGAGAAGAACATCCCCCTTCTGCAACACTCCATCGGCTGAACCTTCCGAAAAGATGTCGGTTACGACAACTCCCAATCCATCATTGGGACGATGATAGTATTGGCGCATGGCCGGGTTCTCGAGCGGCATCCAGCGGATCGCAATGTCCACATAATGGTCATAGTGACCATCCTCCACGTCTTTAAGAAAACGCCGGATCACTGGGGTAGGAATCATGTAGCCGACATTCTGAGCCACATCCCCGCGAAACCCCTGAAATGCCACCCCCACGACCTTGTCCGCCTGCATGACAGGACCACCGCTGTTTCCCGGATTGATCGCCGCATCAATTTGAATCGCCAAGTGGGACTCTCTTCCCGAATGGGTATACGAATTGTAATCAATTCGGCTCACTACTCCCCGGGTTACCGATAGGCGGTCTCCGCCGATCGGAAATCCGTAGACCGACACGACCGACTCCAACTCCGGTATTTCACCGATCGGAAGAACGGTGGTCCCCTTGAGAAATTCCGAATCCTCGACCTGCACCAGTGCCAAATCGCAATCATGGGCCACGTGAAGAACTTTTGCAGGATACTTCCTTGGATCCGCTTCCCTCTGAACCGTCAGATATCGCGCCCCACTCACCACATGGGCGTTCGTTAAGATCCGATTCCCATCAATCACAAAGCCGGCACCCCGAGATGAGCTCACTGTTCCAGGATTCCACGGCAGACGATAGTCCCACGTTTGGGCCGTCACTTCGATCATGACCACGTTTTCACGGGCTTCGCTCAGCTGCCAATCTCCCTTTCCACAACTACCCAGAAGTGGAATCAGAAGAAGCACCCAAACCCTCAGAACTCCGTTCACCATAAGACTTCACCTTATCACCCCAAAAAACCGAGTAAACCAGATTGCCTCCAATTTCCCCTGTCCTACGATTCGAGGATGAGCCCATGGTTGCTCCTCGCTGTTTCGATTGCCCTCGAACTCAGTGGCACCATTTGTTTGAAACTTTCTGAGGGAATGACCCGCCCGATCCCTGTTCTCGGAGTGATCGTTTTTTACCTCGCCGCCTTCACTTTGATGGCAACATGCTTAAAGACTCTGGAAGTCGGCACTGTCTACGCCATCTGGTCAGGTGCAGGGACAGCCCTGATCGCAATCATCGGAATCGTCTTTTTTGGGGAGAG
>Ga0114976_10000470_pt1 | contig 25427 bp, 25 predicted proteins | sample S_130805_EF_Meta_FD_87319 | JGI IMG/M metagenome (GOLD analysis project Ga0114976, IMG submission 87319) | Freshwater microbial communities from Lake Simoncouche, Canada to study carbon cycling - S_130805_EF_MetaG | ecosystem: Environmental > Aquatic > Freshwater > Lake | place: Lake... | reverse complement strand
TGCAAAACGACTCGTAGACGAGATTGATACCATGCCGATTGGACAGGTAACTATGGCCGTTGCGATTGCCGTTGACAAGGTGCGTGATTTGACGGACACTCCGACCATAAAAGTGGAAGCCCGACTAAAAATTAGCCAAGATGAATTAAACAAGGCTTTTGGGCTTGACGCAAAGCCACTCAATGTAATAGACATTGAGGCTACCAATCCCAATCCATGAAACCCATAAACCACTACGAAAAGTTGCTATCTGAAGACGGAAAGTCTATCCTTACCTGCGAAGACCCTGTTCCGCTTCTGGCGAAACTCCACGACGGCACGATTTCCCGCTTCGACTGCTGGAACATCCTGCGACTCATCCACGCCGGCGAGTTTAACTGCAACCTTCCTCAGTATGGAACGATGACTGTGTTCTCTCTCTCGAAAGACCCCGATGAATTCCGTCGTCTCTACGACCAAGGCTGCGAAATGCTCCGTGAGAACGGACAGTTGTCCTCTGAAGATGAGGCGTTCCTTGAACAAGATGCCAAGAAAGAGAAGCTTGTCATCAAGATTGAACTAACTCCCAAGAAGAAGGATAAGGCCGCAAAGAAGAAGAAAAAGCCCATTGACAAAGATGACCTTGGTGGTAACTTCAATAATCGCTTCAACTAATATGAAAATCACAGAACAGACAAAATCTTGCCAGACCTTTGCGTATGGCAAGTTGAACGGACTTAACAATCGTGAGTCAGCACGACTCTGCCTTCTCATTCCGGAAGGCGTTGATGCCAACAAAATCAGCGCCAATGCGGTTGCGGTCTATCTTGCCGTGTGCAGGGAGCCGAACGTCAACGCTCTCAACCATGCCGCCAACAACGACGAAGGCAATCCCTCTCGTTCCAAGTTGGTGATGGCATACGAGAAGCATCGCAAGGCGTTCAAGAAGATTGTCGAGAACAGAACCATCCAGAAGTCTGTCTGCGACATCATTGCGGAGTCCATTTCGAGCGAAGAATTGTCCAGCGCTGAAAACGTCAGAGCGTTCTTCCTCTCTAAACTCCTAACAACCAGCATTCGATGAACGAAGAAGAAGAAGTCTACGAAGCCCTGCTTGATATCACGGAAGAAGAATACAATTCCTGGTTCAAGTAAGGAATGATTTGAGTCATTGCGAGATATAGTTTCTCGCAGCATGAGCAAGGGGTTCGGTTTCAATGTCTGAAGCCGAGGTAACGGAAATACCTTCCGCCCCTTGTTTTTTTTGTGGACAGATGCCAGAAAATCGGGATAATGAGGTTATGTCGAAAAAGAAACGAAACAAAAAGCCCAAGACCACCTCGGAACTGCTGGATGCTATCAAGAATAAATACTTCGATGGCAAACCGCCAAAGAACGAAAAACAGCGTCACGCTGTCAACTTCTTGTTCGAAACCTATTCCTTCAACCTAAACTCCAAAAAATAACAAAATGAGCGTAGTCAACAACGACTGGACATACTGCACCCTGTGTGCTTACGGACACGATAGCGACCAAGTTATCATCTCCGAGATGGAACGATTAGTGCAAGAACTGCAAGACCCCGACGATAACTCGCCGTTGTCGTTCTTCCAACACCTCCCTATCCCTGCGTGTCTCATCGAAACCTGTTACAAAATCGGTGACGACGTAGAGTATCATAACACCGAAGAGTGCGGCTATCCTTACCTACACTACTACACCAAGAAGTGCTGGGGCACTCCGTTCGATGCCGACACCGTTATGATTACCGACCACGGAGAATACATCGAATACGAATTCCGTGTCCTTGACGGACACCCGCTTCCGTGGCTCAAGGAGATGAGCATCGAATTCCCCTCCCTGTTCTTCGAGATTGAATGTGAGAACGAGATGGAACTCTGGGACTCCTTCACCACTACCGTGATGAATGGAGACGAAATCGACACCTACTACCACAAGAAACAGCGCAAGAAAAATGGATAACCAAAAGATACTCAAGGATAAGCGTAAGCAATCCTCAATCACCACAGCAGCAATGTCTATCTGCGTAAATCCGGACGCACTCGACTCGATGATGGACGTAATCTACACATACAACGAGTTCTTGAAAGACAAAAACGAGACGAACTATCGCAACCTAGTATTCTCGCTTCACGAGATGATGCTCAAGGCCAAAATCATGCGTAGCGAGGAAGAACTGCGACAAATCAAGTCGTCAGATTTGGCAAAAAACGGAACGATTGATGAAATCATTAATGCGTTTTTTCCGCACATCGAACGATTAGAGAAGTAAACCATCCACCGGCTACAAGCAATGCAATCAAACTTGCAACACAAGCAACATGACCAAAACGAGGTGAGACGCAATTCTAAAGATTGCTTCGTTACCATTGCCACCATTGAACTCGAACTCGAGTTGATGCGATGTTGGATACCAGATTGAAAACCATAACATGAACGAATACGAGATACTGTTCTATACGATTAGAGATGTGGTATTGTTTACACATACCATGCTATCTAACGCAGTCCGAAAGAAAGCAAGACGACTTGCAATCACCGCCGGCCTCAACATCAAAACGTGATTATCGGATTTACTTTCTTTACTATCTGTTTGACGCTACCATTGCATGTTGGCATGTTTTACGTAAGTCATTGTATTACAATAACTTCTGATTTACTTTCTTTACTATATTCTGGTCGGTTGCCTGATAATCTGTTATGATGCATCTGTTGAGTCGAGAACTATCCATACAAGCAACACGAAGCGTGATAGCAACACTATCACAGCATGTAGTGCTGTCTATGCGTGTGCATAGAGTATTGCTAGCAATCGTTCAGCACAACCCAAAACAACAAAACAACAAAACGACATGTGTAAGTTAATCGCTATGTCGAGCTTGTCCTGCAAAACTCTTAAGCAGGCTTCTCGGCTAATCAAAGTATCGAGCGAAATGCTCGGAAGCAGTCAGCGTGACGGCTTCGGTTATGCTATCAAAGCATCCGAAGGCGTTTTCGTCGAACGCTATGTAAACCCGTCTGCATGCAAGGGTATGGGAACGCTCAAAGCGTCCCGTGACATCTTGCCTGTGGCGCTTCAAACGCAATTAGTGTATGGAGTCGATTATGACCAGCACGGCAACATTCCTAGCAAGACTCCTTTGCTCGGAAGCTTCATTGCTCACGGCAGAACCGCAACGTGCGGCAAGAACATTACCAACACGCATCCATTCACAGGTTTCAAGGATGGCAAGCAATGGACCATTGCTCACAACGGTGTTGTAGATTGGTCTGGTGAAGTGCTTCCTCTGCAGACTACCTGCGATAGCGAGCACATCCTCAATTGCTTCCTTCACTTGGACGGCGAGCAATCCTTCTCCAAGGGTCTTGCAGGCTATGCTGCTGTGGTAGGTATCAATCCGCAGGGTGAAATGTTCGCTTTGCGTGATGACCGAGCACCGCTATATGTGCAATACATCAAGGAACTCAATAACTACATCCTTTGCACCGACCAAGACCATTGCAATAAGTTGTCGGAAATGCTCTGCGAATTCAATAACATCAAGCCCGCAACCATTACTACGCCAATGATGATTGCATCGTATGTTAAGCATACGTTCCACGCTAGCGGCGAAGTTACCTCCGTATCCTTTGCGAAGTTTGATAGCTCTTCTCGCTCCATCAGCACTTCGAGCATCTATCGCTCCCTTGGTAGTGCAGGTGCTGCAGGTTATCGGTCTGCGTGGGATGACGACGATTACAACCCCTACGGCTATCGTGTCGCAACTCCTGCTGCCGGTGGCGTAAGCAGCCCTAGCACCGCAAGCAATGGTGAAGTGTCCGCAGATGCTCTTGAAGAGTATCGCAAGCAACAGGCACGCCGCCATCAAAGCAACGCAACCAAGCCTTGGAAGCACAAGAAGTAATGCCTTCTTTTCATTCTCTCAACACTTACGGGTTCGGCAACGAATCCGTGCAACCAAACCAAAATACCAAAAACAACATCATGTCTAACGACATCAAACTCGGACTCGAGCTTTCGTCTCGGTCCATCATCCGCAAGCAACAACTGAAAGTATGGAGGGAACTCACGATTAGCACTCGCGTTTTCAACGCAGAGCCTGTCGTGAAGTGGAACGCTCTCCCTATCGAAGTCCGCAATCAGCCAAAGACGCTTCTGCTAGCACTCCGTGCTTCGAACGCTTACGGCGACCGCTATCCGCAGGCTATTGACATCGCAGCAATGGTTGCTCGTGCTCAATTCTTCAATCTGCTGAAAGCAATGAAGATTGCTGGTGAAGATAGCCCTTCTGTCCTTGCGTGGATGGGTCGCAACCGTTCTTACCTCTGGAGCACGCATCGCTATGATACGTGCAATTGGTATGACCTCTGGCAGCGTGATAAACTGCACGCTGGCTATGAAAACGGAGACGGAGTGCAAGCCTGGGCTGCTAACACGCAGCAGTATTACAACAAGCAGCGTGACTTCTGCTACAATAACAGCACGAGCTTGCACAACGCTCTTTGCTGGCTTAATCGCAGTTATCGCTTGCGTCAGGACGCTCGAAACAACTATCAGGACAATATCAATCTCAATGGCAACGGACTCTCCGTTCGTGACCGTCTCTATCGTATCAAAGAGCAGGTCTACGCAACCCGTGCTATCCATTGGAGCACGTCCCTGACCCCTGCTGCATATCGTATCGCTAATCGCTTGCGTCCGCAGGGTTCTTGCTTGGGTATCGAGCTTGAATTCGTCGGTAGCTCCGGTAGCGACATTACTCAATGGGACTCCGATGATTTCCCTGCAATCCCGTTCCACTCGTTCAAGCACGATGGTAGCATCAGCACCAACGATAACAACGAACGTGTGTGTGCTTTGCAGGAATACACGGCATTCATCAATGGTGATGATGAGAGCGATTGGAACGAAGTGTTCAAAACTCTCAAGACTATGACCTCTAGCGGTGCTATCGTCAATAACACCTGCGGTAATCACGTTCACATCGATATGCGTCAAAAAAGCAATGCGTCCTATTATCGCACGGCTGGTAAGATGCGTGACGCTATCAATACGTGGGCTCATCGTATGGTATCTGTCAAGCGTGCCTATAATCGCTATTGCGGCATCCAAAACGGTCATCACAACAACCGTTACACCGCTGTCAATACTGCTTGCTGGACGGAACATCGAACCGTCGAAGTGCGTATCGGTATGCCTACTCTCAACCCTAACAAGTTGAAGTATTGGTCGCGCTTCTTGCAATACTTGGCTCGTGACCGAAACCATTGCGACTCGTTTGAGGACTTTATGAACGGTGATGCACCGCTCGACCTCAAGCTTTACGCAGTTCGACGCATCAAAAAGTTTGAAAGCACTTATCTCAATGCTGGTCATCAGCCTCTGCAGGCTTTCCAGCAATACGAGAGTGCTATCAATAACCTCTCCGCTATCGACCACGACTTCAGCAACAACACTATCATCTAATCAATAGATAGTTTTTAATCATCGGGTAGCATCGTAATTGGTGCTACCCTTTTTGTTTTTACACTCTAACTGTCAAAAAACACGGTTCCCAAAATCGAAGCAGCACTATCAAAGCGAGCAATTGATTTTATTGATGCAAAAGGATGGATGTATTCATCCTGTCAAGTGCATGCTTTGACAAAACGATGGAATGATTGATAGAGTGAAACGATGGAATGATGGAAATGATTGAATGATAGATAGTTAGAAATGATGGAACGGTTCCATTGAACGATTGAATGATTGACTGCAGCGAATGATTGACTGATAGAACGGAACGAATGATTGAATGATTGAATGATTGATTGCACCGCTATCACGCCCACTCGCCTGGGCAGCACATGTAAAGATATAAAAAGGCACAAAAAAAGGCCAGCCCGTAGGCTGACCTTGCACCATCACTCATCGATGGTGATTTCTGGCACATCCAGTTCGGTGCCACGCTCTCGATACATCTCACGGTCTTCATCGAGCTCTGCGACGTAGGTGCCTTCATAGCGTGCTACATGGCACACATAAGACACCGAAGCCTCATTGCTCCAGACGTGCTCTGATGCATCGACAGCTGCTCGAGCCTGGACATCATCCTTACAATTACGCACAAGGATAGTGCGACCTCCTTTGAACTTCCAATACTCAATAGGAGGGTTATTATGGATACCATAATTCTCCTTGTATTGGCAGAACACGATGTAGGTGGATCGTTCCGCAGTAGGTTGCGAGCCTTTGTTGTTATCCATGGGGGAAAGTAAAAAAGGGGTGGGTCACACCCCTGTATTACACGTGTATATTACTTACACGCTAGGCGATATGTGCTCTCGCTACGCTGGACATCCTTCCGGATAATCAAGGCTTTAGGCCACAGACTACGGATGAACTTCTGATAAGCTTGAGCGTGCCGTTCTTCATCAAACTTGGCATAGCCAAGGTCTTTGAAGACAGGACACTTCCAACTTACTTCGATTGCCCAGCGATACGGAGCAGAGTGAAACCACTCTTTATCGCTAATCTCGTTTTTCATTTGTTTCCTTTCTATCACCCCATTGCTGGGGAAAGTTGGGCACCTTACGGGTGCTAGTCGTCGCTAGTCCTCTGAGTTCGCTAGAACCACAAGGACGAGCACTATGATAGCGATTGTGCTCATAAACTACAATAAATGGGGAGGATTGCCTCCCCATGATGACTACACGGACTAGCGTTCGTAACCGCTGACCCGCAGGTAGCGAAGCACCTTGACAAGACCTTGAGCCTTAACCTTGTAATAGGCGTGCTCGGTCTTGGCATGATGCATCTCCTTGCGGATACTACGGATGAACAAAGCCCACGCCCTGCTGCCCTCTTTGGGACCGAACAGGGACATGAGATGCTTCCGGAACTCGCCACGGCTCTTGACAGCCTTCATGCCAGGGTTACGCAGCTTGTGGAGCTTCATAGTCCACTTGTCGCGTTCCTTGCAGGTGTCAAGGTAGGAGGCGAGAACACCAGAAGTGTTCGTCTTCACGTCGTTTCCTTTTTTTGCTTGTTGATGATTGCACCTCACAGCCCCGAGGTGCTTGGGGAAAGGAAAAGAAAGGACTCCAAGAAGTGGGGAGGTTGCCCTCCCCACGATTACCAGCCATTGGAACTTAGCGGTTAAGCCTTATTCTTCTTGGACTGCCCAGGGCGTTCGACACGCTCTTCACGCGTCACGCCCATCTCTTCGCAGCGGATATTGAAGTCGTCTTCGCTCTCGAAGAAGCCCTTGCTGATGAACAGGACAGCGTGATTGCTGGCCTGACCAACAGTCAGGAAGTGCTTCGGGAGGACGATGACGCCGATGGTCTTCTGACCATTAGCGAGGCGGAAGTTAGCCGCAATCGTAATGGCAGAGCCGTCGATAACTTTGATAACCGAGTCCAGAGCAACCGCCTCGAGTTCGGGGCGATTGTAGGGGTCGTTTTTGATGTTCGACATCTTGGAGTTTCCTTTCTAACCAACAAGGGCTTACTCAGCCCCCTGCTGTGCTGGTTTATGCTACCAGCAATAGCCTAGACGCTAGCGTATCAATACGCACCCCGCCTAATGGGAAAGTTAAAGGAAACTAACACGCTTGCACGACTGCACGGATTTGACCTGTCTAGATGTTTCACGGCTCTGCGTCCCTGCCCGACCTACAATGGCAGTAGTATTACGCACTTACAAAGATTGCCCGGTATTGATACTTCGGCGTAAGTGTCCCTACGCTATTTTCTCACGCTATCACGCCTACGCCTATGGTTTAGCGTATCGTGCTAACAGTTTCCGTCCGCAACCCCTTCGGATTGTCCGTTACTTTGGAGGGTTTGCCCCCGCTTGCATCTGACAGATAAGACGCCCCCGTAGGGTGTCCCGTTTGCCTTGCCTGCTTAAACTTTCAAAGAGCATAGGGTGATTAACCCTATATAGATACAATGGAGATTTAGGGGTTATCCTGCAATCCCCGATTGATAGATTGAGCGTTTTTTACAACTTTTTAACGAAAAAAAACGTAAAATAAGTGTAAAAAATAGGGGGGGAGGGGGTCTTTTACATTTGTAAAAGATTGCAGGCCTGATTGATTCCAACACCCATAATTTTTTACAAAAGACCTCTGTCAATGTCATCTTTGTAAACTTAACGTTCAAATAGTTTACAAACAATCATGTCAATAGAGGTGCTAGAAATCTGCTGACCTCCTTTTATTATCTTCTATTTATATCTTCTATTACTATATGTGCCAGAAATCTGGCGCCCCCCCCCTCAGAAATCTGGCACCCCCCCTCTATTTTTCAGGTGGGTGGTATGATTTTTTAAAATTTTTACTTGCGACAATCGATATCTCTGGTAGAGTTATCGATATGTATAAAGAGAAGTTTATTGCAGAAAACTTCAATATCAATAAAGCCAAACTTATCGAGTTGAGAAAGTCTGGTGTATTTGAGATTGGCGAAGATTATGTCAAGAAGGACAAGAATAACGGGACGTTTGTAATTCTATGGACAGAGAAGGGCTTGAATAAGCTTGTTGTCATTACGGGGGCTTCTTCCAATGGCAGGACACCCGACCTGCAATCGGATAATGGGGGTTCGACTCCCCCAGCCTCCACCATTTCCGGGTGCGTAGTTCAAGGGTCAGAACCTACTGCTCATAACGGTCAAGATGCTGGTTCGACTCCAGCCGCACCCACGGGGACTGTTCCTGCCATCGTTAGAAGCAAGTATCCCAACAAGCGTCTTGTAAGATGCGAGATAAGAGGGGAGACTGTCAATGTGGCTGTAAGGGACTCCTCGCAATTGAGAGTTAATTCAATTATCAATGCCAGACATAGGGGTGGGAGATGGGTCGGTGATTTTCGAGTTGCTTCTAACGGAAGAGTTTTTATTTCTTAATATACCTATGAAGTTTAAAAAGCATGGCAAGGCACACGAAGGCAGAGAATCCAAGTCTACCGAAAAGCGTGAGGACAGCAACGCTGAGTATCGTAATGCCGAAAAGAAGATGAAGATGATTGAGACTGCGATGCACGGCAATAAGTCTGGTATCCGTCAGTCCAAGAATTTTCGAGGCAAGTGATTGCAATCGATAATATGGTAACCCGTGCTCGCCATCATCGTGAAAACCCGGGTCCCAATACAAAGGCCAGATATTGGTCTTTCAAGGCATGGTAAGCAAGGTGTCTTCTTTCCTGTCGACCTTGATGCCGAGGACGAAGATGAAGACATAGACCTTTGCGACAGCAATAACTTTCTCTGATGGCAAACATAGACCCAAAGGAAAATCCGTTTCTTCTCAGCGAAGAAGGGAGTGGCATTGATTGGCAGATGCTTCGTGAGAAGTTCACGGGAAGAAGCAATATATTCTTCAACAATGAAAATTATGGCGGAACCAGAGGGTTTAGGGAAAACAATGGTTGGACAATCCCAAATCTTCTCCTTGACCCATCTGTCAAATACAGGGTTTTCAGGGGTGATAATTATGCAAGCGATATCTTAACGACGGGAAAGATACCCGGAAGTTATAATGTCGGAGAAAATCTTCCTCTTGGGATATTTTTCAATCAAGGTGTCCCTCTCTGGAGTTATGCTTCTACTCCAGGTCAAAGATATATCCTCGCAACACTTGGCGACAAGTGGGGAGATAGGCGTGGAAATGCACCTGATAAACAATTCGCACTTCCAGACGATTGGCATGAAGGAGGAACTGAATTACATCCGTCAAAAGGAGATGTTGGTCCAAACGCAGTCCAAGAGGCGAAAATAACAATTCCTTCCCATGAGGGTGGTTCTCAGACGACAAAAGGACTTTCCGAATTGAAATTTGAAATCTCAAATATTTCAAGAAGGATGAGTAATCTGGCAAATCTTTCTTTCGTCTGGGGTATGGACAAAGAAGAAAGAAAACGTGAAAAAGTTTCGGATGACCTATATGACGAAGAATCTATCAAGTCGCTGGATGATTATATTGAAAGGCATCATCCGGAAGTTGCTGAAGATTTCAGGATTGAAACATCTGATTTGCGCAGGTCAATCAAGGAACTTGACGATAAGATAGATGCAAGTCATGCGAATAAAAATCAAGACGCAATCGACGCAAGTTATCAAAGGTCTGACTGGAGACGTGAAAAGCAGGATATACAAAAAGAAATTACTGACCTTAAACTTGAATCTTTCATGCCTGTTTTCAAGAAAAGCAGGGACGAAATGCAGGCAAAAGAACTCAGGGATTTGATTACTCCTGAAAGAATTGAGTTGGTGAAAAAGCATGCAAAGTGGCTTTTGGATACTCGTGATTTCATAAGGGACACGCTTGTATCAGACCAATATACTCCGCAGCAGAAAGCAATACTTACTTCAAACCGTGGAGATTACGGCTCAGCGTTGCATGCTTATAAGAATGGTCTTGATTCTCTTGACTTTCTTCTTTCTGACATCGGATATTCTCAAGGAAATAATATCGTAGGAGGCGGCATGCGAGACAATGCCCTTGGAATGGCGTTGGAAGAAGTATCCGGAAAAAAAGTGTGGTCGCAACAGGCAAAGACAGACCCTGACCTTTTCACAAGAAAAGTATTTGCTCAGCTTGGAACCGTCCTGACCGGAATGGATGATGTCGGACCTGGACTTCCCGTGATAGGAACTGCGGCACCTGAAGGAAGATTTTTTCCAAGTTATGAAATAAATCAAACTCCAAGATATCTTCCTCTTTCCATAAACCCTGCTTCTCCGAACTTAAACACGCTTAGTCCAGCCATAAGACAGGAAGATTATTTCCTTGATGTGACTAATAACAGAAGTTATGTATTAGGACCTACCGGAGATAAGGTCTACGTAAATCCATCTGATGAGGCTTCGTTCAAGGACGCACAAGATGCTTGGCGTATAAAAGGAAGATTTACCGGAGAACCTGTTGTTTCAGACAGCGGAAGAATTACGGTTGGGCGACTACAATGGCCTCACCTTGGAAAAGAAGGTGCGATGTATTCCGAGTCCTTGCCTGTCACTAGATATACCGCACCATGGCAATCCGTCGAACAGATTAAGGAAAGCAAATATTCGATTTATGACAAACTGAAACCATATGGACCAGATGTTGAATATTCAGACCTTGAGTCCAATATAACATCAATTCAGGTTGGTGTGGGTGAGGAAAGGTTGAAGCATATCGGAGAAAGAGTGACATGGGAAGGGCAATTGCCCGGAAAGGGAGTCAAGCTTGCAAATGGAGATACTGTCATATGGGTTCCTAATCCAAAGGAGCTTATTGCTAAATACGGAACTTCTTCCGCTATGGATAGGGATTTCTTGAAAACACTCTTTGCAATTCCTGAAGATAAGAAATCAAGACCCACATGGGTAAAACTTGAAGGAACCGGATTTAAGGAAAAAAGAACCCAAAGAACATTCCAATTTCCGTCTGGAGAGTTTGATTTGAATTCAAGCGCAAGACCTTCTGTTCTTCTCAAGGTAAATCCAGACAATCCTACCGGGTTTGATATCGTAAGAGAATGGAACAACGACCCGAATGAAAAAGGATTGAAACCTATCCCTACCGAAGCTGCTCCTCAACATGTCTATAGGGATGCATTGATTAGATTTGCAAGAGAAGTGGTAGAACCTATTGCAAAAACCACGTTAGATGACGAGATAAGAAAAGAATATGAAGCTCTTGCACACATAACTGATGACAAGCAAAGGCATGAACTTTCAATTCAACAAGGAACGCTTTATTACCATGATAGGCAAAATTCTTATCCTTTCATCAAAGGATATAATACTGCTGAAGATTTCGCAGACCAGGTATTGGCTGGAAAAAAAGTCGAAGGTCTTGAAAAGATGCTTTATGCCGGTTCTACGGCAAGAAGAGCACACCCTGCGGAATTAGCACAAACCGTAACTCCTGGATATACTCTCATAAAAAACCTAGTAGATGAGTCTACGGTAGGAAATCCTAACTACGGCAAGCTTGGCTCTAACTTTGGTCCTCAACTTGAAAAGTTGTATGACACGGGCGTGATGATGGAGCAACACATGGACAGATACACGAAAGGCTTTGCAAACAAATACGCAAACAATCCAAGCTTTAGAGCCGGAGTTCACAATGCCACTATAGATGCCGCAGGAAAATACGGACCTGGCTTGCTCATGTCCGCAATGGCTGGCGTTAATATTGGCTCAAAGATGAGCGAAGGTATGCCGTTCTATAAGGCGGCTCCTGCGGCTGCTGGAGAGATGGGTCTTGGCTATCTTATGTTTAAATACTTTGATAGATACCTTGGCGGAGTTACTATGATGGGCGATGCCACAATTGAGGGTGCAAATAGAAGAAGGGCTGAAGAAGCTGCAATTCGTGCAGAGCGTCAGCCAGAGATTGCTCGTTCTGTTGCAAACGCAATGTTCAATCCTATTGATAAGCAGAAAGTCGATTGGAATCTTCTTGAAAAGATGGAAGCCGAAAGGGTCAAAAAGGTTGAAACCAAGAAAAAAGAAGAAGCGTATCAACAATGGCTTGACAAAAACGACATTTTCGCAAAAGACGTCATATGAGTATCTCCAAAATCATCGACAAGATGACAGACCATCCTGTTCTGAAAAAGCCAGACGAGGAGACAATCAGAAACCTTGTAGACAATAACGGCATTGATTATGTCACAAAACTCATTCAGCTCAGGGAAGACAAGATAACTGCTGAAAAAGAAGACCCTTATCGTCACGGCTATGAGCCGTTTCATTGGAATGAGGCGGACAAACTGCTAAAGGAAAAGGACGAACTGCTTATTCTTGGTGGCAATCGTGCAGGTAAGACGGAGTATGCCGCAAAGAGGGCTATCTATACGCTTGTCAACAAGCCAAACTCCATCGTGTGGTGCATCCATACCACATCCATGTCTTCCGTCCAGATGCAGCAGAACGTAATCTGGAAATACATTCCTAACGAATATAAGACAATCAAGAAGGGACGCATCACAAACATCCAATACTCCTTGAAAAACGGCTTCTCTAATAACTCTTTTGTTTTCCCCAACGGTTCTCAATGCATCTTCATGAATTATGCACAGGACAAGGTGGTTATCGAAGGCGGAGAGCCGGACTTTATCTGGTGCGACGAGCTTGTTCCGCTTGATTGGGTGCAGACGTTGCGATACCGTATTCTTACAAGACTTGGAAAACTGCTGATTACCTTCACTCCCATCAACGGATTTTCGCAGGTAGTCAAAGAGTATGTCAGCGGATGCAAGTTCGTCAAAACAGAGAGGGCAGAAATACTTTCACAGAGTCTAATCCATGTAAACGGATGCCCAAAAGGTCACATGCCGTTCACGGCTGAAGCCAGAACCAAGAACGCAGGCATAATTTGGTTTCATTCCAAGTTCAATGTCTATTCTCCGTTTGAGAGAATGGTCAAAGAACTCTCCTCAAAGACAGATTATGAGAAAAAAATCCGAGCATACGGGTGGGCACAGGCTCTGGTAGGCTCTCAATTTCCGATGTTTGGTGAAAACCATATCATTCCTCACGATAAAATCCCAAAGGAGGGCACAGTTTTCATGTCTTGCGACCCTGCTGGTGCAAGAAATTGGTTTATGCTGTGGGCAAGATGCACAGAAGATGGCAAAATCTTTATTTTCCGTGAGTTTCCAGATGAAAGTTATGGCGAGTGGGCGTTGGCTGACTCAAAAGCGGATGGTCGTGAGGGTCCTGCCCAGCGTGCTGGGGCTGGTCGTGGCATAGATGAGTATAAAGACCTCATCTCATCGATGGAGGAAGAAGAGGAAGTGGCAGAAAGATACATTGACCCCCGTGCCGGTGCTACGCAAGCAATTGGCAGGGATGGCGGAACGTCATTGATTGACCTTCTCAATACTGGAGACAACCCGATGTTCTTCAAACCGTCCGCTGGTATCAAGATTGACCAAGGTATTTCAATTATCAACGATTGGCTGTCTTACGACATGAGCCAACCCATCTCTGGTATCAACGAACCTAAACTTTTCATCTCTGATAAGTGTCAAAACCTTATTTATTCCCTGCGTGAGTGGACAGGACAGGACAATGATAAGGGTGCTACAAAAGACCCTATTGACGCATTGAGATACATCGCAGTAATGAACCCTTCCCACGAAAACGGTAGCACTTTTACACCCATCGGTGGAGGTTCTTATTGATTTTTGTCAAACTTCGTCTAATTAAGTATTATGTCCGAGCAAATCTGGGGTAACCCATCCGATAAAATCGCTTATTCCAGCGATAAGCCCAATATTCGATATCTTAGCGATGAACTTAACCGTTCTCTCTATTATGGCGGCAATATGTCGAGACTTACCACCTCGGACGACCAGAGAATGTGCAGATGGGAGGGGCAGAGCGACGACGGCAAGAAGCACGAAGAGTATCTTGGTCATGAACCCTTCCCGTTTGAGGGTGCTTCCGATGTCCGCAACAGACTAATCGACAATACCATCAATCAGCTCGTGATGCTGGTGATGACCGCTTGGCAAAGAGCCAACATCAGAGTTAACGGCATCGAGATGAATGATGCCGAGAAGTCTGGTGCCGCACAGACCCTCATGCATTGGATTGTCAACAACCGAATGCGTGGCGAACTCGAAAGAGAAGCGGAAATCTGGGCACAGTATGCTTTTCAGTTTGGTTGGTCGGCTATGCACATCGGTTGGGATAGACGAGTCGCAAGAAGAAACGACACCATCACCATGTCCGACATCGGACAGGCTGCACAGCAGGGCAACGTGATGCTCCAGCAGGTGTTCGAGTCGCTTCAGAGCAAGACAGTCAGCGACCTGTCCGTTCTTCTCATTTCTCAGTCTCTTCTTTGCGAAGAGAAGGAAGCAAAGAGAATTATCAAGGGACTTATCGAAGACGGTTCTGCCGTATACGAGCAGCCCTATATCCAGAGAAACCTTCCTGTCGTCGCCGCACTCAAGCCGTTTGACGAAATCGCTTTCCCTCCCGAAACCGTAGAACTTCAGGAAGCCAGAATGATTTTCAAGAGAACTTTCATGAGCGAGGTTCAACTCAAGAGCATCGGTCTTTCCGAAGGTTGGGATGATGAGTTCATCGATGAAGCCATCAATACCGCCGGCAAGTCTGGCTATCTTCACGACTCCAATCTTATCCCCCTTATCAACTCGGTGCCTAATGCGGTTGAAAAGGCCAATAATCTCATCGAAGTCGTGTATTGCTATGCAAGACAGTTGGACAAGAGCAACAAGGCTGCAATCTACTACACCGTGTTCTGTCCGCAGACACGCAACGACCTTTTCGGCAAGCACGAAATCCTCGACTACGCACACGGAGAGTATCCGTTCGTAGAACTCCGCAGAGAGCGTCTTCGTCGCCCTGTCGTCGAGTCCAGAGGTATTCCTGAAATCCTGTTCACGGAGCAGGAAGAACTCAAGGCACAACACGATGCCACCAGAGACAGAACCGCAATCGAGGTAATGCCTCCTCTGATGGTCACCAAGAGACTTGCCAATAACCAGCGTATCGGTCCTGGTCAGTTGCTCCCCGTCAACAGCAAGGACGATTACATGTGGCTTCCCCCACCCAGCGGAACTCCTGTTACTGCGTTCAACCTCATGGATAGGATTGAGCAGAAGGTCGCAGTCATGTTCGGTCTTTACCATCCCAACGTCGTCCCCACGCAGACGCAGACCACGCAGCAGTTCATCGTCAACACCTTCTTCTCCGCTTGGTCGCAGGTCTATCGCCAGATGTTCTGTCTCTCGATGCAGTATATGCTTCCAGAGGAAATCGAGAGAATTACCGGCATGAAGCTGGAGTTCCAGAACCACGATATCAATCAGATGTTCGACTTCTCCATCAAGTTTGACGTCAAGGAACTCGACACCAACTTTGTCATCGAGAAACTCAAGGCAATCAATCAGTTTGTCCTTCCGATGGACACGGGTGGCAACATCGACAGAAGCAAACTCATCAAGGCTACCATTGACGCTATCTCGCCAGAGTCCGCCAGAGACATCTTTATCGACCAGAAGACAGCCACACAGAAGCAATATGCTGATGTTCAGAATGACCTTGTTAAGATGATGCTGGGTCTTGAGGCTCAGTATGTCGAAAATGACCCGCAGGCTGGCGTTAAGATGCAGGCTATGCAGGATATCCTGTCAAAGAACCCGAAGGCTCAACAGGCTGCCAAGAGCGATGGCGTATTCCAGGCTCTGCTTCAGAACTATCAAAAGAACCTCCAGATGAGCATCATGCAGCAGCAGAATGCCCAGATTGGCAGGACGGGTGTCTCCCCTGTCGGAGATAAACTCAAAGAGCAGATGTCTGCCGGAGAACCCATTGAACCTACCGCATGAGCGAAGATATCAAAAGCAAAGTCCAGAACTCACTCGTTTTTCACCAAAGCGACCTCTGGGACTCAATCGTTTGGATTATTGACGAGGCATACAAGTCCGAGTCGATGATTGCAATCTCACAGTCAATAGACGAGCAGAAGCGTAGCCACCAATGTGGCAGGGTCGATGGTATTGCATTTGTCAAAGACCTTCTTGAAAGCACAAGGGCTGTTGCACTTGACAACGCAGGAAGAAAAAAGTCTTGACCTTCTGTAAAAACGTGTCAACTTGTAAGTAAGTTCTGCATTCCTTTCAATGAATGCTGTAAAAAATTCTATGGATAACAATCCTGCTGATAACGGTGAAGCACAAAACCCCGTGGAAAACGATGTCGGAGTCGTTCAAAATGAAATCCCGGATTTTAGCAAAAGACTAGAATCCATTCTGTGGGCCGAACCTCAGAATATAGGCAATTCGGAACCTATGGCACAATCCGAAGAAGTCCAGACGGAAGACAAGGAAGCAAAAGCGGAAGGTTCGCTCGACGGAGCAAACCAAGTAGCGGAAAGCGACCCCACGGCAGAGGATGGCAACCAAGTTCCTTCAGATGAAGAAGTAGAAAACGCAGAAACCGGAGTTAAATCCGAAGGCTTTCAGAAGCGTATTGACAAGCTCACCTACATGCGAAAGCAGGCAGAAGAGCAGGTCGAGAAACTTACAGAAGAAGTAAACTCGTATAAGATAAGGCTGGAGCAGGTTGATTCACTTCAATCCAGACCAGCCCCGACAGTGGACAATCCTTTCTCCGACTTGATTGACGAAGTAAAGATTAAGGCTGAATACGAAACTGCCAGAGAACTAAGGTTTAAGTGCGAAGAAAACCCAGAAGGCTTTGTGTTGGGAGAGAAGGAATTCTCTCACGATGAAGTCAGACATATGCGTTTGAACGCAATGAAGGCGATGGAAGTTCACCTGCCCAAGCAACTTCAGTTTGTGAAGGCAAAGAATGAATTCGACAAGATTGCATCAGAGCAGTATCCGTGGTTCAGCAAGCCAGACTCGCAAGAGTATAAGCTTGCCCAAGAAACCTTGAATAACTTCAAGAATTTCAAGGCGTATCCGGATTACAAATTGTTTGTCGGTGATTATGTTCAGGGTTTTATGGCACGAACTGCTAAGTCCATCAAGAAGAGCCAGCCTGCAAGGGCAGTTCCTTCTATGGGCGTAAAACCTACTTCATCTCCTGTGATTTCTAGCAAGGTGGACGCTACGGCTAGAAATATCGAGGCACGATACGCTAAATCGCAAAATCGTGACGACTTGAAAAAGGCTGTGTCCAGATTCCTCTAACCTAACCCCCCTACCCACATACCACTATGGCTATGCTATTCGAACGCGACCTCTCCCAGTCCAACAAGCTTGGACGAAGAGAAGAAATCGCTAACCTCATCTCGCTCGTCGATGCGAAGGATACCCCCTTCACCTCGATGGCACGCAAGGGCGCTCAGCCCCAGCAGACTTTCTTCCGCTGGCAGGTTGACTCCCTCCCCGAACCCAAGACAGACGGCACCGTTGACGGCACCGATGTCTCCTCCAACGATTACGAGAACTTCGTCAAGACCTCTTCGAAGCAGTATCGTAACGAAATCGGTAACTTCATCCAGATTTTCAGACGCTCCACGAGAGTCTCGAAGCTCACTCAGTCCAGCGTGACAAACATCGCTGGCGTTAAGGATGAACTGCAGAACAACGTCTCCAAGGCTATGACTCTCCTCAAGAGAGACATGGAAAAGACGATGTGCTCCGCTAACTCCGCCCAGGCTGAAAAGACTGTCTCTGGCTCTGTCGTCCCCTACAAGACCCGTGGTCTTGACAAGTGGCTCGTCAAGGCTGCCGACAAGGACACTAACGAAACCGCTGCTATCGTTCCGGACGAATTCTGTCTTCCGTATAACTCTGGCGACGCTACGTCTTCGTCCATCGTCTCTGGCAACCTCGCTGACCTCACGGAAACGACCCTCCAGAACCTCCTCACCTCCATCTACAAGCAGACCGGTCAGTATAAGACCTACGACTGCCTTGCTGGTCCGCTGATGAAGAGAGCCTTCACGAACCTCGTCTTCACGACAAAGCAGGTTCCGGGTGACGACCTCTCCCCCACGGAGTCGGTGCGTAACTTCAACAGAGACGCTTCCGCCAATACCTACACCTCGTCCATCGATGTGTTTGACGGCGACTTCGGTCAGCTCCGCATCCACCCGTCCCTGTTCCTCAAGAACTTCACGGTTGGCTACGTCATCCCGTTCGACCTCGTGGAAATCCGTTATGGCGGCAATGTCGCTGAAATTACGGCTCTCCCCGACTACGGTGGTGGTCCTGCTAGACTCATCGAGGCTGTGGCTGCTCTCTGCGTCCATAACCCGCTGGCTTTCGGCAAGCTCGACCTCGCCTAAGCGATAGTGTCAGACATATTCCAAAGTCTGGCTGATGCAATTCCCTCCCATCTCCGCAAGGGGGTGGAGAGGGAACTCATCAATGGCTGGCAACTCAATGAAGTCAAAGACAAGATTGAGGTCAAACGCCTTGGTGAATTTCACAAAAACAATGTCGCAAAGCCCATTGACGGCATTGGAGAATTAAGGGCAAGCATACCCCCGAGTGCTTTTCATTATTGGGGAACTCGTCTCGGCTACGAATGCTGGGAGGATAGACAATTTCTTAGGGAGTTTATCAGAGATAACCCCGAAACCGCCGTCAGAAACAGAATGAAGCGAACAATGGTTCGTGGTGCTGTCTTTACTGCCGACGGATACCTTACATGAGAACTATTGATTTTGAAACCGTAATGGTTCAAGCTCTTCAGGTCTGCGGTCTTGATAGATACAACATCAACGACCAGACTTTTGGTCAGGTTCGTGACTTCGCCAACAACCGTATTCGGTTTGCTTGGGAGTATGATGCCTGGCCCGACCTTATCAGAAGCGTCAGATTTCCTGTGACGCATACAGGCTCTATTCATTACATCACAATACCTAATGATGGTGTTGTTACCAATACGGAAGGCACATTCAAGGTCGATGTAGGCACGGTCATGCAGGTTACTGTGGAAGACCCCAGAACCACCGGCAAAGTCAAGGACGTAGGCTTCTCATTCGACGAACAGGAGCAGGTTCTTAGCAACTTCGTAACAACCTCTGTCAGACGCATCATTGTCAATAACATCGATGCGACAGAACTGTTTGTTACCTTCAGAGTCAATTGTCCAGAACTTGTAGGAGAAATCTGGAAGTCTAACACTACATACAATCCCGGCGATATTGCCTATTACGCCTATAACACAACAGGCGACTACTTTGCACCAATAAGAGGAACTACTCTTGCTGGAAAAAAGGGGAACTTCTGGAAGTGCCTTGTTCAAACGAGCGAAGCACCTAACCCAACAGGAGCAACCCTTCCTTCTATCGGAGACAAGTGGGAAAAGGTCAAAATCCCTCAGTTCATGGGTCAATACATGATTAAGGGTATTCATTCCGATTGGCTCAAGTCAGAGCAAATCATTGAGGCTGGACTTGCTCTTGAAAAAGACGCTCTCATACTCCTTGACTTCGAGATTAACAAGATTATCGTCCAGCAAGGTCAATCTCCAAGAATTAAATTCAACCAAATCTACTAGCCATGTCTCATATCCATATTTCCTCTCCTTTCTTCTCTAAACTTACTCACGAAGAAGGCACAATTGGCACTACTATTGAGAATATCCTTGATGCTGTAAAGCCCGGCGAGAAGCGTATCCTTCTTATTATTCAGAACAAAGGTTCTACGGATGTGATTACTGCAATTCTTAGCAGCGACCCTGCCGTTACTTCTGGAATTAATATCCAGCCTAATCAGTTGATTTCTTTTGATAATTACAATGGCCCTCTGCGTTGCAAGTCTTCTGGTGCTACCAGCATTCTTCATGTAGCATTTGCTAATGTTTAATAAGCTGCTAAGAACTAACGGAATTGGAAACGGTTTCGTAGATAGCCTCACTTGGGGAGGTAGCGTGCTTCCTTATTATCCCGCATATGGGACATATATTTCATCTTCTTGCGGAAATTCTGCCGGAATAGGACAGTATGATGTGGTTACTGACGCACTTGGAACTCAATTTAGTGTATCTGTTGAGGTATGGAATCAGTTAGCAGATGGTATTGGTGGTTCTTTTTGGACTGACAGTTATACTTCAAATGTTTCTCCGTGCTTTTATCCTTATGGATATGTCTATGATGGATTTGTCAATACAACCCTAAGCTGGTCTGCTCCCAATGGAGACAATGGCACATTTGTTTGGGGTGAACATTGGGATGTTAATTATTATGATGGCACAGGAGGAAGTATCCACGAGGATGGAACATTTAATCAATATGAATATGGTTATGTAATAAGCAGTAATGATGCAGCAGGCCATGTAGTTAACCTGCAAAATGGAAATTGGGCATTTTGGTATGGATATGGATACTATCTTGACCAAGAACAACAAAGCGTGTATGTGTATCCATGCTCAATAGTAACACCATTTTATGTTGGTTGGAATAGTTATGATATTTTTGCAGATGGGGCAGGTGGAACTTATTCTAGTTTTGCTGATTATTCATATGAACCATATGGTACTTTTATTGGCAACTGCGGAGATTATAATTACTATTCTAATGGAGAGGGTAGCTACTATCAGGGAGAATACACCGGTGAAACCGGATATCCTCCATATGGAACTTATTTAAGCGGTGGAAATGGTGGAAATTACACAATTTCTACTGCATGTGGAGATATGATTGTCGGAGACTATTGGGACGATGTAGACTATGCTGATGGAAATGGTGGTTATTATAATGATGGAACAAGTTATTATAATTATCTTTCTTATGGAACTCAGGTTGGAAATTGTGGTGGATATAACTATTTCTCTGATGGCTCTGGAGGATATTACACAGAAGATGATGGTTCCGGTGGAGGCGGAGGTTGTCCTTCGTATGGCACATATGAAAGCAGCGGTTCTTACAACCTAACCTATCAAATCAACAATGTGACTGTAAATATTGGAACTTATAATTATGACAATCTTGCTGATGGAAATTGCGGCAGTTACCAAAATGGAAGCACTACTTGGTATTCTTACGGAGAAGAAGTATGGCAAGAGACAGTTCTTGACCCATATTCAGGAATATGGTTTACACTTCATTGGCGCTCTGACGGAAACGGCGGAGTTTACGCAACACTTTAATTTACCCTAAACTACCATGATTAAACTAGAAATCCCGAAGGGCTGGACAGCGTTCTACGACCCTAAGACAAACAAGGTTTTTGGACTCTCTGAGTTCAAGAATGGCGGTAAGGCTGACACAGCCCTTACACTTATCTCAAAAGAGACAAAGGAAGAAGTTCTTGCTGAACTTGCTAAGCTTGGTCTTACATACACGGAGCCTAAGAAGTAATGACTCTTTTTCTCTCCATCGTTGCCTTCCTTGGTGGCGTTTATGTCGGTGCTCGCTATGGTGAAAAACTTAGAAGTCTCTGGCGTGCCCTGTTTGGTTAATGCCTCCCGTTGCTCCACAACCGCTGATTGATGGCGACCAAGGGTTCATTGGCTTGAACTCTAGGGACAATCCGCAGATTTTGCAGAAGGGACAGGTAACCAAATCGGTTAACATGCGTCTCAATAGAGGCGTTGCTACCGTAAGAAAAGGCCTTAAGAGACTTACTCCTGGCGGTCTTTCCGGTGTTTCGCTTAGGAATGTAACTACGTTCAGAAACTCCGTTGGACAAGATTTGGTCATATTGATTGCCTCTAATGCTATCTACACATACAATACAGTTACTGCTGCAGTTGTTGGACCTATCTTATTTGAAGGAGTAGGAGTTGGAACTATCAATGAGACTGATGAGGTAGACGCATTTCAGGCTGGTGGAAACCTGTTTATTCTCAGAGGGTTTAACAAGCATCCTCTCAAGTGGATTCAAGATGCTTCATCTGTGCTTCTTGCTCCGCCTACAACCGGTGGCAACGTATTCCCACACAGTCCTCATGGTATATATTCTAACAACAGAATTATACTCAAGTCTAGTTCTGATGAAATTAGCGTTTCTCATTATCTTGACTTTACACATTTCAACTTGCTTGATGTTTTCAAGATTAATGATGGCTCTAACGACGAAATCGTAGCCATTGCACCTTGGGTGCTTAATGAGTTTGTGGTGTTCATGCGTAATCGCATGTATTATGCCTCTGTTGGTGCCGGTGCATACAATGAAGGAGATGCCCCTCTTTCTAACGATTCGTATGTCAAGGTTCTTGCTACGGACATTGGTTGTATTGCAAGAAAGACAATTGCACAGGCTGCAGGTGGCATGATGTTCCTGTCTGACTTCGGCGTATACATGATGCAACCCCAGAACGCCACAACCCCAGAAGGTATGAGAGCTGGCATTATGGGAGAGCCTATTTCAGCACCAATCGATGATGTTATCCTTAGAATTAATCAAAACGCTGTCAAAGATGCCTGTGCTATTTACTTTGACAATAGGTATTATCTTGCGGTTCCGCTTGATGGTTCTACAAGAAACAACGCTGTTCTTGTCTATAATTTTATCAATAAAGCATGGGAGTCTGTTGACACATTCCAATCTGGAATGGACATATCTTTCATGATTACAGGTCTTTACAATAACAGAAAACGCTTGTTTTATGTTGATAAAGACTACGGTATCTTTCTTTCTGAAGAGCTTGAGTATGGTGACGAGTTTGACGACGGCACTAGTAATAACGTTCTTCCGTTCCCGTTGCCATTTACACTTGCTAACAACATTTCGTTTACCAGATACAATGTCAATGGTGAACTCATTACACGCTCATACAACATGGGTCAGTCTGAAGATAAGAGGTATTCTTCCGTTGAGATTGACTTAAACACCACAGGTGGTGCTATTATCAGTTCTTACGCTGTAACAGAAAATCCTGATATTACGCATCTTCTTGAGGTTTTTGGCTCTCCAGAGAGCGAAGATGGCACTAGAGACTTGCCAATTCGCAAAGTTGCGGCATCTTGTTTTATTAGATTGACATCTCAAAATGGCAGACCTACTATCAGGTCGATAACAGTTAACGCCAATAGCATTGGCAGCAATATTCGCTCTACTAAATAATTATGGCTGACCTAATTCCAGGAGAAAACTTTGTAAACGGACAACAGGTTGATGATACCCGTCTCAATAACCACGTTGCCGGTGCTAGACTGACCGCAGAGGCTATTTCCAGCCGTGACCTTGTGCCTACCAAGGCTATGGAAAACGGCGACCTTTTTCTTGTCAAGGATGCGTCTGATGCTGCCCTTAGAAGTGCCAAACTTGAGGACGTAAGACAGTCCAACCTTCCTCTGGCTGCTAGCACTCTTTCTACCACAGGAACTGCCACGATTGGTGGCAATACTACCGTTGCTGGCACGCTTGCTACAACGGGAAACATCTCTACGTCTGCTGGCAACATTACTTCTGCTGGCAGCATTACGGCTACAAACGGACTTAGCGGTGCTTCACTTACCACCTCTGGTAATGCCAGCGTCGGCGGTGCTCTTACAATTACTGGAAATACAACGTTTACCGGAACAGTTACCGGTATTTCTCAAATCAAGGAAATCCTTGAATATACAATATTTGAAACATCATATCAATCATCTTATGATAGTTCTGGATGGTGTATTAGTTTTCAGTCGGTTCCAATGACAAAGCCAGCAAGTGAAATCTGGGTAATAGAAGTAGAGGCACATTTCAGACCTTTCGGATGGTCTAGTGGCGGTGGTGATACTGGCTCGGCTGCTGTTTCTGGAAATTATGATTTAGGTGTCAAACTATTTCAAGGAAATACGTTACTTAAAGGAATTCAGCCTACATTTTATGGCGGCAGCTATGGTGGTGGTTATCTTTCTTTTAGTTACGTTTTAAATGTAGGAACTGTGGTTGATAATACATATTTTAAACTAACGCATACTATGGTTCAATTGTTTGCTGTTTCTAATGCTTATTATTATGTAGAATGGGGTCAGTATCAAAACTATCCTCTTACTAACAAGTTTAGAATTACAAAATACAAGACCAACTAATTTATGGACTTTCTATCCAGAGAGGGACAGCAGTATTACAATGAGACGCTTGGTGCTGCACAGGCTCAGACTAAGCTTCTTCCGCAGGTAATCGGTTACGAGAATGAAATCATGCCTGGCTTGCAGGCTCACCAAGCAGCAAACTTTGCAAGTCAGTCCCAGAACCTTCTTGGCATGTATCAAGGTCTGCAGGGAGACTCTCTCGCAGCACAGGGTGCTTATGGAAATGCACTTGTAAATCAGTTTGGTCAACTTGGTGCTAATGCGACAAGTCAGGCTGTTGCCGGAATGTCCGATTGGAACAGAAGCATCTATAACACTTTTGGACAGCAAGCGGCAAACGACCTTGCTCTTGGTTCTACTCTTAACGAACAGGAAACGACAGCCGCACAACAGTCTGCTAGGGCTGCCGCTGGTGCAAGAGGTCTTACCGGTAATCAGGCTATCGGAATGGAAGTCCTGAACTCTTATCAGCTTGGCAACCAGAGAAAGCAGCAGAGACAACAGACAGCACTCCAAGCAAACCAGATGGGTATGCAAACCCAGCAGTTTGGTGCACAGGCTTACATGCAACCCGCAATGCAGTTGAGCAACATGTATTCGTTGCCGGGAATGGTTGACCAGACACAGGCTTCTTTTGGAAACCTTGGTCCGTCATTCTTGCAGCCAGAGTCTCAGTATCTTGCAAACATCCGTGCTACGAACGCACAGGTTCAGATGGCACAGGCACAGGCAGCAGCCACAAGAAGTGCCGGCATGATGAGCATGGTAGGTGGAATTGTTGGCGGTCTTATCAAACTTTGCTGGGTAGCAAGAGAAGTCTACGGAGAAAAAGACATCCGATGGATTATCTTCAGAGAATGGCTTACGACAGACGCACCCAAGTGGCTTCTTGACATTTACACGAAGCACGGCGAAGATTTTGCCAAGTTCATTTCCAACAAGCCTATCCTTAAACGTATGGTTCGTT
>Ga0114976_10000469_pt1 | contig 25450 bp, 16 predicted proteins | sample S_130805_EF_Meta_FD_87319 | JGI IMG/M metagenome (GOLD analysis project Ga0114976, IMG submission 87319) | Freshwater microbial communities from Lake Simoncouche, Canada to study carbon cycling - S_130805_EF_MetaG | ecosystem: Environmental > Aquatic > Freshwater > Lake | place: Lake... | reverse complement strand
CGTGTTACGGTTTCAAATGACCCAGAGGATATTGATAGAAATACAATGAGTGGAAAAATCTACATCAAGCCATCAAAAAGTCTTGAATTTATCTCTTTGGAATTTGTCATAACACCTACTGGCGCTTCGTTTGAAGATATATAATGATGATTATATCCATCATTAAATACCATAATGGTTGATAATGATGGATATTTCCAACAAACCCCCCTGCTTCTAATTTGAGGTGGGGGGTTTTTAATATTTGGGGTTTTTTTATATGTTAGGGGCAATTACTTTACTTTAGTTATGTCAAGTATTATTTTTATATATAATATATAATTTAATGAAAAAAAATACTTTACCAAAAAACAACCCCAATGTTGCAATGTATATTGCATTTGGATTATGGGGTTCATTCTTATTGGGGGTAATATATACCCCAAGCAAAATTAAATATGAAAAACAATCGTATCTCCCAATAATTCAACAAGAAACAATTTTTATTGAAAAGGTAATTGAAACCATTAAAGTGAAAGTTGATACAACAGAATCAATCATACCAGAAAATGATATCCTTGAAGGTGTTACAATAATTGATGAGGATGCTTATTCAAAAAGGTCATATGTTTATGATATTCGAAATATGGATAAGACTGCATTAAGAAAACATCTTAAAATTAATGGATTTAGAAATTTGGATAAAGCCACTTTGGTTCAGATGAGGAGAATGTGGATGGCATTTCATTATGAGAGTATGTTAATGAATTTACATCTACTGACAGAATTCCCCATATCTATGCTCTATTCATTCTTTATCATTGAGGCAACCACTAATGGCATTGAGACCAACTTATGGCGACTGCACGCAAATGCGGGAGGAATGAAGGCATTTAAGGGGCATGGTTCTGTGACATATAGAACCTATGAGGTGATAAGGGGAAAAAATGTAACTATGAAAGCAAAATTTATGAGTGCAAAAAATACTCAAGAAGGAATTGAGGCTTGGGCAAAAGTATTAAATTCAGGAAGATACTATGAATGCAAAAAAGCAAATTATAAATTGCCAAAGAAACAATTATATGAAAGCATATGCAAATGTGTTTATGAATCTGGTTATCATACAGACCCCAAATATAAGTTTAGAGCACAATTTATGGCAGAATTTTGGAAATTCAAAACAGAAAACCTTCCAATCATTATTGAAGAATTTTAATTTAATGATATTTATATAAAAAAATTATTATGAATTTATTTGAAGATTTTAATGATACAGGTACACCTGATATGAAATATTATGCCTTTGATTGGGATGATAATATTGTATATATGCCAACTGAAATTATATTAATTGATGATGTTGGTGATGAAGTTGGAATGTCAACCCATGATTTTGCCAAATATAGAGGAGATATTGGAAAGACTGAATTTAAATATAGAGGTGCAACAATAGTTAATTATGCTGATTTACCATTTAGGCAATTTAAAGTTACAGGTGATGAGGATTTTCTATCTGATGTGCTTATAGCAAAGAAAGGTCCAGCATTTGATGATTTTAAAGAAGCAGTTAATAATGGATCTATTTTCTCAATTATCACAGCAAGGGGTCATAATCCAGAAACATTAAAGAAAGGTGTTAAGATATATATTAATAATGGATTTCATGGAATTGATGAACAAAAGTTAATTAAAAACTTACAGAAATACAGGGATTTAGTTGCACCAGAAAACCAATATGATGATATCATTGATGAATATTTGGATTTATGTAAATTCTATCCAGTATCATTTGGATCTGGTAGTGCAGCAAATCCTGAAATTGAGAAAGTTAAAGCATTAAATGAATTCTATGATTATTGTGAAGAAATGTCAGAAAAAATCAAAAAAGCATTTTACTTTAAAAATGATATGTTTGGAGAAAAAGGTGATATACTTAATTTTACAATAGGATTTTCTGATGATGATCCTAAAAATATTGAAGTTATGAAAGATAAAGTTAATAGGAAAGGATTAACAATATATTCAACAAATAAAGGTGAAAAAGAAAAAGTTAATCAAGATAAATAATTATATTATATATAATAGTAATATTATTATTAATAATAGTTATATAATAATATAAAATTAAATCATCTTATAAAAAAAGTAAATAGTCTTTTTTGAAGATAAATTAAGTTTTCACAAAATTAATTTAAATAGGAAATTACCAACATCATAAATCCTTGGAATACCCCTATCTTCCATTATTTGAAATTCTGTTTTATTTTGGTCAAAACCATCTTTAACCAAAATATCTTTTCTAAATTCAAATCTATTTTTTCTTTTCTTATTTATTACATAAAAATAATTTGGGCTAGTTGATTTAACTTCAATGAAGCCCATTTTTTTATATAAATTTCCATTGCTCCATCTTTTATCAGCATAACTTAAAATCTCAATTGGTTTATAAGTTTTAATGAAATGATTCAATAATCTTGATGCACCCCCTACCACAGAGGTGTTCAACTTATTGCAAAATCTAATAAGTTCATATTCATCATTATTTGATTTTTTATTTCCAAGAGCAAGTCTTTTTTTTCCAAAGGTCATCAATGAAACCAATTCATTATTATAATATAATCCAAGATTAATGGAACTTCCAACCATTCCTTGTATGTGATTATCATTTAAAAATTTTGTTTTATCTTTTGTCTTAACCAGATGTATTTCACATTTTCTTGCATGAATCTTAGTATCAACTTTATTCAATTTATTCAATAAAATGCTTTTAACAATTTCTTTCTTATTATCCCATTCATCTTCAAATATGTGGATTAACTGGATATTATTTGAATTACAAATTTCTGTTTTCTCTAAATGATAATTATTTGTTTTGAATACATTTGAATGAAAGTAAACCCCATTGAATTCAATGGCTAAGTTATGCTTGGGGATATAGATGTCAATTTCTTTTCCATTTAATACACTTCTATCATTTTTGATAAAGTCAATTTCATTTTCAATTAAAAATTGACATAAATCATTTTCTTTGATTGAAGATAATTCACCAATAGGGTTACAAATTGAGCAGGGGTTTATATTATTATTATGTCTATAATATAATATATTTCTATATATTATATAATTTTCTTTACATACATCACACACTAACTCAACCATTTTACCACTTGGATTTATGATGGTTAAATGATTATATTTTTTTTCAAAATTAACAATACCTTGTCTTGTTCTATTCTTTCTACTTTCATTTAGTAGAATTGGGGTGCTTACACCATATCTTTGAATATTTGTTTCTTTTATTTTTTCTTTTGTTTCATCTAATTTTGATGTATGGTCAACACCATATTTCTGCATTGTTTTTTCTCTAATTCTATCTACATCTTGGAACATATTTGAAAATCCATATCTTTCCATATTTGTATCCATTATCTTATTTTTTATATCATTAGAATGGATTGGTGAGTTTCCACCATATTTCTCATTATTTGTTATCTTAACATTATTGATGTGGTTAATATCAGAATTTGTGCAAAGCAATGAACAATATATTCCATATCCTTCAGTAATGGATCTTTTGAATTTAAGTTGAACCCCACATTTTTTACATATAGGCACATCTTTTACCTTATGAATGTAGTGCCATATTTTTGTTTTAAATGTCATAGATTTAAAATGTGAGGTGTAATTTAGTATTTCACAATACAAATCATTATGGATTTTTTTAAGAAAAGATTCCTTTGTCTTGTAACCTGATTTATTATCTGTTGTAAAAAAATTTAGTAAATTCATATTTTTTCTATTTACTTGATATTTATAAAATGTATGAGAATAAACTCATAACAAAGATAACAATAAATATTATAAAAAAAATTAAAAAAATAAGATATGGCTGATTTATTAATGAAAATGCCCCTACCATACGAACCAAAAAGGGAAAACAGGTTCATTTTGAGGTTTCCATCAAGTATGGGTATAAATGAATGGTTTGTTGAAACAGCATCAAGACCTAAGATTAGCATAGCTTCAACAGAGATACAATTCTTGAATACATCAACATATGTTTCAGGAAGATTTAAGTGGGAAGCTATTAGTGTTAAGTTTAGGGATCCAATTGGACCATCAGCTTCACAAGCATTAATGGAGTGGGTTAGATTACATGCTGAATCAGTTACAGGTAGGTCCGGATACGCTGCAGGATATAAGCAAAATTTAACCTTAGAAATGCTTGACCCAACAGGAGTTGTAATTGAAAAATGGTTACTTGAAGGTTGTATATTAACAAATGTTGACTTTGGTAGTTTAAGTTATAGTTCTGATGCAATTGCAGGAATTAGTGCAACTATTCAACCAGATAGATGTATATTGGTTTATTAAAATTAATAGATTTAATTGGGTTAAAATCCATATGTTTATGTATTAACATTTACATATGGATTTTTTATTTTAACTATTTTCTTTTCTTCAATTTAAATCTATTTTTAAAATAAAATTTATGGAAGATAAATCTAAAGAGTATGGTCAATCAAATTTTGATTTACCCCATGATGTTGTCCAACTACCTTCTGGTGGCATCTTTTACAAAAACAAGAAAAAAGCAGTTAAGGTTGGTTATTTAACAGCAGCTGATGAGAATCTATTATTAGGTAATAGCAAGAATTTCACATTACAACTTTTAAAAAACAAAATATACGAATATGATATAAGACCAGAGGATATGATTGAAAGTGATATAGAAGCAATTCTAATCTTTTTGAGAAATACTTCTTTTGGTTCAGATATTGAACTTTCAGTTACTGACCCCAAGACAGGAAAGTCTTTTAAGGCAACTGTTGATTTGGGTGAATTAAGCATTGAACCTGGTAATAAACCAAATGAGGATGGAACATATACAGTTACACTTCCCAAGAGTGGGGATGTGGTTAAATTAAAGCCTTTGACATATGGTGAAATATTGGAGGTAAATGATATAATTGACAATTACCCCCCATCAAGGATTGCACCCAAGGTAACATTACGATTATCTAGGGAAATTGTTGAAATTAATGGTGATATTGATAAGACAAACATTGTTAAATATGTGGAGGTTATGCCAATTGCTGATTCAAAATTTATACGTAGATATTTAACTGAAAATGAGCCTAAACTTAATATGAAAAAAGATATCAAGACCCCATCAGGAGATGTGACCACAGTGAATGCTGGGTTTGGGGTGGAGTTCTTTCGCCCTTTCTTCGGATTATAGGCTATCACAATCAACAGAATTTTATTATTTAAAAAAACTTTTACATGTTTCATATTCTGAGTTCTTGATTATGCCAATATTTCTTCGGAAATTCTTGATAAGCAAGTGGACAGAGGATGTTAATAACAATAATAATAATAAGGGATGATGTAAAAAATCATCCCTTATTCTATTTATATATATAATTTATATTTTATGGCAGGATTTTATGATAATGTACTTGGGGGTATAAATAAACTTCAAGGGAAGTTACTTGGTCTTGATCCTGAGTTTCTTAAAACACAAATAAAAGAGATGACAAACTTTACTGGTGCTTTGGTGACATTGGATACCGAATCTGCCAGAATAAGCCAAAGTTTTCTTCTTGGTAGGTCAAGGATTAATGAATTCAAAGGGGTTATTGCAGACACAGCACCACTTGTTAGAAGACTGGGAGGGGATATTGGTGATATTGTTGCTATGGTTGAGCAAACAGGTCAAGCACTTTCAAGAAATGTTATATTTTCACCTGAAATTTATGAAAAATTATATGCTCTAACTACTTTAATGGATGTAAGTGCTAGAGACCTTACCAAGAACTTTTCAGATGTTGGTATTTCAATTGCTAAAGTTGGTGGGGAGGTTGAAAATTCAATAAGTTACATTAAGAGTATTGGTATGGATGCAAAAACCATAATGAAAGAGGTTGTTAATAATACTGATTTATTAAATAGATTTAATTTTAAGGAAGGGGTTTTAGGGTTTTCAAAGATGGCTGCAACAGCCGCAATGCTTAAAGTTGATATGTCTTCCATTCAGTCATTTGCTGATAAGGTGTTTAATATTGAGGGTGCGGTTGAAACAGCTGCTACATTTCAAAGATTGGGGGTGTTTATGGGTGATTTGGCTGATCCTTTTTCATTGATGAATAGTTCATTAAATGGTCCAGAAGGTCTTATAAAGAGTATTGCAAAGGCTGGGGAGATGTTCACAGAATTGAATGTTGAAACAGGAAGGATTGAAATAAATCCATCAGCTATGGGTATGTTCAAGGAACTTGGGGATGCCACAGGTTTAGGTGCAGATAAGGTGAAGAAAATGGCAATTGCACTTAGGGAGTTTAATGAAAGGTCAGCAGAGATAGATTTCAAGTTTGATGTTACAGAAGACCAAAAAATGTTTATTGCTAATTTATCTTATTTGAATGATAAGGGTGAGTATGTAATTAATGTTAAGGATGAGAAGACAGGTGCATCAATTGCACAGAAAGTTTCAGAATTAACAGATAAACAAATGGAGAAATTGCAAGAACTATCTAAGGAAGAGCCAAAGACAATGGAAGACCTTGCAAGAGAATCAATGAGTATTACAGATATTATAATGAATGATGTTCAAGCAATAAAATATAAGATTTTGTTTGGTGCTGTTGGTACGCCTGGAATTGCTGAAATGCAAGAGAAAGTAAGAGGGGGGCTTATTGATCCAGCACTTAGCACCGTATATGAATCAATAGACCAAAAAGAGATGAGGTCTTTTATAAAGAATAGTTATACAGATTTAACAGAGTTGTTTAGAACTTCAACAAGTTTTGCAACCGGATTGGAAGCAGTTCTAACAAAGTTACCAAGTATGGGTGATTTATTAGATAAAATTAAGATACGGTTATCTGCTGCGGCTAAAAAAGAAGGATTGAGTGAAATGTCATTTGATGATTTAAAAGATTTTGGTTCAAATATGGTTAATCAAAATGTAAATACAGGTAAAATTGTCCCAACAAATGCTGGTGGTACAGGTGGGGCACAATATGGTAATAATAATCAGATTTTGACTAATAAACTAGATAATGGTTTATCAAATATTAATAATATGGATTTCACTCTTAAAATAGATGTAATTCATAAAATGATGGATTCATCTGGTGCAGTTAAACCAATGGGTCAAGTAGATAAAGTTATTTTAAATTCAAAAGATAATTATTTTGGCAGCCAATTAACTATTGGTGAACCAAATAAATAATAACATTAAAACCCCAACTAATTATATTTATATATAAAACATAATGAGAAGTCCCTTAGATTTTGGAAATAGTGAGAGTTTTAGGAATTTGTTAATAACAAAAAATCTAGCACCTTACAAAAAAACCCCACATGGAAAAAGTCCCCCATTTAATTATGAGGTATCTCCTTTTGCAACTATATTAAATGTTGTTGATTCTCCTGATAAACTTATTGATGAGCCAATATTTGCAAAAGGGGCATATGTTTTAAACAAATATGGCGCTTATGGTGGCTATATTCAAACAAGAGATGTAAATGTATTAAATAATAATAAAACAAATTATGGTGAATATGGGTTAAAAAATTCTGTTGCATTAAAGATTAATAGACCCATTCTAAAAGATAATTTACTCAAGAATTTTTACACAACACAAGATGATTTAATTGATTCAGCCATTTTTATTGAACAAGATGAAAATTGGTTTGACCCAGAATTACCAAAAAAGGGTATATTATATTATTGGGGTGTGGGGGATAATAGTTTCACACCATCTATGTATACACCTTTTGGCATTCTTACCAATAATGCTGAAACAAAATCTAATTTATCTGCTGATTCCTATATCACAAGATTAGGTGCAGAGGTTTTGACCAAATATTTTATTGAGAGAGTTGGTAGATTATCAATAAAATTTGATAATTCTAAAAAATTTGAGCAAACTATTGCAAGTTTGAATGACCCTTTGGATGTGTATAATCTTATAGCAGGACCAAATCCAATCATTCAACCAAACTGGAGTATAACAAAGCCAAATAATTTGCTTGTTGCTGCATCACAATTGGCATTGGAGTTTGTTGGTGGTGAATTGCCATTTCCAACCATTGTTGGGAGTTATTTTGATGAATCAATAAGTTTAACAGGTAAAGGGGATAAGGGTTTTCTTGGGGGGTTATTTCAACAGAAGAAGACAGGTTCACAATTATTTTATGATAATATGGGAGCTGGTCAAAGGTCAGTTTTATACAAAAATATAAATAAAAATTTATATAAGCCAAATTATGAAAGAAGTGGAATACTAGGTTCTTTTTTGGATTTATTCACAAGCAACAAAGGTGCCTATTATATTGGAAATGATAATTTGGATATTATTGATATTCTTTCACCAGAAGGAGATTTACCAATTGACCAATTTGGGAGACGTATTAGAACAAGTGTTTATGGTTCAACAGAGGTTTCAAAAGTATATGAGGGTGAGACTTTCAACCCCCCAACTGGATTGAATGGTAAAAGTGATATTGATGGTGGGGGTGTTGAGGGTGGTTTTACATGGGTTTCACCAAAATATAAGAATAATGCAGGGAAAAATGCTGGACAAGGTGGGGAGATTTATGGTGATAATGGAACAAAGCAAACCACTTTTGATAGCACAGAATCAACCAATTATGATTTCAGGGCTGGTTCAATATTGGATGATACTCAAAGGATTATAGATTCACAACCAAATGGAGCAAATAGATTAAAGCATGTTGGTAATGCTATGGATCAAGTTAGCAAGGTGTTTAATGATGGATATAAGGAAATAACAAAAGGTTCAAGGGTTAAGACATATAAGTATCAAAACCCTGAGACTTTGGTTGGGGGTTCATTCCAAGAGTATTGTAGATTATTCACAAAAGATTCACCTTATATGACATATGAACGTTTGCAAAAGACAAGTGGTATTACAAATGAAGGGAGAAGATTAAAAGGTTCAGTAATAAATAAGACGTATGATTTGAGTATTGCCCCAAAGAAGGGAAATGATTCAAAAAAATATATGTTATCCATTGAGAATTTGGCATGGAGGACAACAAACAAGTTTTTGGATTTGCCAGAGTGTGAGAAGGGTCCAAATGGGGGGAGGATAATGTGGTTTCCACCATATGATTTAAAGGTTACAGATTCATCATCTTCCAATTGGAATTCAAACGATTTCTTGGGTAGATCTGAACCTGTTTTCACATATAAGAACACATCAAGAAGTGGCTCATTGGAGTTTTCCATTGTTGTGGATCATGCATCAGTGTTGAACCTAATCACAAATAGGGTTTTGGAAAAGGAGAATAATTCAGATGTGATTAATGGAATATTATCATCTTTCTTTGCTGGTTGCTTAAAATATGACATATATGATTTGGCAAAGATATATAATACAATGACATTACCTGAACTTGAGGAAATCCAAAAAATAGTTAAGGAATCTCCATCAATTAAGGACCAAGTTAGTTATATCAAAAGAACAGTTATAACAAATAATGACCCAATTAGTTTATTTGATGTGGATACCCCTGCTGATGAAAAAGTGACAACATTTAACAAGTATAAGGAATATGCGTTCTATTTTGATAATGATGTTCCAAAATCAATTGATGCTAATTATATTACTGCTTTTAATTCATATACAACATCAACATTATATAATCAGGCACAATTAAAAACCTTTATGGATTCTTATGTAAAAGATAATTTTGCATATCTTAACCAGTTTATAATTGATTGCAATGATTTTCTTGCACAGAATAATGGAAATACAATTGAAGTTATTCTTGATTCATCTGCATCAAGACCAGCAAATAATGATTATAATAAAAAATTAAGTGAAAGACGTAGTAGTAGTGTTGTATCATATTTAAAGAATAATATAAAATCACCAAATTTTACAATAAAAACAAATAATCTTGGTGAAGACACTGGTGTTACAGCAAGGTCATCAACTAACCAAACAAATAGAGTTGAAAAGTGTAGTGGGTTTACAGAAAATGCAATTTATAGTGTTCCTGCTATGGCTTGTAGAAGAGTTGCTATAAAAGATGTTACTGCAATTAAAAAAAGTGTCACACCAAAGATTGAACCAAATATAATAACAAATGAATCTGAAATTAAAATAACAAAACAAACAACTGAAATTAAACTTACCACAGAAGAAAAGAAAGTATATAATAATGTATCAAAAAGAGTTTTACAAAAACTTTTAACAGAATGTGATTATTTTGAAACAATAGAGGAGACTGATCCTTTTATTTATAATAATTTGAAGGAAAAATTAAAATATTTTAGTCCAGCTTTTCATTCTACAACGCCAGAAGGGTTAAATGGTAGATTGACATTTCTTCAGCAATGTTTAAGACCAGGGGATACAATACCAACAATAAGAGAAACAAAGGATGGTATTGTAAAGGATTTTAAAGATGCTAGAAACACAGCATTTGGTGTGCCCCCAGTTTTGGTATTGAGGGTTGGGGATTTCTTCCATACAAAAATAATACCAGATAACTTGAGCATTAGTTATGATCCGTTGCATTGGGATATTAATCCTGAAGGTATTGGGCTTCAGCCTATGATTGCAAAGGTTAGTTTGAGTTTCAAGTTTGTTGGGGCTAGTGGTTTGAGTAATGCTGTTGATAAATTACAAAATGCATTATCATTTAATTATTATGCAAATACAGAAGTTTATGATGCTAGGGCAGATAAAACTGATAATAGTTTGGATGATATGGATAAGAAGATATTGGAATTCATTGAAGAGAAGGAGAAGGGTAAGACTGAAAATTTTGATGATGTAAATATTGTTAATACATATAAAACAATAGGTGAAATTAACAAGACTACAACCACATTGAATTATATTACTTTGGCAACAGATTTAATTGAATCTTCTACTGCTTATGTAAATACAATTAATTCTGTCATACAAGAAAGTTCAAAAAGTTATAATATTGAATTTGTTTCTTTGGTTTTAAAATCCTTGAATAACACTACTGGAATTTACAATCCTGCAACAAATGGGGAATTTTTGTTATTTGGTGTTCCAACAGATTATCAAAAAACAATAGATGATTATACCAATACAATAAAAAATAATATAAAAAATAATGTTGATGGGTTCATTGTGCAAATAAATGAGGAGTTCAAAACTGAAAAAAGTATTAAGTTTGATGTATCCAATAATTATCAATTATATGTTGATAATGAAATGGTTAAGGTAAATGATAATATCAATGTTGTAACAAAATCAATTCTGGATGCCCAAGAGAAGTTTCAAAAAGTTTTAAGTAATGCTTTATTTATTATTTCCAATCATAGTGGGTTTAATGGATTTGATGGTTATGTTGATAAAAGTGGAAATTTCTTTGTTTATAAATTAATAAATTCATTGACAGGGATTATTGATATCTTATCTGGTATTGCACAACGTATTGAAACATATTTCTTGCCATACTTAAAGAGGGATGTGGATAACCCAAAAGGTGTTTTTACAAATGAGCAAGATAGTTTAATTTATTTGTTATTATATGGTACATTCAAAACTAAGAATGGTTTGGAAAGTTTTGAGAAACAAATCCTTTTGAAAACAATAAACCCCGACAAAAATGTGATTGCCAATAATGAAAAGATTTCAAAAATATTTAAGATTTATTGGGAGAATAAAGTTATAAGTTATAATAATAAGTATGAGGAAATTACATTAAAATTTCTATCTAATTTAACCAAATATACAAATGATATGCTTGTTAAATTAAAGGAAATTAAACCAACTGGGACAATAGGTTATGTAAGTACATATGAGATTATTGAATCACCTGATAATGCAACAAAAAATGCATTATTAACCTTGGGTGGGGGAAATAATTATGATAACAATAAAAATACATGGAATAAGAATAGTGATGGATTTATTCTAGTTAAAAATAAGTTAATGAGATGAATTTAAAATATTATAATAGATACTCACAATTCACCTTTAATGGTGTTCAACAAGTTGTGCCATTTGTCAAGATACCAGCCAAGTCAAGTGATAATGTTTTCTTTTATAAGAAAAATGTTAGCAGATTGGATAAGGTTTCCCAACAATATTATCAAACCCCCTTCTTTGGTTGGCTAATATTGGCAGCAAATCCAGAGCATGGTGGTCTTGAAAATAACATATATGATGGGGCTATGTTAAAAATACCCTTTCCATTGGAAACATCTTTATTAGATTATAAAAATGCAGTAGAAAATTATTTCTTTTATTATGGCAAATGAGCAAGGTGATGTACATGTTATATATGACTATCAGAATGTTATATATATAGACCCCAACAAGGTAATTACAAATACTGGTGAGGTTATTGATAGGGCAGTAATACCTGAAGAATTTGTTATGTATGCCAATCTGGAAACAAAGTTAATACCAAGATCAAAACTTTTGGTTGGGGGTGCTATAAATAATAATATTAGTAATATTAATATTGGTTCAATAAATTTCTTGAAGCCAAATACTGGGGATGATTATTTTACATCTGGTTATTATGATGAGATTACAGGTAAGGATTCTTTAACAAAAGATGGGGGTGCAAATCAAAGTAGGTCTAAGCAGGTAAAGGAGAATAATGAAACATATACATTAGATTATGCTACTAATGTTGCAGATAACACCTTATTTGGTATAAAAAGTATTGCTATTAGGACAAATTCATCTTTTGTGCCAACTGTAACAGTTGTTATGGAGGATATCCAAGGTAGGGCTTTATTTAGTCTGGGGAATGATTCACCATATGCAGCATTTTTCAATTTACCATACCCCCCATTTTATTTGACCATTAAAGGTTATTATGGGAAGGCGGTTAGATATGAGTTGGTTTTGTTAAAGTTCAATGCTAGTTATAACACCAACAATGGAGATTATACGGTTACTTTAGATTTTCTTGGATTTAAATATAATGTTTTGTCTGATATAAGTGTTGGGCATTTGATTGCGTGTCCAAATATGTATTCAAAGAAGTATAATGTGACTCAAAAAAATCCTTATAATTTGACACCAGCCCAAATAAATAACATTACCATTCACTTAGGTGGGGAAGCACAAAGTTCATTGAGGGATGAGAAAGTATTTGAGGTTAATACTGAACTTGGTTATCAAAAAATAATAGAAGTATATAAGGATTATAAATCAAAGGGATTAATTGATGCTAATTTTCCTGAGTTAACACTATCTGAATTGATATATAAACTTGAAATGTTTGAGCAAAATGTGTTGAATTCATTGAATAAAGTTGATGTCCAGAAGTTAACAGATGGAAAGAGGTATAAGAAGGTTCTTACCAATTATTATCAAGAAATACGTGGTAATCTTAGGTCTTGGTTTAACAAATATTTGGATCCAACCCCTATAAGGTTAAATAATACAGATAAGGTTATATTTGGGGTTAAGAAAGAACTTATTGATAATATTAAGGATGGTAAATTGTTTCTGGTTGAAAGTGATTTGAAAGCCATAATATCAAAATATACTACTGAATTGAATGATAACCCCACTTTTGGGATTTATGGTACATCATCAATTTCAAATAACATAAATTATGATTTGTTTAATGTGGTTAATGCTAATATAGATTGGTGTACAACATACAAATCAAAGAATAAGTCAATTCCTATAAGTGAAATTCCAACTTTAACTGAGGATATTTGCCGTAGTAGGATAGAAAAGAATATATATTACACATATACTTTATCAGGGGAAACAAAAACCACACCAGTTTTTAATATTACACAGTTTATTGATGAAAGGAATTTGATGGAATCAAAATTCATCAATGAGTTAAATGGTATTGAAAAAGCATTATCTCAGGAATTGGCATTGAAGATTGAAAAAAAGGAAACAGGAATTGGTTTTAAGCCAACAATCAAAAATGTGATTGCAGTAATTATGGCAACAACAGAAGGTTTTCTTAGGTTGATGGAGGATGTCCATAATTCAGCTTGGAATGTTAGGAGTAATGTTGATAGAAAAAATGCGGTATTAGGTAGTGACAAGATTTCTGTTGATGATAATAGCAATGTTCCAAATGTTGACCAATTTGTTTTTCCTTGGCCATCAGTATTTTATACAAATGATAAGAAAAACGCAAACAAATATGAGTTAATTTATCCTGGTGATCCAACTGTTGTTAATGTTACAAAGGGCTATTATTATGATAAATGGCCTGAAGTTGAATTTGTTGAGGAATATATAAATGGTTATTCCAAACGTTTGGAAGTTCCCTTGCCAAGTGATATTCTTGATTCAGATAAGATAATTAGAGATAGTTATGTACCCAACACCATAGAATATCCCTTTACCACCTTACCATATGAATTGACATCAAATGTAAAATTTTTATATGAACTTTGGGATAGGCTTATTCTATCATCATATAATTCAGGGTTTTCAGCCATTTATGAGAAGGATAAAAGAATTGGATTTTTAATTAAGGAAAATGAATTTAAGAACATAAGCAACACATTAAAGACAAATTCCATAATATTCATCCAGCAACTAAAAAATATATTATTTTCAGAGGGGGGATTGGATTATAACAACTATGGTGAACTTTTGCAATCTTTATCAAGCGGTGTTTCAGAGAGGTATAACAAATATTTGGATGGTACACCAAACTCAAAATATATTATTGATATATTAGATGCCCCAAGCAAGATATCTGACATAAATGATTTTAAGTTGGTAACAGACAATTTTTCAAACAACTTGAGTGAGGAAACAATCAAGACAATTACAGATGTTATACAGAAAGCCCCAATTGAGGGGAATATAAATTTCACATATCCTTTTACAGATGTAACATGGGTTAATGAAAACTTAATCAATACTTTCCCAAATAAATTTGATACAAAGAAGACAATTCTTTTTAACACAAAAAGGAATGTAATAACAAATTTCAACGACTATAACCAAGCTGTAATAAATAGACCATTTAAGTTCTTTGCATCACAAGGAGGGGCAACATATGGACAAATATTTCAAGATAATTTTTCATCAAATCAATTGAGAGCGTTGATTAACACACCTATCTTCACAAATGCAATTCAACTTGGGGTTAACCAATGGAGGGCAGGGGGAAAACATCCATACATTGCTTCTGCTTATCTTTTTTTGAATAGCCTACCACTATCACCCCTTACTAACTTTTTTATCAACAGAGCGCAAAAGGAGAAGAATGGACACGTTTTTGCTGCCTTCATAAAGTACTCTGCTTTGCATAAATTACCATATGCTTGGATATTGAAATATGGATCCATTTGGCATAGGTATAAGAATTATATTAAGACAGGAGATGACTTTTTGGATGATGTGTGGAAAGATTTTGATTACAAGTTAAATTATAATATAGATTCAAATTTCCAATATATTGTAAATGGAAATCAAACTATAAATCTTAAATCTGGCAATAATGTGGATGTTGGATTTTATCCGGTTATGATGAATGATTATAATGCATTCTTGAATGGTTATGATTTATTTTCTGGGTTTACAAATAATGAGTTAAATGTAAATGAAAAGAGGGGTTTAAAGATAATTAAATCATTTGAGTTTCCAAAAAGCGGATTGACTTTTAATTGTTATACAACTTTAGTACCAAAAAATATATATGATAGTTCCACTTTTAGTGACTATTGTGAGGATGTTGATTTTAGTTTAACATCAAAATATTATATTTTACCATCAACAAATAATAATATAACTGATAATAATTTATTTCAAACTAGTTCATATAGTTATGATTCTTTGGATGACTTATTGAATGTTGCACATAATGGTGCAGTTAATGTTACAATGCAAGATACATTTAATTCATTTACATTTAAAGATTTAAAGAAACCACTACCAACAGAATATTTGAATAGCAAGAAAGATGTTAATTCTTTTTCATTATTATCTTCAAGTAATGCAGAATATGCATCAATTGAGGATATGTTTTCTGTTTTTGATTATGATACATTAAATTTATTTGAGAATGAGTTTTTGGATTTTAGCAAATCAATTTATGACATAAATGAGAATGAGAATCAAATAAATTTGGTTGGGTTGGAGTTTGGCAATCCTATTGCAGCTTATAGGAATTTCCAGTTATTATATAGGAATTTGATGGAAATCCCATCTAATTATCTTAACTTGAATAATTCAGATTTTTACAATAAATCAGCAGAGTATCAATCCCAGAACATTATAGAATTCTTGGATGCATTTTTAAGTTATGATGTCTTGTTTAAGTATGGGAATCCAACACAATATGACAGATATGAATATAATTCATTGATAAGTCATTTAGGGGGAAATTCAACCATTCAAAATCCCAAAAGGTTTAAAGGTTATGTGGCAAATAGTTTGCCAAATAACATATCACTTCAAACATCTGAATTATCAAATGCCCCTGCTTGGGAAACATTAAAATTACATATTGGATTCTCAACAATTGAATCACTTACATATAAGAATAGTGGCTCATATATTACAGATTTCTTCATTGACAATAATATTGAGTTCACCTCAGAGAATATCATTGCACTTGCAAAACCAATAAAAATATATGCAACACAAAAGTTAAAGAAACCAAATATTACAAAACAAGAATTCTTGATTTTGCTAGATAATAACCAAAAAGCATTGGATACTTTCTTGGAAGATAACGTGAATCAAACTTTATTATTGTTGAAGAGGGAGATAAATAATATTGATATTGTTGAAATCAATGAGATAACATCAGGATTAGACAGTAAGTTTTCAAAATATGATTTATATGAGACATTCAAATCCATAAATGATAAATGGATATCTGGTAGTGATTATACAAGTAGAACGTTATTTGAGGATGTTTTATTTTTGGATAGGGGGAATAGGAACATAGGTGATTTGTATTATGTTGATATTTTTGATTTAAAAAAGATTTTTGTTGGAGCAAAAACAAATGTAAAAACACCTGTATTCAACTTTATTGGGGGTATTTTGGTTAAAAATAATTTTAATGTTTTGCCAATGCCATCTTATGTTAATTTTTATGGGTCATTATCTGCGGCAGATAATATTGATGATATTATTCAAAATTCAACAGAAATAGCAAATGATGTTTGGGGCAATTATTCTGATGTTGATTATAGGAAATCAGGACCAAAATTGGTTTGCATTTATTCTGGTAGGGGTTCAACAACCCCATCTGGACCAAAAGATTTTAGGTATGGGGATGATGCTATTGATATGCTAAAACCATCAAAGATACCTTTTTTGGAGGATCAGGCAGGCAAGAAAGACTGGTCGCAATCAAATAAGTGTGTTAGTTTCTTGGTTGATGCAGGAATTAGAAATCAAGCCATATTCTATGGTATTCAAGTTGACCAGAATAGTGGTACAGCAACTCTTGAATCATTAGTCCAGCAAGAGGCTTTAAGAAATAATGTATCAAATAGGGAGGTAACAACACAAAGTGTATCCTTATTTAATTTGTATAAGAACTTGAGTTATAAGTCAACAATTAACTGTATGGGTAATGCATTGATACAACCAACAATGTATTTCAATTTGGAACATGTTCCTATGTTTGGGGGTCCTTATTTTATTACAGAAGTTTCACATAACATTGCACCAGGGTCATTTGAAACAACATTTACAGGGGTTAGGCAAAGTATATATTCACCCCCTAGTACAGATACATATCTTACAAGTATTAATGAAAATTTATTAACAAAGATTGAAAGTAATTATTCAAAATCAATTGTTAATGAAAAAGATGAAAAGGCTACTGCAACAAATAGTACACAAACTAGTGAATCAAAACAAACAAATTCAAGTGCATGTGGAAAGTATTTATATGTGGATTATGCTAATTATGAACCAACAACAGAAGAATTAATAGTTTATTCATCAGCCACACAAATTCATGCAGCAATAAATTCATTGGTTCCAGATAAAAAAACAGCAGATAATATCTATCTAATCACTTATTTGGCATCTTATGATAAAGATGGATTCAAGGCAAATCACAATAATTTTGGAAATGTATGGTTAACATATAATAGGGGTAATATTTCACTTTATAATGCACCTGGTGAGTTATTTTATTGTGCAATAAGTGTTGAAAATAAAAATATACAAACACCTTTTGCAATTTTTAAATCATTTGAGTTATATGTGCAATTTATGCAATCAGCCTTGACTGATTTTTCTAATCTTTTTTCTGGGTTGCTAGGGTCTAGGTCTTTTACTGAATTATATATTACAGTTTGGTTATATGGTCAGAATTTTAGTAATGATGCAAACCTAGGTGCAAGGGTGAATTATGATAGATTGTCTAAGGAAAATTTTTATGCTAAATTAGAGAAGAAATTTGCAGATGCTAATGCATCATTAAAGGCTTTAACACCCCCAGCAGAAGTTACAGAAAGCCAAAAAGAATTATATGTTAGTGCAAGAAATAAATCAGATAGAACTAAATTAAGTAAGGTGTGTGAATATACCTACAATAATATTAAAGTAATTAGGACACCAGCAGAGCCAGAATATACTTTCCCATATAAGCTTGATATGTTCTTTGAGGCAAAGAATCCAAAAGAATTGTTATATTTGGATGCAATGACTAAGACCATAGAAGATACCTTGGTAAGATTATATATATTAGATAGTGCACCAAAGGTAGTTGGTTCATCTTTTGATATTAAGGTTAAATCAGCAGATACATATAGTATATCTGTGAGTTTAAAGATAGATAAGGAAATTAATAATTTGCCTTTTACTGGCTTTAAGTTTCTTGCAGAATCTGGGGGTACAATTGTAGATAAATTTTTTATAACAAATAATATGTTTGAAAGTTTGATTAAAACTAATCCTAATTATAGTTCTAATAATGAAAAGCAGGAAGATAACGATACTATTGGGGATATAATTTCACATGAAGATAATTTGTTGAATATTAAATATATTGGAGCAAACTATACAAAATTAATTTTATACCCAAAATTGGAGTAAATTATTTTGATAATTTAAATTATTGGTATATTTATATGTAAAATAAATTAATATGATTGAAAATTTGAATAATTACTTAAAAACCACAAAAGAACAAACATTGGATGATGGTTCAAAAGAGGTTTGTGACCTAATCACAGGTGAGTGTTTTGTTGTTAGGGAAAAAGATGGTTTAATAGAAAGAACTGAAATTAAAACAGTAAATAGACAAGTTAAGGTTAAAACTCATGGGGGTATAAAAGAATTGTTAAATGATTAATAAAATGAAAATAGATCAGAAAATATTAAATGAAATTAATAGATACCATAATATAAATAGGTATATTACAGAGCAAGACGCGCTTGCAGCACCTCCGGTTGACCCTATGGCAGACCCTATGGCTGCTCCAATACCTAATGCCTCTACAACACCTCCGGGTGAAGTTTCACCAATACCTCCAGGAGGGGGTGAAGACCCTTTAAGTGCTGCAAATCCGCAACCAATAGATGTTGAGACTGATGATGATGTTATGGCTATTGATGATGAAGGTGATAGCAAAGAAGAAGGTGATGAGTCAGAAGAGTTAGATATTACAGATTTGGTTTCAAGTCAAAAAAATATGGAAACAAAACAAAATGAATATTTTGATAGTTTGTTTGCTCAAATTGATAAGTTGGAACAGAAGTTGGCAACAATGGATACTATTTTTGATAAGTTGAATGCAATAGATTCTAAGGTTGAAAAATACAGGGAAAAAACTCCAGAAGAAAAACTTGAATTAAGGACATATGATTCTTATCCTTTTAATCAGAAGTTATCACAATTTTTTGATGATAAACAAGTTGAGATGGAAAAGAGTGGAAAGAATGATTATGTTTTAACTACTGATGATGTGGCAAACATCAACCCTAATGAAATTAAGGATACTTTTTATACATCATCAAATGACAAAGATGATTATACTGATGAACAAAATTACAATGCTAGAATTTAAGTAATAAATATTTTTTTTAGAAAAAGGGGGTAACACCCCTTTTTTTTTCATTAAAACTTACCTATCATTGTAGAGTTAAAACATTGTAAACAAAAACTATATAATATGTCGAATTTAGATGCCATAATGGCGCAGTATGAAAAAAACCAAAAAGGGGATTCCCAAAAATTATCACAAGAGGACAGAATGAAGCGTTATTTTACATTATTGTTAAATGACAAAGAAAGTACAGGGCAAAAAAGGATTAGAATTTTACCTACAGCAGATGGTTCATCTGTATTTAAAGAGGCATGGTTTCATGAATTACAAGTTGGTGGTTACTACCAAAAGATTTATGACCCAGCAGGAAATGACAATGAGGCATCCCCATTGACTGATGTGTATAATGCACTTAAAGCAACGAAGAGAAAAGATGATGATGAGTTGGCAAAAGATTATAAAGCCAAGTTATTCTATGTTGTTAAGGTGATTGACCGTGATAATGAACAAGATGGGCCAAAATATTGGAGGTTCAAACACAATTACAAGAAAGATGGTATTCTTGATAAGATTATTCCACTCTTTAGAAATAAAGGGGATATATCTGATATGGATGCAGGAAGGGACTTGATTATTGAGTTAGTTAAGTCAAAAAGTCCTAAAGGTAAGGAATATACAAGTGTTTCAACAATCATGTATGATGATCCAACACCATTATCAAAAGATGAAAATCTTGCAAAAAAATGGGCAAATGATGAATCAACATGGAGAGATGTTTATAGCAGAAAACCATTAGAATTTCTTGAAGCAATTTCAAGAGGTGAATCCCCAAGATGGGATGAATCCCAAGGTAAATATGTGTATTTGAATACATCAAATTCTGAGGCATCCTTTGGTGGGGCAACAGTTGCAAAAAATGCAACAGTTCAGGAAACAAGTGTGGTTGTTGAGGATGACTACAATGATGATGAATTACCATTTTAATTAACCTAAAAGAGATTTTTTGCAAAAAGTACCATAAAACAATGCTTTGTGCAAAAAATCTCTCTTTTTAAATCAAAAAAACATATGGCAGGAATAAAGAAGAAGGCAGCAGCAACTAGTGTTGATGCTATCAAGGAGAAGTTTTCAACAAAAACAAAGTATAAACCAGAGGATTATTATTCATGTGGTGATGCTTTTTATAATGCTTGTGGTGTTCCTGGTCCAGTAATGGGTGGTATTAGTATGTTCTTGGGACACTCTAATACAAGTAAGACAACAGCAATGATATTAGCAGCAGCAGACGCTCAAAAGAAAGGTCATTTACCTATATTCATTATTACAGAAAAGAAGTGGAATTGGGCACATGCTGTTGAATTGGGTTTGAATGCTGAACTTAATGATGATAATGAGTGGGATGGTGATTTTATCTTTAATGATTCATTTGATTATATTGAACAAATGACTGAGTTTATTAATGATATATTGGATGCACAAGAGAAGGGTGAATTGCCATATTCTGTTTTATTCTTGATTGACAGTATTGGTTCAATACCTTGTAAGATGACTTATGATGGCAAGGGTGGTAAGATGCATAATGCAGCTGTTCTTGCTGATAAGGTTGGAATGGGGTTGCATTCAAGAATTTCAAAATCAAAGAAAGAGGAATATCCCTACCATAACACAATGGTTGTTATTAACCAACCTTGGGTAGAGTTACCAGATTCACCATTTGGTCAACCAACAATCAAGGCAAAAGGTGGTGAGGCATTATGGTTGGCATCTTCATTAATATTCTTATTTGGAAATCAGAAGAGTGCAGGTATTAACCATATTACAGCAACAAAGAATGGTAGGACAGTTTCCTATGCAATTAGGACAAAGATATCAATTTTAAAGAACCATGTAACTGGCATAGCATATAAAGATGGAAAGATATTGGCAGTTCCCCAAGGTTATTTACCTGATACAAAAGAATCCATTGAGAAATATAAAAAGGAATATTCTCAATATTGGAATGGTATTTTATCTGGAGATGGGGATATCACTTTTTCTGAAAAGGAAGAAGAGGATGCAATAATTTTTGAATAATATGAAGAAAACCCTACTAATAGATGGAAACAATTTATTTACAATTGGTTTTCATGGCGTTCGTGAATTTTATTCTGAAGGCAAACATATTGGTGGGGTTTTCCATTTTCTAAATACAATTAGATTATTTCTTGAGAAACATAATCATGATAAAGTTGTTGTATTTTGGGATGGGAATGATAACTCACTAATAAGAAAAAACATATATCCAAGGTACAAGGAAAACCGTAGGATTGCTTTGGATGATCACAAGTATGAATCTTATCTTTACCAAAGGGAGAGGGTTAAAGATTATCTTGAAGAAGTTTTTGTAAGACAATGTGTTGTGGAACAAAATGAGGCTGATGATTTGATTGCACATTATACCCACATTGCAAAGGATGAGAATATGATTATTTTTTCTGGGGATAAGGATTTAACACAATTGATAACAGATAATGTTACATTATATTCCCCTGTTTCAAAAACATATTCCAAGAAAGGGGATTTAATTCATTTCAAGAACATTGATATTCCGCATAATAATGTTTATGTTTATAAAGTATTGATTGGTGATACATCTGACAATATTTATGGTATCACAAATTTTGGTGAGAAGAAGTTAAAAACATTTTTTCCTAATTTTGATAAGAGGGATTATACTTTGGATGAGGTATTGAATGAGGCAAAATCCTTGTTTGAACAGAACAAGAGCAAGACTTTGAGCAATTTAATATCTGGTATTAGCAAATCTGGTTTGGTTGGGGATGAGTTTTTTGAGAAAACAGGCAAGATAATTGATTTAAGAAATCCATTAATCACAGATGAAGGCAAAAAGATGGTTTATGAGATTTACAATGAAAGGTTAGACCCAACAGACAGAAGTTATAAGAACTTATTAAAATTAATGAGAGATGATGGGTTTTTCAAGTTCTTACCAAAGAAAGATGATGCTTGGGTTGATTTTGTTAAGCCATTTATGAAATTAAGTAGAAAAGAGAAAAAAATTTAACAACAAAAAAAAAGTATTATGAGACAGAGTGAAACAACAAAGGTGGAGTTTTTGCTAACATTGAACAGCAACATTATTGTTCAGAGGTTTTTAAACATTAAGGGAATTAATCCTGATGCCAAGGATTCTTTTGAACTTTATGAGTTTGTCAAGTATTTTTCAGAGGATTTGACACAATACCTAAAGATGAAATCAATTGGGTATCTTGTTGAGAACAAAGAGAGCATTTTGTATGACCCCTCAATTATGGAAACTTCATCAACAGATGAGCCAGAACTATTCAACATTTATGTTAAAATTGGGGATCAGATTGTATCTCATAGGATTGTTGATGGTAAACAATATCCACCAAAAGTTAGATATACTGTTGACATACGTCATTTCATTAAGGAATCATTAAAGGATTTGACAAACATCTTAATAAACCAAAACTTAACACATCAGTATTTAGAGAAAAATTTATTATCTAACCATTAATCTTTATTTTTATGTCAAAGAATTTTGATTACCTGGGTCAGACGTTCCAGTTGCAATTAATCAATCAGATTATATTAGATAAGGAATTTGCAAGAGCCATATTGGATTTTATTAAAATATCTTATTTTGAGAATAAGTATTTTAAGTTAATCATACAAATGATTAAGGAGTATCACAAGAAATATGATGCTGCCCCAAATTTTGAAACATTAAATATGATTGCCAAATCTGAAATATCACAAGAATTGGCATTAAAGATTGTCATTGATACTATTACAAAAGTAAGTTCAGCGCCACTTGATGGTGTTGAACTTGTTCAAGAAAAGGCACTTAAATTCTGCAAACAAGAGGAAGTTAAGATTGTTTTGGAAAAAGCACAGAAAGTTATTAATGAGGGTGATTTTGAATCTTATGATCAACTTGAAGAATTATTAAGATATGCCTTGCAAGTTGGGATTAAGGAAACAAATGGCTTTGAGGTTTTTAATGACTTGGTTGGTGTATTGGATGAGGATTATAGACACCCCATACCAATGGGTGTAAAGGGCATAGACGTTCTCTTAAAGGGGGGTTTAGCCAAGGGTGAGGTTGGTATTATATTCGCAGGTCCAGGTATCGGCAAATCAACCCTATTGACCTTGGTTGCAAATACAGCATTCAATAACAATTATAATGTGTTGCATATCTTTTTTGAAGATAATCCCAAGATTATACAAAGAAAGCATTTGACTCTTTGGACTAAAATATCCCCAGATGAACTGCCTAATAACAAAGAAATAGTATTAGAAACTGTTAATAATATAAAAGAAACTCATACTAATAAATTAATTCTAAAAAAACTACCATCTGATACCTTAACAATGAATCAGATTAAGAATCAAATTAGGAAGGTTATTGCTGATGGTATTAAACTTGATTTGGTTGTTTTGGATTATATTGATTGTGTTGTACCTGATAGACAAGGAAATGATGAGTGGAAAAATGAGGGATCAGTTATACGCCATTTTGAGGCAATGTGCCACGAGTTAAATATTGCTGGATGGCTTGGTACACAAGGAAATCGGAGTAGCATATCTGCAAATGTGGTGACAAATGACCAGATGGGGGGTTCAATAAAGAAAGCACAAGTAGGTCATGTTATTATTAGTATTGCAAAAAGTCTTCAGCAAAAGGAGATGAATTTGGCCACAGTTGCCATTACCAAATCAAGGATTGGAAAAGATGGTATAGTATTTGAGAATTGCAAGTTTGATAATGAAATGCTTGAAATTGATACCGATACAACAGCAACATTCTTAGGATTTGAGGAACAACAAGTAGAACGTAAGAAAGAAAGAATTAAGGAGTTATTGGTTAAGAAAAATAGTAATGATAATTTTTTGTAAAAAATTGATTTTATAATTAAAATTGAATACTTTTATTTTATGGTTTTATATTTATCTTAACCAAATAAAAAAAGGAATATGAAGAACATTTTTGAAAAGAGGGTAAATATTTTGCCTTATGAATATCCATCATTATTAGCATATAAAGATGCAATAAGACATTCATATTGGATACATTCTGAATTCAATTTCACAACTGATATTGATGATTATAAAACAAAAATATCAAATGAGGAGAGGGAAGTTATCAAGAGGTCAATGTTGGCAATTGCACAAATTGAGGTTAATGTAAAAACATTCTGGGCTGACTTATATAAGAGAATGCCTATAACTGAAATTGGTGATGTTGGTATGACATTTGCCGAGTGTCATGGTGAAGGTACAGAAATATTAACACCAAAAGGCTGGGTTAACTTTAAAGATATTGATACTAATACAGAAGTTATTCAATATGATTTAGAAACCAATACAATGACATCTGTTTTACCAAGTAATGTTATCAATGAACCTTACAAGGGAAAAATGCACAGGATTGAGAACCAAACTTATAGTGCATTG
>Ga0114976_10000459_pt1 | contig 25631 bp, 29 predicted proteins | sample S_130805_EF_Meta_FD_87319 | JGI IMG/M metagenome (GOLD analysis project Ga0114976, IMG submission 87319) | Freshwater microbial communities from Lake Simoncouche, Canada to study carbon cycling - S_130805_EF_MetaG | ecosystem: Environmental > Aquatic > Freshwater > Lake | place: Lake... | reverse complement strand
GGAATGATGGATATGGAGGACTGTGGAATCTGGACGGCAGACCAGTTCTTCTTTGACAAGAATAAGAAGCTGTGCGTGGTTCATCCTAGATAAATAAGTCCAAAATTTGACTTTATTCATACCACAATATAGCGCATGGCTACCCAGGTTCCTAATTGCGCATGCAGCGAACCTGCGACACTACAGTGTGAAACGTGTAAGGTTTGGATTTGTGATGACATATCATGTGGGCAACAGACAGTTGATGGATATCTCTGTGGTTCTTATACTCAGGGAGGTTGTTCTAGAAAATATACTACCTGCGATATCTGTCAAGATGATGACGCCATCCATGAGGGAGAACTAGGATTCTGTGAAGACTGTGGAAATGCAATATGCGAGGAGTGTGCAGATCTTTCGACGCAGTGTGAGAAATGCGATGTTCTAGTATGCGACGAATGCATCGAATCGCATGATTGTGAATCTATAGATGCTACAGAGCCTGATCTTTCAACAACATAAAATCAGAATACATTGATCTCAACATTTTTTCAGGTGCCTTGGATTTCTGTTGAATTACACCCTTTCCTACTAGGTAATCTCTGATTGACGACATTGGTTTCTTTTCAGTCTCATCCTTGAGTCTCTTTGCACGAGTAAATCGATGAACAAGATTGCCACCAGATAAATGAATTCGCCTAGCCTTTCTTGTTGTATCTGTTCCAGTTGAGACTGGAACAACTGTATGAGCAGTCTTTGGCTGTAATTTAACCCTGGGCTGCTTTAAAGGTTTTAGAATCACATTAGAGTGTGCTTGCACCGGTTGCGGTTGTGCCTGAGGTTTAATGGACACCTGTTGCCCCTGTGTAACCTGAGGGGTGACAGGGACAGATTTTACTAATGATATTTTTTTTACCTGTTCAATAAATTGGGTATCATTTTCTGTAGTATCAGGCTCAGCTTCTGGTTCCTTTACTCTTTTTCTTCTAGATCCCTTTTGCCGGAACCGCGTGGCATCTTCTGCCGCAGTTCCCGTAATGGTAAGACTTTTTAGATTAGTTTCCATCTTACCTTCAATTTAGACATAAAGGGCACTTAATAAAACGAGCCAAAAGCCTAAGGCCAAAAGCTAAAGCTAAAGGCCTAAGGCCCAACTGTAAAAATTGAGTATTTACCTAATAAAAATATAAAGTACACGATGTCCGTTCCAAATCATTCTAAAATCCTAGACTCCTTCTTCCAGCAGATGGATAAGAAACAGATTATTTCCCATCAGATTGAGTCCTTCAACCACTTTATTCTCCACGATGTCCCTGAGATTCTGCAAGCCACGAATCCCGTGGTAATCAAGGGCTCTCCTGAGATCCCTCTCTCTGGACCCAGATCTGTCCTAGCCGCCGCAACGGGTCTATCTACCTCGGCCGCAAATGCTCTAATGGGTCAGAAGACAGAGGATGCAGCCACCGTGGCCGCAGCAGCTGCCGCTGCACAAGCTGCCACTATTCAGCGTGCAGCCGTTCGCTACGAGTATGAGGTCCAAATCGAGTTCGAGAAGCCCCAGCTACGCAAGCCCACCATCTTTGAGAACAACGGTGCCGTTCTGCCCATGCTTCCCAATGACGCCAGGCTGCGTAATCTGACCTATGCATCTCCTCTCACCGTGGATATCAAGGTGACTACAATTCGCACGGACAATGTTGACGGTCGCACTGCCACTCATCAGCGTGTCTTCCCCAATGCCCATCTCGGCAAGATTCCTGTAATGGTTGGCAGCAGCCTCTGTCTCCTGAAGGAGCAGAAGCACGTGCATCCAATGGATCTCGGCGAGTGCCCTGAGGATGTCGGCGGTTACTTCATTGTAGGTGGTGGTGAGCGCACCATCATTTCGCAGGAGCGCATGTCAGAGAACCGCCCTGTTGTCTTCCGTAATAACCGTAATCCTGCCAAGGAGTGGGAGGTGATTGAGGTCAAGTCCATTGGCCCCATGAATGAGCAGGTGCCCAAGTCCAATTCAGTCCGCATCCAGTATCACCCCAAGAATCAGCAAATCATGTATCTGCGCGCAACGATTCCCCGCATGAAGACTGAGATTCCTCTCTTTATCCTGTTCCGTGCACTGGGTGTGCTGGAGGATGAGAAGATTGTCAAGATGATTCTTGGTAATGATCAGGACCAGGTCTTCGAGGGACTCATTGTGGAGTCTATCACTGAGGCTGCAGCCGTGCTGACCCAGGAGGATGCTCTCATGTGGATGAAGAGGCATCTTAATGTCTGGACAAGCAAGCCTGCACGCACGATCACGGTCGAGGATCTTCTGCGTGATGAGCTATATCCACACATCGGCGGCCTGGAGGAGTCCTATGAGAAGGCATGCTTTCTGGCCCACATGACTCGTAAGCTTCTGTGGGTGGCCTATAAGCGCATTAATAATGATGATCGTGATGCCTACCCGAATAAGCGTGTGGATTCCCCTGGCTTTCTTCTGGCAAATCTGTTCCGCACATTCTTCCAGGTTAAGATGCTCAAAGATATGAAGGCATCCATTGCCAAGGAGATTCACGGTGGCTCCTGGAGAGCCACTGGCTCTTTCCAGGAGATTATCAATATGAGTAATCTCTATAAGGTCATCAAGTCCACAATCGTGGAGGTCGGCCTGAAGTCAGCTCTCTCCACGGGTAACTTTGGCTCTGCCAAGGTCGGTGGGCCTCCTAAGATTGGTGTGTCTCAGGTGCTGGGTCGTCTCAACTACGTGTCTTCTCTGTCACATCTTAGACGTATTTCAACGCCAATTGAGAAGACTGCAGGTAAGCTCATTGCACCTCGTAAGCTCCACAATACCCAGTGGGGCTACATCTGCCCTAATGAGACGCCAGAGGGTCATTCAGTTGGTGTAGTGAAGAATCTGGCCAGCACGGCCTGTATTACGCAATTCTCCAATACGGGGGTTGTTCTGGATTTCATTCAGAAGATGGCCGAGTTCCAGCCTATTCGCCAGCTCCCTATCGAGGATTTGTTCAAGGGGTCCCGCATCTTTGTGAACGGCAAGTGGATTGGCATGTTTCCTCCTGAGTCTGCACTGGCCTGTGTGACCAGGCTGCGTGTGGCCAAGCGCTCTGGATTTATTCAGAGACAGATTGCCATTGTGTGGAAGCCGACTGTGAAGGAGCTGTGGCTGAGCACAGAGGCAGGTCGTCTTGTTCGTCCTCTCTACTTTGCCCCTTGCATCCTGGATATCGCAAGATCTCCTGAGCCCCTGCGCAAGGAGCTCATCGCATCTATTGAGGCCTGCAAGTGCTGGGAGGATATTCTTCGTTGGCAGAGCCCCGCCGGCCATCATCTCATGGAGTATATTGATGCCGGCGAGACCGAGCAGGCGATGATTGCCATGGAGCCGAGTGATCTGATTAAGCTGCCTGCAGCTGAGGCGGATTCCTATTCGCATTCAGAGATTCACCCCTGCGTGATTCTAGGGTCCATTGCCTCTACGATTCCCTTCCCTGACCACAATCAGTCTCCCAGAAATGCCTACCAGTGTGCGATGGGCAAGCAGGCCATGGGCGTCTTTGCCCAGAATTACCAGGAGCGCTTTGATGCTCTGGCCCACATGCTCATGTATCCCAATCTGCCTCTAGTTTCTCCCAGTATGGGTAAGCACTATGGTGCATACTCAATGCCTTCTGGTCGTAATATTATTGTGGCTATCATGGCCTATGGTGGCTACAATCAGGAGGATTCCATCATGATTAACAAGGGTGCACTGGATCGCGGGCTCTTCCAGTCCATCTTCTATCGCACCTACAAGGATGAGGAGAAGAAGAATCAAAGCTCTGGTGAGGAGGAGCGCTTTGGTCGCCCTGATCCTGAGATGACCAAGCAGCTTCGTAATGGCAATTACGGAAAGCTGGGTGCAGATGGCTTCATTCCTGAGAATACTTTCGTAAATTCAGATGATATTCTCGTTGGCAAGGTCGTTCCTCTGCGTGTTCCAACAGGCATGGTGCTGCCTGCAGGAGCTAAGAAGTTCCGTGATGTTTCCAGGACGCCGAGAAATAATGAGAGTGGATTCGTGGACAAGATATTCAAGAACAGGAATGGCGAGGGCTACTCCTTCGTGAAGATCCGAATGAGAGAGCTGAGGACTCCCGAGATTGGTGATAAGTTCTCAAGCCGCCATGGACAGAAGGGCACATGTGGGATGCTGCTAGAGCCTGAGGATATGCCTCAGACTGCATCGGGTATTATTCCTGACATCATTATTAACCCTCACTGCATTCCCTCGAGAATGACGATTGCCCAGCTGATGGAGACACTTCTAGGAAAGATTGGGTGTCACACGGGCTGCCTGGGTGATGGCACTCCCTTCAATAAGAAGATGACACTGGATGGCTTGGCTAAGGTGCTTCGTGATGACCTCGGACTGGAGCCCTACGGCAATGAGATCATGTATAATGGTCATACGGGGCGACAGATGGAGACCAATATCTTCATGGGTCCCTGTTTCTACCAGAGACTGAGGCACTGTGCGGCAGATAAGCTGCACTCACGCGCCTGTGGACCTCTGGTTATGCTCACGAGACAGCCGGCTGAGGGGCGTGCACGTGAGGGTGGCTTGCGCTTCGGAGAGATGGAGCGTGATTGCGTTGCAGCACATGGTATCATGGAATTCACGAAGGAGCGCTTCATGGAGTGCAGTGACGGATTCAAGTGTTATACGTGCAGAAAGTGTGGGCTTCTGGCAATTGCTAATCCCGAGGCGAATATCTGGATGTGCAAGGGATGCCAGAATACTACGGAGTTCGCATCGATCCAGATTCCCTATGCCTACAAACTTCTGGTTCAGGAGTTGGAGACGATGAATATCTGCTCGCGAATCTTCACTCAGGGGGCGATTGAGGATGTGGAGCAGCCGCTGAAAAAGATTGTGGAGTAGAATAGAAGGCAAATGAACGGATTACCCTTAGTTGCTGAGTTTCTTGGAACATTTTTATTAGTGATGTCTATCTTAGCAACTAGCAATGCTCTAGTTATTGGCGGAACTCTTGGCCTAGTGACCTTACTGTTAGCTGGTGTTTCTGGTGCCCACGTGAATCCTGCAGTCTCTGTAGCCATGCTGCTGAAGGGTGCAATGGGAACTATGGAATTTATGACATATGCGATAGCCCAGTGTGCAGGTGGTGCTGCGGCGTGGTATGCTTACCAGGTGCTAGCTTAAGCGCATATTACTATATACATGTAATGGCAACACCATTTGATGCATTATATGAAAAACTATTCAATACCCTACTTTACCTGCGTGATGCTCGTGAGCACTTTCGCACATATAGTGCTCAGGATATTAAGAAACTTATACAAGCCAAGATATCTGCTAAGACATTGAAAGAACCAAAGGCCCTAGGAGAGCTCTATATGTTGGAAACGCAGATTCGCGAATTACGTGAGGCAATGGAATTAGAAAAAGCAAGGAGTCAAGAGATGAGCAATAAAAATTTAATCTAATAGTAGAATGGAGCACAAGTATAATACAACAATTCAAGGGGTTATGGAATGGGCGAAGCACGAATTAGAGCACGTTGGTCGTATTGCTGGAGTAGAAGACCCCGACTTACAGTATTCCTATGCACAGAGTACTGTGAATGGAATGATGCATTTGCGTGATGCCTTATTTCAAATGGTGAAGGATCCTAGATATGCCGAGAGAAAGGTGGATCTTCTTAAGACTCATAATAATGTGGTGCGTGTATTAAAGCACCTAATCAAGGATTACAAGGTGAAGTTGAGTGAGATTAAGAGATTTAACACTCGTAAGGTTCTGAGTCCTCTTACATACTTGAAGGGTGGTAAGACACGGAAGAACCGTAAGTAAATTAATTTATCATTTCTTCTAATAGTTGATTTACTTTTTTTGTTATATTAAAGGAACAATTGCTACATCTTTGTAGTCTATTGCATTTTTCACACCTTGGTATTTCATTTTTAACTTTTTCTCGTATACCTTTTCCAAATTGTGCTTTCTTCTCTAGAAATAAACGCTCCTTTTCTCTTGCTGCATTTTGTGCAAGTAGTTTTTCAAGATCTTCTTGTTTCTTACGCTCTCTTTCTGCACGTTGTAGTCTCTGTATACGTAATTCTTCCTCTTGTTTTAACCTAGCTCTTCTTATTTTCTCTTTGTATTCCTCATTAGATAAAACTTCTTGCATTTTACGGAGATTATATTCTCGCATTTTACGCAAACTCTCTTCTTGCTTTTTATTTATATTTTCAGTCCATCTTCTATGTGTCTCTGCTAATTGATTTCTTTCATTAATCCTCTCTTGAATCTTGCTAACTATTAATTGCAGCTCGTTACAGTCAACCGCATTTTCAGATAGAAACTCTATAATCTTATTGATTTCAGTTAAACCTATAAGATTATCCCAATCAGAATTTGCCTTAGATTTAATAGATTCTAAGAAAGTTAGCCAGTTCTCATTAGAATATTTTATAAGATCACAAATTTGTTGATAATTGCCACGTGTTCCGCTAATAGTTCCTGTTAGAATAGATCTTGCTGATTTACAATTCTTTAATCGTAATTTTTTTACACAATCTGTTCCAATATTAATCATCCGCTTAGTTTTCATATTAAGATATCTATAAACATTTCCAATTTCTCTATTGCAAATACATCTTTCTAAAGTATTTACATGCTTGTCATATGATAGAGATACCCACTCTTCGTGCAAATTATCAAGAAGTTTTGTTTCAGATAGTTGAAGAATATTCTCCTCAAACTTGTGGTATGCTTTACTCATTAAGATAATTAGATAAGATTAATATTTAATTTTCAATTTTAATACTTAATAGGATATATCAATATAACCATTATCACCATATACATCTTCATACTTAGTTGCGGTAGTATCTTTCTTCCATTCGCGTATTTTCATTACACGCATTTCAAGTGCATCTATTTCATAATCATGAAAGTTATAAATTGACTGAAGGGGAGACTCTAAAATTTCTAGTATATCTATTTCTGGAAGAGATTTCCATATATACATTTTACCTCTTAATATATTAACTATATTAATAGAACTTGCTGAATACCATGTGACATTAGTTTTAATCTCATCATTCTCATTTACATAGTTGTATACAGAAGGCGTAATATCCATCAGTGCTGCATACATTCCAGCTTGTATTATCCATTCTTTTGAAGGATGAGATAGTTTACTGGCCTTTATCTCGTGTATAGAATTATTATTTTTATCAAATAAATCAAGAATGCCTGCTATGCCAAAGTCATGTATACTAATCTTATTAGTATTAAATCCTAATTCTTTTAATTTATTTTTATCTTGAATTCTGCCTTTTAATCCAAGTTTCATATTATAAATGCAGTTATTAGAGAGAGTTTTACAATAATTATATATATTCTCATGAACCAAAGGGATATCCTCATTGAAATAGTCAACATGCACTTTTATACCAGGTCTATAAGTAGATGTATTTATCTGGTCATATAACAATGTTATATTCCAGTGCTTAGCTGTTTTTATTTCATGATTTTTTTTCATAGATAAAAATGCCTTAACATCCCTCCTAAAATTATCAGTGTCAAATGTCTTATGTAGAATAGGAAATCCTTTTTGACACAGATCATTAAATTCAATTCTTATATTAGGATTTTTAGAGAAAAAATCGGCATGTTCTTGTTTACATCTTATAATACTTTCACTATTAATCATTTTATTAAATCCATAATCATAAACAATGCTCATTAGTTTATCATTTTTAGAAAATGATACTCTGTTTTCTGTAAAGGCCTGAAGGTAATGTGTCAATTCTGTCTTATTTAAGTTTCTAATAACTAATAATTCACACATCTGGCCCAATAACGGATAATGATCCTCTGTAAATGGTGTATCTATTTCACAAGAACCACCAAAAGTTACTTCCTCAAATGCCTTCCAGTCATGTTTAACAAAATCATTTGGCCTCTCTATATCCTTACTGATATCAGCTTTTACTTGTAATTGTGGTTTTTTTGATATCTTTAGCTCTTCACCCTGATACTGCTCATCATTCTCAGGCCATGGATTATTTACTTTATATATAAGATTAGCAGCCTCAATAGTTTCTTTATAAATATCTGGTGCATTAGGATCCATATCCCAGCTTGTATATACGAGGGGATTAATATCAAGGTGAATTCTATATAGATATCTGGAAGGTGCTTGAAATGTGAAACCAATGAATAAATACTTAGTGCTTCTAGTAGTTGCAACATTTGTAAGTGATTCTGCCTGAAGTTCTTCTGGAGTAAATACCTGGTGAATAACTGGAATAGATCTTTCTGTAAAGCCTAAGAAAAAAACAACCTTATGATCTCTACCCTTGTCAGCATGAATACTCATTAATACAGTCTTACCTTTAGCTATCTTCCAATCAATAGTACAACTATACCCGTCGGCATTTGTTTTAAAATGATGAACCGCTTCCCCTTTACCTAATTCTGTATATACTTCCTTTAGTTTATATTGAAGAGTTTCATAAAAACTACTCTCATTTGTTTTAGCCATTATTATAGCAATATCACCAGGGCTAATCGATGTATCCTTCTTCATTAGAGTTTTAATCATTGAACATATCATATCAGCATTCTTAAATACATGTGTATTTTTTGACATTGGTAGATGTGAAAAAAGTATAGGTCGATCTATTTCATTATGATTGTTATGTAACATAATAGGTAAGCTGTATTTCTTCTGTGCATCTTTCATTAAAAAATTATTAAAATCAATGTGTGCCTTAGGACAACGGAAACACTTAGTTAACATAAAATACTTTGGCTTTATAGAACCAAAAAGATTCATTGGATTTGGGTAACTGCGCTCTTCTATATTATTACCTCCAAATATACTCTGAAGAATATCACCTGCTATAATAATACGTATATTTTTATCCTTCTTAGCAAGTTCAAGAATTACAAGCATATCAGTTGGCTGAAGATCTTGAACTTCATCAAGAATAAGAAGTGATACATGTGAATTATTTTTCATAGAACATTTTACCTTTTCAGCTTCCCGTATTTCATTAAATACTTGACGTTTTTTAGCAGTAAAATCATCACCTGGAATACATCTATTATTCATCATATGATCTATCCATGCATCAAAATTAGAGACACCTATATAAGTACCATTTGTATCACCAATATAATTATTAGTTTTACGACCTTCTCTCCCAAGAATTCGTTTCATTTTAACATTGTATTGATCATTCAAGCGATCGTTAATTTCTTCTGTAACAGAACTAACCCGTGTTAAAAATAACACAGGTTGGTTATATTGTTTGACAAAATGCATTGCACATTTAATTAATGTATCAGTCTTTCTCGAACCAGCACATCCATTAATATGCTTATATTTAGCATCTGATAGAACAATTTCTTTTTGCTCTTCGCTTACGAAGTCCATATAGTATATATATGATAAATCTTTAGACTGCTCTTTTTGGATTGCTTTTTCTAAAAAATGAGATATCAAGGCATAGCCTGAAGAGAGTTCTAAAAAGCGTATGGTAGTCATAGAGGAGCTAAGGCTGAGGGTGGAAATTTGAGTGGCATGTTAGGGTAAAGGTAAGTATACCCATGGATTTCACCCGTAATTTTGGTGCTCAGCCTGAGCCCGCGCAGCTCCAGGTTGTATATCAGGATACCACAGATACTTCTCTTCACTGGCGTCAGGATACTCGCGTGTATCATCCACTAACGGAGCAGCAGTTTGGGAACAGGTTCAGGGTGGGAGACAGAGTCAGAATGCGACTGACGTATCCTAATAGTAAGATGTATATTACCCCTACTATTGTAAATATTACCCCGTATTATACCGCTCAGGCAGTCCTTGGTTCGTATAATATCGGTAATGCATTCAAGGGTATTCCATTCACCCATGTGCTTGTTCTGGAGCCTTGATTCGGTTGTGGAGGTAAATTAGCCTAAAGTAAGCTTGCTTATTTTTAGATAGAATGGATGGCTTCACTGGAGATGCAGTCATAAAGATAAAACGAAATATTGCTGGAAATAATAATAATGACCTCAAAAGATTTGGAATTAAAGGAGATCTAACATATGACCAATTTATAAGAAAAATGATGCAACAAGATTCTAAATGTTATATTTGTCTCCAGGAGTTTAAATTTGATGGTATTAACCATTGTTATTTTTTTCCTAGTCCAGATAGAATAAATAATGGTGATATACATACTGATAATAATATAGCAATATCATGCACATATTGCAATGTAAGAGAATTTAAGGAAGACTATCTTGGTAAAAATATTGATAAGAAATGTTGTTATAGAGAAGGACATCATTCAAAAGAACAAATTATTAGGCGTCGTGAATTTTATCTTAAAACCGGCTTTAATAAGAAAAGTAATGAAGTCTATTCTAGTAAGATTGTAGATTATACTAAGATAATCTCTAAATTAAATGAAGGTATTGAAGAGCAAGAAATACCAGAAGACTCTATTAAAGAAAATATAATACAATATATACTTGAAAATAAATCATTTTCTGAAACAGATATTGCAATTATGATGCAAATAATGTTCAAGCAAATATATAAGACTGATGCGAATGGCCTATGGTATAGATTTGATGGAGAAAAATGGGCATTAGTAGATTCATTTGATGTAAGAGAAGAGATTGGATTATCTTTATCAAGAATGATTAAAGACTGTATAGAACATATTAAATCTTCTCCTAAGATACAGATTATGAATATTGCAAATAACCAGAATGCACAAGGAAGATATGAAACGATTATTAATTATCTGATTGAAAAGAAAAACTTGCTTATGGATAAAAATAAAATAGATGAAGCATCAAAGGTAAGAGAAAGAATTAAAGCTATTGTGGAACACCCTGAAAGTATTGATACTAATAGAATTAATATAGAATCTTTTGATTTTGTTAATATTCTGAAAAAAATAGGTAGCAAAACATTCAAAGATACTGTAATGAAAGATATGGTTGGATTATTTTATGTTGATGCTGCATGATCTGCTTGTAATGCCCAATTAGTTACTGGTTCATAATATTGTTCCATAACTTCATCCAGTTTTTTATTTTCTATATCGTTCATTTCAAAAAAATGCCTATAAATCCAGAAGGTATCTAGATCTATACGCCTATCTATTATTATATTTTCAAGTAATTTATTTTTAATATACAGTCATATCTGTTCTGGTGTTTGAGTATTTATTAGTGCTAACTCATTTGTTCTAATAAATTTCTTTATAGTATTAATTAAATTAATTCTCCAGTCTAAATAATACTTAACTGTTTCTTCGCCATCATTGCAATTATCATCTTCTACATTATCCGTTTCCTGTTCATACTCATTGCACTTTTTTATATGATTAAGCATCTGGCTCCTGTATTTTATACTTGGACTGCTATATGAACAAAATGGACAGACTAATACAGCATATAAATGTATACTTTCTTCAGTCTGAGGCCTATATACTGGCATAATATATTAAATATATAAGATTACTTTAGATAAAGACTTAAATCCCCCTTTAGCCTTAGTAAGTATAAGATGTCTCAGCTTGATTCTGAAATTAAGGCAATTCGTGCGAGGCTTAATGCCCTTGAAGAGCAGAAACAAGTTGAGGAAAAACTTGCACTCGAGAAGAAAAATTTCCCGCTAAAAACTCTTGAGGATATAATCAATGAAAAACGAATCCAGGTAGAACATAATAGATATTCTAAAAGTCTTCCTCTAGCAAGATTCTATGATCTAGAAAAAATAGGTTACCTTGAACCTATCTTAGATGCACTCAAGAATATTCAGGAACGCCTTAATGCTCTTGAAAAGAAAGAATTACAGGGGACACTTTTATCTAATCTGGCAGAATAGGATTTTTGCAGGCTTTTCAATTGCATAAAATTGAATTGGACAACGCTTAAGTTGGTGAACACACCAAAATGCCAAAAGAAGTAATGATTAGTGGTCTGATTTTTAAGGGGTTGCCTGAAGAAGAACAAAAGTATTGGATAAAGAATACTCGGCCGCCTGGTAAAGATGAAGTTCTTAATGATGATCAGGTATTATTGTGTTTACAGATTTGCTTAGGAAAAAATATCTGCCTCCTAGGACCACCAGGTGTAGGTAAAACTCTTACCCTAAACCGTGCACAACACCTAATGAGCATACTGTTTCCTGAGAAGAAATTTGATCGCACAGCAACTACTGGTATGGCGAGTAGTCATCTAGATAATGGAAAAACAATATTTGATCTACTTAAGACCGGGCCTGATAGTTGTCTTTCTTATCTACCACAATTCAGAGATAAACTCATGTCTCCAAGGATTCGTAAAATCATTGAAGACATGGAAATTCTCCACATTGATGAGGCATCTATGTTATCAGAACAGGCATTTAATTACCTTGAGAGTGCAGCAAGAGAAATCCGTAAGAATAGGAAGTTTATGGGAGGAATTCAAGTAATACTCTCTGGTGATATCTTTCAATTGTCTGTAATTCCAGGTTCAGAGGGAGCGGGTATACTTCGGAAAAAGCGTATTGATTTGCTTAGTATCATAGAGAACTTACCATCTTCATTTGATGTAACAATGCTTACACAGAATATGCGTTCAAGAGATGATACTCAGCATAAGGCTCTTATTACAGCCCTTATTCAGAAATGTCCTATTATTAGAAAGAGAGCAGTAGAACTCTTGCATGAGAACTGCTATAGTTCTCCCCTTTATCTTGATAATGCGATTACACTTTCAAGAGAAACAGGTATGGTAATCTTAACCCCAACAAATTCAAATGACGATGGTCGTTGTAATCTATATAATCAGACACTTGCCGATAGGTTAAGAAAGGAGAATCCAGGTGGACCAATTGAAATTGGTAGAGCTATGCCTCTACATACATGGGCAACATTACCAACTTGGGTCAAGAATGTCTTACGTGATAAGGGTGGTCTTAAGATAGAAGAGGATAGTATCCTTTCTCAGAAGAGATTCGAAGTTCACCTATTCTTGTATCCAGGAGAGCCGATTATGCTAAGGAAGAATACCGATGAGTATAAGAATGGAGACAAGTGTGAATTTATAAGCCTGTCTCCAGATGGCTCTTATCTAACCGTTAGAAGGTATTCAGATAATGCTATTCTTAAGATTGCTAAATGTGACCTAACAAGTGAATTTGTCTCAAATATTGGATTCGAGGCATTTCCTATTATCAAAGATGCTGCAATGACAATTCATAAGGCACAGGGCTGCACTCTTGAAAGTGGTGTAATATTTGATCCTTACAAGCTATGTGCTTTCAAGAAACATGCTCCAAGAATGACATATGTTGCTCTTTCTAGAACCCGGTCATTAAAGAAGTTTGTGATGACAGAAAAAATGGAGGAAGATGCTATGACTAGTGCCGAGGCCCAGGCTGATATCATCCGCCTATGGGATCTTGAGTATATGACTAATTATCCCAGAATTACTCTTGAGGAACTAAATGCGGTATTCGCTTAGAACAGATGGATTCATGAGCTATACAAGAATCTTTTAAGATAAATGGGATATCACAGAATTCACATAGCCAAATTCTACTTGTTACGATTGGTAGAACCTTTTTTTCACGACACTCGCCCAAGAAATGATCTGACTTTCCGCAAAATTTACATGCATCACTTATACTTAGTAACTCCCTACTAATTGCATCTAATTGAATACTATCAAGGGTTATTTTGACATAAGAACCACCTCTGACTTTATCAATCCCATATTTAGCCATGTATTCCTTAGTAACCATATCTTCTTCAAATGGACTTTTACAAGACCTTAGTTCAACGAGGGATACTGGGGGAAATTTAGAAGTCCAAGCAGAACCTTTTCCAGTAGAATGCTGAATAAGCCTTAGATCTTCATATTCACTTCGCCCAATATAGAATCTTCCCCTTTCAAGTGCTAGAACATAAATCTTGCTTATAGACATTTAGGTGGTATAGCGATATGAAAAATACGATTCAACTTTTTAATAGGTATAAATTTGAACTTAAACTTCCAAATCCAAATAATACCATGGCGACAACTAATATTTATGTCCTTAAACTTCAAGGAGGTAAATATTATGTAGGAAAGAGTAATGATGTAATCGGTAGATATCAGCAACACATGAGTGGCCAAGGGTCTGCTTGGACAAAAAAGCACAAGCCAATGTCCCTAGTAGAATCAAGAGAGGGAGTAAGTCCACTAATGGAAGATATGGTAACTAAGGAGTATATGGCAAAATATGGAATTGATAATGTTCGTGGCGGTGCATATGTCACTGAAGAATTAGATGAAGTTCAACATTATTCATTAGAAAAAGAGCTCTGGGCTGCCAGTGATTGTTGCACTGAATGCGGTAGAAAGGGTCACTGGGCAAAGGATTGCTATGCTAAGGCCGATGTAAATGGCAATTCTTTAGAGGATGAAGAGGATGATGAAGAGGAAGATGAAGATGAATGGGGATGTGAATATTGTGACAGAACATTTACAACTGCATTTGGATGTGGAGTTCATGAGAAATCTTGTAAAGAAAAAAGTGTTAATAAGAAGCCTACTAAATCTGGGGCCTGTTACAGATGTGGTCGCACTGGCCATTATTCCCCAGATTGTTATGCTCAGAGCCACAAGGACGGCTATGATTTAGATTAATTTATAGAGAATTTTTGCTGGCTTTTTTCTAAAAAAGCCTTTTGCACGCTTTTTTTAAAAAAGCGTAGCGTAGGCATCAGGCATCTTACTCTGCTCATACACACTAGAGCCTGTCTCGATAAAGAATACTACACTTGAACCCTCTTCTAGAACCCTAGTAACCTTAGCGAAGACATAGTCGCCAAGATGAAGAGGTAGAACATAGTGCTTAATATACTTACCGATGTATGCATCGTAGCTAGGGTAGTTAGCGCCCTCAAAAGCCGGCACATACTTATGATCCATGGATATACGTTATTCAGGGACCATGACGAGGTCAATTTTTAATCAAGGGGTAATATAGAGATAATGAGTGATTTTAATAAAATGCAACATGAAAGACTGATGAGTTTAGGTAGACGACCTGGAGTGCCGCGATCACCTGCTGTACCATCTGTAGTTCCACCATCTGTAGTTCCACCATCTGTAGTTCCACCGTCTGTTGCAACTGCACCACCTGCTACGCAAGGTGGCAAGAGAAAGACCCGGCGTAGAAAGAACAAGAAATCGTTAAAGAGGCGCCAATAATTATTTAAGTTTTACCAATTCCTTCTTAAAATCCCTCAGCCAGACTAAGACATTATCCTTATTCTCATATAAATTGTATCCCGCGTAGATTGAAGGAACGAAAAAAATTATAGGCAAATGCGTATAACGTTCATTCTGCACTGCAAAACACAGTCCTGCTCCAAGTAATACATTACGAATTGACCCAAGGTGATAATTCGTAATGTATCGTATAGGATCCGCTAACTTCTGATATTGCATTAGATAAGACTATAAGGTGTGCTTTAACCGCTGGAATTTTAGAGGCGAAGTCATATAAAAAAGTCAGCAAAAATTGATATGATTTTTTCATATCTAGGTGTATAAAAAGCAATGAGGGACCATGAACACGCAGGATTCTCCTGGTATCCTTCAACCAAGCCTGGGATCTTTAATCCCTATAATGTATCAGACCGTATTTCAAGGAAAACATGGTATGATAATATAACATATCGTGATATGGCTAGAGAAGATCTTAGGAATCTGGCTCGAGTAAAAGTAATCATTACACCTCTCTGTGGTCCTCATAATCTATTTACGCGCCTTAGCTGCCCAAAATGCAATGAGCGCTAGAATAGAAATAGCCGCAACAGATAATGACATCATTTTTTGCGTAGGATGCCTATAATCTTCAAAGCCCTGGCTAGATCCTTGCCTTCTAGTAGAGGCCTTAGCTGCAGCTGCGCTTGAAGCACGAGCCGCAGGACAAAATGCCGGTTCAACCATGGTCGCACTCGGCGGTGTTGCCTTTACATCCTTAATACACCCATTCTCCCCATGAGTCTTAGGAGCCTTATCCCATTCATCATATGCAAGCTGTATAGGATCACTGCGAGCATACTGCTCATCATTAGTTTCACCTGGCCTAGGATTTCCAGTAACAGCTCTATCCTGAATCCATCGCTCCTGGTAATTTCCATCAGACTCTTGAATCAGACCAACTGGATCAACCAAAAGAACACCGTCCACATTATAAACATTTCCATCAAAATCACCCACCTTTTTCTTAACTAGACGACACTGAGGATAGCCACTACCCACTACCGCATTAATCACTGGAAAAGGATTTAGCGCCGCCTGAGCATCTTCCAAGATACCTGGGGCCATACCACGAAGTTGAGGAAGACCAACACCGCGCATTGCATTCTTAATCTTCTCCCCTAGAGCACCACCTGTTGGAATTGTCTGAACATATTCCCACATCGTTGCCCCATTACTGCAGGTCAGCCCCGAATTCACAAAATAATTGACACCTAGAGGTTTCAGACCAGGCATGCCTCGTGTGAAGTTACTCGACGCCTCACCAAAGCCTACCATATCACCATAGTAAACAATTCCCTTCACTGCTCCTAAGACATCATTCAAGTCGCCACCGCGCTTAACGCCAATGGACGCAGGTGGTAACATTTCATCTGCAGGATTATATTGCGGTCCTAGGAATCCTGGACCGGAAGCCTCGGTAACAGGCAAGACATTTGCTCGCCCATCATTTCCCATTTTCATTCCAGAAGCCCCACTCATCTTGATTTTGCAGATGAAATTAAATACCAAATATTCTATCAAAATACCCTGCTATCAATTAAACTCTAACACTATATATAATATCACTAAATGTTTTTTTAATCAGGGGTTCTCGTAAGACAAGTTTTATAGTGCTAATCACATCAGGGCGTTCATTTATAAAATTCTTCAGACTAGTTTTCATACTATCGACAACCTTTGGATCGACTGCTGGAACATTCTTATGTGCCTTAGTAATATTTGCGTGCGTTTCATCAGATACAGGTGGGGGATTTGCAAATGCATCATATCTTACTTTAAGAAGATACATGCCAATTGTAAGCACTAGGATCCCTAGTAGAATATGCTGTAATCTAATATCCATCTATTTATCTAAAGGAAATAAGATACACCTATACAGATGGCTCTAACAGTTGCAATTCCCACTATGGACCGTTGGTCGTTCTTACAAGACCAGGTGCCCAAATATCTTGCCGATCCAAATGTGGCTTATGTGGTAATCAGCGATGAAAATGGTAAAGACATTAATGTGATGTGCGAGCTTGAACTAGATAGCAATGTGAAGCTGAGACTTTATCAGAATAACGCACAGCTAGGGGTCTATGGAAATAAGAGACAATGTTTTCTCAAGGCCCCATCACCCTGGGTGGCCGTCTTAGACAGTGATAATAAGTTTGAGCCCGAGTTTTTTCAGGCTTTCTTAAAATGCAAGGAGCGGGACGGGGCAGCGGCAGCAAAGACAATTTACTGTGCCGGCGATATTATTTATCTAGACCTAGCAACTGGCGCAACTGAAGACAAGACCCGCCAATTTAGTGGAATGCGAATTAACCGTGAGAATTGGAATAAGGTTCTCACGATGAAAGGGTGGAATTTTCTTCTGAATGATGGAAATTGTATTTGGCCGCGCGACGTAATCAAGCACTTCCCTGACCTGCCTGAGGAGCAGATTGTCGGAACGGACAGTATTTTCTTTATGAGACAGGCAATCCAGGCTGGTTACACTTTGTCTGTAGAGCCCACAATGCACTATGTGCATACAGTTCACGATGGATCTCATTGGCTCCAGAATGCGGCGGTTTCAAGCCGACTTATGGGTATGCGTATTTGGACAGTATAAGTCTGTAAAAAATTGAAGGATTTATAGATTCTTACTATCGTAACAATGAGTCTAAATATAGTCTTAAGCTTTACTGCTTTTAGCGGCCTTATACTCTTTATTGTAGGAATGTTTATTATACCCTCTATTGGGGGTGCATCTACAAGAGTATCTACCTACTCACTTCCTCCGAAACCTTCTGCCACAGCTTCACCATACGTGAACTCTATATCTTCGCCTATGCCTACACCTATGCCTATGGCTACACCTTTACCTATAAGTGCGCTAATTGAAATTCCACCACCAGATAACATGAAAATAATTACAAGTTCTGATGGATTCAAATTAATACTAGTGGGTGCAGGAATATTTGTAGTGAGCATGCTTATTCGAATTTGTTACAGAAAAGATGAAGATAAGATTTCCTCACGTAGAATTGTCCCGTATCAGGCCCTAGTGCTTAATGATGTGATTGTAAAACCTGCAGTTCCTCTTGCTGTCCCAGCTGCTGCTGCGATTATACATGAACTTAAGCTACAAGTGCATCCACCACAACCTATGCAACAGTTCCAACCTAGGCCACCATATCCCCCTCGGGCCCCCGTCTTACAGAGAACATTCAAATATCCTCCACCCTACGATGCCTTCAATAAAAAATGAAGGCATCGTATTTTTTACTAGGGGCATGCGACAGAAACCATTCAATGAGCTACTCCTCTGGAAGGGCCAGATTCAGCAACATCAGAAGGCCTCAAAGCTAATGCCACCTATGATTCTTCCAAAGATTAATTCACTAACTGGTCACTATGTTCCAGAGAGGCCCACGATACACGAGGAGCTACTCTATCGTTATTCGATCTACAGTGCAGAGTATTGGCAAGGCGTCAGAGAGAGACAGCACCTATATCGCCTTACTAACCAACTTTCTTTACCATCACCACCGTCTTATTCGTAATTGGCAACACACGTTTCTCGCCAAAATCACTGACTGGCTCAAATGTGTTTAGTTCTACTTTTGGATCAGCAATAGCCTCCTCCTTTGATGGCATCAAGGATCCAATGGATTCAATCAGGGCAACAGCGAGGTCACGGCGTCCTAGGATTTCACAGAGCATTAGGGCCGTATTTATTGCAAGCATGGTCTGAGAAGTGCATGTCTGCACTAAGATACACTGGCCTTCCTGCAGGGACTTTTCTCCATTTGCCGACGGAACTGTTCTGGAAATCCACATGCGGTGTATGGTTCCACCATACTCAGGCATCCGCGCCAGGATGCGCGCACAGCAATCTAGGAACTGGCTAACTTCTCGCTGATTCGTAATCAGCTTCCATTTTTCCTGGAGCAAAAAGACATGCTGCTCACCTGTAGGCTTCTGCACTTGAATCATATGATCAACGCCATTCAGACTAGGTTCCTTGAAATGCTCTCGGATTTCCTGTTCGCCGCGAATGAGGAAGGTCCATCCAGGCTCTAGATTTCCTTTGATTTTCTCCAGAACATAGCCAATGCGGCGTTCAAAGGCGAAGCCTGTTGCTGAAGCTGTGGCTATAGCTGTGGCTGTGGCTATAGGCTCAGTCATTTACTATTAATTCATTTAATATTTTTAAACCTGAAGTAGAATGAAACTAGATTATATGTCTTATTTTTATATTACAATGATTTCGGTGGCCTTTATAATATTATTTACAAGTAAAACCTTTGACACTACGATTATAAAAGGTAATGAGGTAGTTATAGGTATTATTGCAGTTATTTGTATTTTTTTAGTTATTGTTCCTCGTGTCATGTATACATTCACCAAAAATTGAACTTGAGAGGCCTAAAAAGTTTAGCATGAACACCTACCTCGAATCCGCCTGGGCCGAAAATCACCAGGTCCCCGAAAAAGGTGTAGCCTCCTGTCCCACGTGCGAATCCAAGTTTGAAGACTGGGAGCACATGGATGTTAGCACATGTCTCGGGTGCGGCACGGTAATTAGCCGTTGCCTAGATTTAACTGCAGAATATCGGTATTTTAGCCAAGATGACAGGGGCGGAGGCGATCCCTGTCGTGTTGGAGCCCCACAAGACAATCGATTTCCTGAATCTAGTCTCGGCACTGTCATTCTCCCTACACAATCCGGTGGCTCAGCCAATACCCGCTGGTCCATGAACAAGATTCGTCGCTATCACACCTGGAATATGCTACCTTACAAGGAGCGTAATCTTCTGCATGTCTTTGAGACCCTGCAAATTACTGCATCCAATCAGGGTCTTGATTCAGGTATACTCGACCTCGCCAAGGAATACTATGTGGCTCTCACAGCCAATTGCCAGAAGCGCGGGCTCTCTCGCTCTGCTATCTTAGCGAGTTGCGTATTCTCAGCACTGAAGCAAGTTGGCCAGCCGCGGAAACCCAAGGATGTTGCCGATATGTTCAATATCAAGACCAGTGATTTCACCAAGTCATTCAAGTATGTGCAGGAAGTCCTTGCACTAGCACATCAGAAGGGTCAGCTCAAGGGTTTCTCCGGCTCCCCATCAGCAATACAATCAACACGCGCCTCACATTACATTGCACATCCTCTAAGTAAGCTCCCTCTAAAAAGATCCGAGTTCGCCATTGTTCTTATGTTAGCAACCAAGATAGCAGATATTTCTGAGGACAAGTCGCTCTGTGCAGAGCATATGCCACCCTCTCTTGCTGCGGCAGCTCTGGCCGAGGCCGTCAGGCTCAAGGGATATAAGGATATTTCTATGGAATCTATTGCTGCTCTGTGCAATGTTTCGGCGGGCACCTTACTCAAGTGCTGGAAACGTATTGATGAATCCAGAAAGTCGTGGACAGAGGAATGCGGTATTGTTCAGACAGAAACTGTTGACATAAAGTAGTATGGGAGGCAGCCAGTCTTCTGGAATATTTAGTGGGATTCCAAGTGCCCCAACCGTAAATGAATTTTCACAACATGCAAAAACAAAGGAAATACGAGAAATGTCAAATGCCCTTTTTCAATTCATGTATTCTAAATGGGATATTAGGGAAATCTTTGAAATTACTGAAAAACCAGGTGATTATGTTATTGCTATATCAGATCTAATAACTTCTCAATTTCACGTGCTCGGTTATACAACTAAGAGAAATAAGATTGGCGAAATTTATTTTCAAAAGCTGGAAAAACTTGATCCTCCGCAAAGTGCAGAAAATTTAAGTAAATTAAGATTATCTACTGGTTCTTCTAGCAATGTTACCCGCTCACAAAGGGTTATGAAAAAGGAAGCTGATCTAAGAAAACGGGGCCTTAATGCTACACGAGGAGAACCTGGTTCTAAGCTACATCATCAACATGCCAAGATCATTTCTTTTTATTTTGTAGTAATATTTCAAATTCTTGGCTCCTTATTACTAGTCTTAAAAGATACCGAGCTTGATACAATTGATGCACAGGGTAGAACAGTATCTAGTCAGATTCAAGATAGCGATAGAGCATATGCACAGCAATCACCGGATCATGCCATATTACCATTATTTAAACGACCTTCCCCAGTTAGAGGCGGTGGAATAACCGGATTTAGCAGAAATGAATCTCTAGGAGGATTTGAATTCCTTAGATATTATTTACGAAGATACGATCAAGATGAAGTTGATAGATGTTTACGAGACTATAAATTACAGCTACCTCCAGCAAATACAGGCTACTACAAGTTTATGAATAATGATAGTCTTTTATTTAAATTTATAAGAAAAGACACTGATCGAGTTAGTGGTAGAGAAACTGCTGAACTGTGTATTTTTGTAAAACATCAACAAACAGAACGATATGAGATTAAATCTATTGGAGTAAAAGTTCAACTAGGTGTAGGAGAGGTTGCTACATATAAACCTCCGTCTGAATATTCTACTAAAAGAGACCAGTATTCATCATTTCCTACTAATGTAACACTTGAAACACTAAGTAAGAAGAGAAACAGTAGTAGTATACCAGTATCAAGTGCCGTATTTCGTAAAGATGACAGTGATACACATGAGAATTATCAAGATGGTTTAAAATATAAGATTGTAAATAATTCTTCTGCACTATATGCAGTTGTTAGTACTTCTACTGAAAAAATTCTTCCTACCGATATGGAAAAAATCCTTGAAAAATTTGCGTTACTTGCAATAAATACAGATAGCTCGATATTCTATGAACCCTTTAAAGTTAGAGAATTAGACGAAAGGGAAAGATATTCAAGGGATCGTGATGAAAGTAAGGTAGAAGCACCTAAAAATAATAGAAGTTTAGCTGAAGCGTTTGCTGCTCTTAATAATAGAAAGCCTACTAATTCATCGCCAATACCATACAAGCATGTACCACATTGTATAAAACGTGCCAAGGACTTACTTGATTTACCATCGATCAATGAGTTTAATGGATTAACACCCGCTAGCACGCGTATCTGTTCATCTGATATTACTGGTCGCGCATCATCATACGTTCCATTAAAGTCAATTACACAGTTATATGGTAAATTAAATGCAGGTGCAGTAATTAATGTGGATGAAGTTGAATTTAATAAGGCAATCAAGGTTTTAAATGCCTTTGTTGGGACTGGAACAGAGACAAAGGGTTATATGACAGTTTCTGAATTAAAAGAAGCTGGTCAGGAGTCAGAAGCAAATGATCTTTCGGCTGCATTAAAACGTCTATCGGCATCATTTAGTCTGCTAAAAGAAGATTCAGCCCTAAACAAGCTGGATGATGTAGTCTTATATAAGCCTAGAAGCTGTGCGGGTAAGGAAAAGGGAGATTTACCAGTTGATAAGTCTAGGCCGGCATTCAAAAATATGCAAGCATATTCACGTCAGCTTCTAGGATTTCACTTGAATAATGTAATTAATATATCTAAATTTTTAATGACAATATTCAATGTTTCACAGAGACCTGATGGCTCGTGGAATGTTGAGGGCCCTAAGACAGAAATTTTATTTGCAGGGTTTTCAGTTCTCGATGTTCTAAAGGATCAGGCACGTGAACTTTTACTTGCGTATTATGTTGGATGTGAAGATATATATCAAAAGGGCGTGAAAGAATGGGCGGATGATACGGATACGCCTGGGGCTTCTAGGCCTGCAGCGGGTGTTGCTCCTGCACCTGGGGCTTCTAGGCCTGCTCCTGCACCTGGCCTTGCACCTGGCCTTGCACCTGGCCTTGCTCCTGGTGCTTCTAGGCCTGCACCTCCAGAATCAAGACCTATTATGGGTGGAGGTAGAAGACTCATATGATTGATGTGTGTGGAACCGAACCTAACCATTTACCTGGAGACCATCTGAATGCATACATAGATACAAGTGAATCTGTTTTCCAGCCTCTCTTGTCATCTACCGGATATGAGCCTGATACAAACACCCAGCTTACTGGCAACTTCAAATCAAGTGCATCCTCCCATTCCTTAAGATCAGTCTTGTTCTGAAGACCTTCTACGCGGATCAAGGGAATTCCTGAGTCCCGTTCAATCTCAGAATAGGGATACACTGCTAGGCCAGTGTTTTCCTGCATTTTTTTTACCATTGGATTACCTGCCTTTCTGCACTTGAGCCAGGTGAAATATATGGGAATATGCGGCAAGGGCAGTGGATTACCCTCCTTCAGAAATATATGAGCCTTTCGCCCAAGTTTATATGTAACTAAATCTAGAGTTTCTAGCAAGGCCGATCCCACACCCTTACTTCTCCATAGAGGATGTAGACAATACCAATCAACTAAGCCCCAGGGGTGCATCTTTCCACAGCCTTCTAAGGAATTCGGATACGGGGCAACAATACGAAAACTTGCCACACATCCCCTTATTGTTCCGCCTGAATCGCTGGCGACAATCCAGATTGCCTGATGCTCTAAATAAGAAGCTCGGACCCATTCTGGTGTAACAGCGGCCTTGGCTCTAGCATCTGGCTCATAGAAGTATTCATTCAAGAGCTTGCTAATACCTTCCACATCTTCCAGCTTAGATACGGCAACCTTACACCCACCTGGTTCTAAACCTGAAGGAACTTCAGGAACCCTAACATCTATAAAGCTCACTTCTTCTTTCCTGGCGAAAGATGTTAATTGCTTGAAGACAGATACCTTTCCTTTCCAAAACATAATGACCAACCTACAGTAAAATTGAAATACGGCGACGCTAGTAAAACGCAATACCGGATAGAGTAGATGTCATCTGAGGAACGCCTTAAGTATTATATGGAGGCACTTAAACTTACCGCCTTAGATCAGACATTTATTGAAGATGAGCCTACGCCAGTCAAGGAAGAGCCAAAGGAGGAGGCCAAGAAACCCAAGAGGTGCCAGCATGCTGACTGCAATAAGAAGCTAGTGCTTACCGACTTTGCTTGTAAGTGTAAGCAATTCTATTGTGCAGCCCACCGTTTCTCGACTGCGCATTCTTGCAGCTTTGATTATAAGGCAACTGGAAAGGACCAGCTGACTAAGCAGCTAGCAGAGGTGAAGGCTAGTCGTCTGGAGAAAATCTAGTGAGTAGTCACTGGTAAAAATTGAACTTGGCACATATATTTTTATACTACAGTCATGGATAGAAATGAGCTTATTCTTCAGACTTTTCCAGATCCCAAACATGCCTTTCTCGTCGAGGAGATTATAGGGGACAAGCTAAGCAGGGGTAACAATGATATCTATAAGGAGTGTGATAAGACATCCTATGATCCTATTGCTAGCAAACTCCAACAGCACATGGCCTTATTGAATAACCGGATGAAGGAGAATCGCGGTATCATGGATACCATTATCAATACTATTGAGAATGCTAAGAAGAAGCCTGGTGAGACTGGATACAAGAAGGCCAGTGCCAGGGAGATAGATGAGTGGCAGAAGATGTGTATGAAACTCCAGGAGGACTTTGTTACTTATAAGGCTAGTGCAGATGCAATGAAGCCTGGGCTTGAGGATATTCTCTTTAATCAGCACGTGGAGTTAGGGCAGCGACGAACCATGCGCTTTCTTCGCAACAAATACCTGGATGATGGCGACCAGGAGTATTTGGAGAAGGGTGTGACTTGGGCTGCGAACTATGCTGCAAGACATCGTGTGAAGATAGATATGAAGGCCTATGCCTAGCAATACTTTAGCAAGGGATAAAATTGATTTTTTATTTATTGCTAAATACTACCATACAGATGGCATCAGTGAGAAAGAGACTTGCACGAGAGCTGCGAGAGTGTATGCGGGAACCCTCTCCATACTTTCGTGTATGGCCGGCAGATGAGACCTTTCTTGTATGGGAGGGCATCATTTATAATCTTCCAGATGCACGGCATGCTGGTAATGAATATTCTCTGAAGATCACATGTTCAGAGAATCATCCTTTCAGGGCACCAAGGGTGCGATTTAATACTAGAGTCAAGTGCGAGAATATTCTGCGAAATGGCGATGTCTGCATGGATCTTCTTTATACGGATTGGTCTCCAGCAATTACTATGTCTAAGCTAATGCTGTGTATCGTGAGTCTACTAACAGATACGCCTGTAACTGGTCTTGATAACAAGGAGGTCCATGTATTTCTTCAGGAGATTAAGCTCAAGCGGATTGAGGAGTATAAGAAGAAGCAGGCAGCAATTCTTACTGCAGAGCCGAGAACGGTAAATGAGTTCCTTGCAAGCGTGGAGGAGATAGAGAAGCTGGATAGGGAGAGTGGAGAGATACGCAATATTATGCAGGATTACTGCCTTAATAGAAACCGTATTCCAGAGAATGTGATTGTTACACAGGCACAGG
>Ga0114976_10000456_pt1 | contig 25644 bp, 21 predicted proteins | sample S_130805_EF_Meta_FD_87319 | JGI IMG/M metagenome (GOLD analysis project Ga0114976, IMG submission 87319) | Freshwater microbial communities from Lake Simoncouche, Canada to study carbon cycling - S_130805_EF_MetaG | ecosystem: Environmental > Aquatic > Freshwater > Lake | place: Lake... | reverse complement strand
GTCGGCACCCTCAACCTTCTTGAAGCCACCCGCCGCTCCTGCATCACCAGCCCCTTCGTCCATATGTCGACCAACAAGGTCTATGGGGACAAGCCAAACTCGATCCGCCTAAAAGAATTAGAGACCCGCTGGGACTACGACGACCCCACCTACGCCAACGGCATCACGGAAACCTTTTCGATCGACGCCAGCAAACACTCTCTCTTCGGCGCTTCGAAAGCCGCCGCTGACATCATGGTTCAGGAGTACGGTCGCTACTTCGGAATGAAAACCTGCTGCCTCCGCGGCGGTTGTCTAACCGGCCCTAACCACAGCGGGGTTGAGCTCCACGGTTTTCTCTCGTACCTCGTGAAATGCAATCTCGAGGGCAAGACCTACAACGCCTACGGATACAAGGGCAAGCAGGTCCGGGACAACATTCACTCGCTGGATGTAGCCCGCTTTATCGCCGCGTTTCTTGAAAAACCTCGTTCGGGTGAAATTTATAATCTCGGCGGAGGTCGCGCCAACAGCTGCTCCATCTTGGAAGCTTTTGCTCGGGTCGAAAAACTAACAGGCAAGAAAATGCTCTCTACCTACGTCGATAAAAACCGGGAAGGGGATCATATCTGCTACATTTCCGATCTCACCAAAATGCGCTCCCACTACCCTTCATGGGATCTTACCAAGAGCCTCGACGACATCTTTTCCGAAATTGTCCAAGCCTGGAAAGCTCGGTGAAGATTCTTATCACACGCTCCTGTTGCTTGGTTAGCACCACTTTGATTCGAGAATTCTTGGCCGCGAAAGCACCCCGGGCAAACACCTTTTTGTATGGTAGTTTTCTGGGAAACGGATTTAAAAGCCCGTCAAGATTCCACGACTAAAGATACAACTCCCGTAGGGCCTTCTCCTCGCGGCGAACCCAATCAACAATAGTTTGATATCCTTGACGTGGATTTATCTGTGGCCTCCATCCAAGCACCTGCGTTGCCTTGCGAAAATCACTGATCCAAATCTGGAAGTCCGCCGTACGCGGCTCGGGCGCAAGAGAGGGCTTTAAGTTTTTACCGGTTAGATCGTTGACGATTGCGGTCGCCTCAAGCAGGGAAAGCGTATTCTCGTGTCCTCCTCCAGCATTAAACACTTGCCCTTTTACGGTGTTGATATTTTTCATTTCAAGTTCGAAGAGGCGGCACACATCCTCAGCATAAAGCACGTCCCTCACCTGCTTCCCCTTCCAGCCAATGTATTGTATGGGCAACTCAAAAATTGCAGCAATAACCCACCATGCCACCCACCCTTGTGCGCATTTTCCAAATTGGCCAGGCCCTGCGAGAACTCCAAAACGGTTCACCACAGTTGGCACCCCGAAGGCACGTGTCCACTCCTGACAGATAAGGTCAGCGCAAACTTTAGAAAGTCCATAAACACTGTGAGCCCCTCCATCGATATCAAATTCCTGTGAATATCCGAAAACTGGGTCAAAACCTCGTGAAGCGGCCACACCTTCGGTCTTCCACACCCAACGGGTTTTTTCTTCTTTAGTGGAAAAAGCGTTTACTCGGTCTGCGCTATAGACACGGTTAGTGCTGCAAAAAATCAATCCCGCATCCCGCTCCCGCGCAAACTCAAGCGCATTCACTAGCCCATAGGTGTTGTTTGTGAGATCAAAAGTTGGATTATTGTATCCATCCACGGCAGAGGGTTGAGCAGAGCAATCAATAACGAAATCAATTTTGCGGGGAAGCGTGACGAAGTCCTCTTTGTTTCGCACATCGCCGTGGAAGAACTCCACTCCCAGTCGCTTAAATTCCAAAAGATTTAACTCAGAGCCACGCCTGACCAGATTATCCAAGACATAGACTTTATGACCAGCATCCGTAAAATACCTCACACAATTTGCGCCAAGGAATCCAGCGCCACCGAGAATCAGTAATTTGCTCATTCTTGATTGAGAAGCGGATCATGGTGCTTGGGGATTGCATGATTGGCAACTTTATTTCTGAACAACGCTCTAAATGGCCGATCACCGTGCCTAATGGAACCAATAAATTAATAGGCATCTTGTCCTTGCTCATTAATAACTCATCATATTGCACTTTAGAAGGCAGTTTTGTCTTTAAAAGCCCCACATCTTGCTTGCTATAATGAATTGTCGAAAAATTCTCGAGCAACAAACCCCAACTCCATGTCTACCCATCTTTCTCCAGAATGTTCTTTTATCGTTCCATGCTTCAATGAGGCGGGCAATATCTTTCCTACAGCGGAAGGCCTCCTTAGTGTTATCAATCGAAATAATCTTGATGCGGAAATCCTAATGGTCGACGACGTTAGCGAGGATACCACTCGATCCGAAATCCTGACGCTCTCAAGTAAGGACCCCCGTTTTCGTCTGATTAAAAAATCGCTACCACGAGGAATGGGGGCGTCGATCCGTGCCGGTATCGCAAGTGCTCGGGGGGAGTGGGCAGTCATGGTCAACGGCGATCTTTCCGATCCATTAGAAGCGATTCCCGTGTTTCAGCGCCTGATCATGCAGGAAAAGTGTGACCTCGTGCTTCTAAATCGATACCTTAAAAAAGACGACCATAGTCAAGTCCGATGGTCCTACAAATTCTACCAGTTTCTCTTCCGTTATTGCCAGTATTTCGCTGTTGGCGCTTCGTATCGGGACATCACTTATGGTTACAGAGCCTTCCGGCTTGCTTTTATTCGGAAACTATCTCTAACCGGCATTGGTTTCGAAATTTCGCCCGAATGTAGTGTTAAGACTTTCCTGGAAAAAGGAAAGGTTGGCGAGGCTTACGGCAAACAAACCTGCCGAACAATAGGCGTTTCAAAATTCAAGTTCCGCAAAGTCTGGAAAGGATATGTAGAGGTGCTTCTGCGTGGCATGCTCCACCGCTTCGGTATTTTAAAGTACTATTAATTGATTGCGTTAAACCTTCCGAGAAATCAGCACATACTGCGCTCCCGCTGGGCACCAAGAGAGAAACCTCTCGATCGGGCAGAAAAACCTTAACGCTCTCGGAACAAAAAAATAAATTCTTGCAATAAAGTTTCGAACCCGGCTTTCGCCACATACTTCTTCATCGCAAGAAGGTGGCGGGGGGGTTGCGTCCGCATCGAATGGCAACGATGCCATGACTCTGCGCGTAAGCGGATTCCATGGATTATGTTCGTAGATGGCAACCAGGCCAGTTGATTTCAACACACGATGACATTCCGCAAATACCGCCTGCCATTTTTCAACTGGGATATGGTGCAGCACCATCGCCAAGACGATCACGTCGCGCGATGCATCTGGGAATGGCAGGTGCGACGCATCTGCTACGACACAATCTTCAATCCCGCTTTTCTTCTGCGCTTCCTTCAAAAACTCTGGCGAAAGATCGGTGATCGTAATCTTGAATCACAGGCTTTGAAGGCCAAGACTATATCTCCAATCTCCTGCCCCGATATGTAAGGATGACCTGCTCTGGATCGTTTCGTCAAAATAGCCACTCACAAAGGACTTTAAGTGCGCTACCTTTCTTTGAACAAAATACTCGAACCCAAAACCACTAAAACTCACAGCCTTATCAACCTGCCTTCTGTAAGAGGCTGCGATAGTGTCGAAGGAGCTTATGGTGCGGAAAACAACTTTTGCTTGCCATGAGTTTTGTAGGCCGTGAAAGCGGGGTCGTCCTTGACCCGGGAAGCTCTCGTCTCCTTTAATAATAGGGCAATATCCTCAGGCGCTCGCTCGTGCTGTTTAATTTTCTTTCGCAACACTTCCCACCAAGAATCTTTCGAAAGCGGATGCGTCTCCACAATCCACCGCGCCGTCTGCACCGCGCGCTCCTGCTCTGCCGGTGGTAAAAATTTTGTCCATATCCAAACCCCTCGCCCACTCAGATAACTGAATCCAGGGTCTTGCGGATACTCCCGCGTGTACACGCTATGATTTGCTTTAATAATCACTAGGTCACCCTTATTAATATTCTCCTTCATCCATTTTGTGGTCTCAACTAAAATAGGATCTGGCCGGAACAAATAAGCTGTCATCGGCAACGTCACGGCCAAAACCCCTGCCCCCACCCACTTTCGTGCCTCGGGTCTAAACTGCCAAAAATCATAATTCATGGCCTGCCCAAAGGCCCAGCAAACCGGAATAAGAAAAGGCAGGTTGTAATAAGCATGCGCCATACAGGTCGGTCCTCCCCATAGTAGGACAAATCCACCTAGGCCGACCCACCAAGCCAACATCCATCGGTTTTGGCCAAAACTCGCCTTAATATCCTTCCATCCTCTCGCGATTGCGAGCCAGACCACCGGACTTGCCAGAAGTAGAAACTGGTAGGCAACAAATTTTGTCCAGTTTTTCAAAGAAAGGCGCCCATCCAAATCTCCTAAAAAAGATTTTAAATTGCTACTCGAGTTCCATTCCGAGAACCACTCCCCATTCATCTGGTTGGTGAGCGCGCCCCATAAGGAAAGCCCCGCCAAGGTCAATAGCCCTCCCAGCAAAACTCGGGGGGCAAAAAGGACCTTCCACCTTTCGGGCCAACCCAAAGCCACCGCAAAGAGGAGATAAAGGTGAGAGACCTCTGGCAACTTCAATAGACATCCGACCAAGCCCAAACCTACCATCGCCCACCAGGTCCCCGCCTTGGGTCTTTCCCCATATCGTACCGCCAGCAATACCATGCCAATCACTAGAACCTGAATCAGCATCTCGGGCATAATCGCCTGCCCAAAAGCCACCGAGAGTGGGCTAAAAACGAAAAGAAAGTTTGCCCAGAATGTTCCTGCCTCATCCAGCCAACGGATCCACAACCTTTGCAGTAGCAGAAAACCCGCCACCCACAAAAGCATCGAAACCAGCCGGCCCGCAACATCCAAAGGCACCTGCAGCTTGGCTAGGGCCCAAACTATCAGGTTATAAAGCGGAAGCTCCTGCAAGAGTCGGGCATTCAAATCCCCCCGCCAACTCGCTCTTGCGGAAAGAGCTAATGGCGACTCCTCAACCCAGCTTGCGATCGCATCGGCCGTCTGCGTCTGGCGAATCCAAGAATTGTCCTCTGCGGGTGGTTGGCCTACCAAAATCAGCCGCAAAGAAATTCCAAGGACAAGGAGAGTGTAATTTTGCCGTCTCATCATCAAAATATAGCAACCCCCTCGGTCTCACAGCAACTACAGCGAATGCTCCACTCTCAAATTTCGCCCGAGCCGAAGATTGCGGTGATACTCGTAACTACTAATATCAGCCCTGTGCTCTTTCTCTATTTTCAAAGCCAGCTTTTTCGAGACCTATAGTGAAGCCATATAGAACCAAGCGTCCTTGGATTTCTGCTTTTTGCTTGCTAGCGATTCTCTTTGTTTGCACTCGTGCGTTCCCTCTTCTTCACGCCCAGCCTTGGTCATACTGGGAAGTCTTCGAGGCCAAAAAACTCAGCGAGTACGGTTTTTTTGAGCGCAGAGGCGCTCTTTTAGATGTCCACTATCTGACAGGGGTAGTTGCCCATCCGGAGAGATTTAATTATGTCAATCACCCAGCCCCCATCCACTGGGTTAATATGCTTATTTACCAAGGACTCGGAGAATGGGGCATCCTGTTTTTAAATACTACCTTGGGCCTCCTGGCGTGTTTCCTCACCTTATTTACCTTAAGAAAACTTTACCCCGAAGATGCCGCTGTTTTCGGAGCGTTTCTTTTTACAGTCGCGCCAAGTAGCATAATATTTGATTTGGACCCCTGTGTAGGTCCGCTTGCATCGTTTCTTTGGCCGGCCGGAGCCTATTTGCTTCTTTCTGATCATCTTACTTTACTGCGTCGAGCCTGGCTCTTGGGGTTGCTCTGTCTTATCGCTGGTCAGATAGATTGGTTGTCCTGGACGATTTTAGGCTCCTTAACCATTCCAGCACTTGGGGTAGGTTGGAACCGACGCTTCTCAATCCATCCCCACTGGCACCTCCTGCGGGCCCTCTTTCTTGGAGGAGCCCTAACCGTCCTCTTTTTCGCCGCACAAATCCTTTCCTATATTACCGATTGGGATGATCTAGGCAGATACATCTCCAAACAAGGCGGGAACACTCTGCCCTTTGTCGTCTTACTCAAATCCGTTTGTTCTCGAATCACTCTGTCTCTTTCTCCATCACTTCTCCTTCCCAGTTTTATTGGGTTTGTCTTAATGTTCTGGCGACGTACTGCCCGTCCCGTGGAGATGGCTGCCCTCGTTTACCTTCCCATTTTTCTTGCCGCTCTTGTCGTACTCAGGGGTTTCTTTTTGACGGAAATCTGGCCTTATGAATATCTTATTTTTCCCTGCACCCTCGCCTCTTGTTATTTTTTATCTTCCTTACCCGTTTTCTGGAGAACAAGACTTGCCTATCCACTTCTGTCTGTTTTGGCTTTAGGTGGCATTTTGTACGCTCAGCTTCAGTCCACCTCCCCAAAACTTTCCACAGAGACAAGTTTTCTTGCCGAGCTGTTCTCCAAAGAATCGGCTCCCAGAGAAGTCATCGCAACAAATATGGTCGATCAGCTTCCTCCCCTCCCTTCGTGGAATGTCGCTGGTTTGTATGTTGCCCGTCAAAAAGCAGACCGCCTTCTCCGAACTGGCATTAACGCCAAAGACCAACTTTTCGATCTTCTTAGGGAATTCCACGCCCCGTCACTGGATATCCTTTTTGTAAGCACCCCCTGCCAGCCCATTGACCCACCGCTCGAACAACTACTCCAATCCGTCCGCCCTCGGTCATTCGAATTGCCACCAGTAGGGGTTGAAGTTCCTTTTTCTATTCATCTTAGAAATTTATACTGGCGTTTCACTGGTCGACATCAGGCAGAGCAATCCTCTGCTTACGCATCAGATTCCCGCACCATTCTACTTTACCATTTTCGCTTAGCCCGCAGGAACGATACTGTCTCAACGATCCAGCTAGTTCCAATTAACCACAAGCCTTAGCCCTACACTCAACGCTCACACTGTTCAAAACTAAATCGGATTGCTACTTTATAACCTCAATGAATAAATCCGCTCCCTTTTGCACCATTCTTATGCCCTGCCTGAACGAGGCCGAGACCCTCGCCTCTTGCATCCGTAAAGCTCAACAATCTCTCAATAGCCTCCCCATCCAAGGGGAGGTTCTGATCGCCGACAATGGCAGCACCGATGGATCACAGGAACTCGCCCGCAGCCTTGGTGCCAGAGTAGTGGATATTGCTCAAAAGGGGTACGGCCATGCCCTCCGTGGCGGGATTGAAGCCACCGCAGGCAAATTTATCATCATGGCCGATTCCGACGATTCTTATGACTTTTCCAAACTGCGTCCGTTTGTTGAAAAATTACAAGCTGGATACGATCTTGTCATGGGATGCCGGATGCCTTGGGGAGGGGGCACCGTTCTCCCCGGAGCTATGCCCTGGAAGCACCGATGGATCGGAAACCCCGTTTTGAGTTTTATTGGTCGTCTTTTTTTTAAATGTCCTGTAACCGATTTTCACTGCGGGTTGCGTGGCTTCACCAAGGCCGCATACCTCAAAATGGATCTTCGGACAACTGGGATGGAGCTCGCCTCCGAAATGGTCATTAAGGCGACTTTACAAGGCATGAAGATCACCGAAGTCCCCATCACCCTCCATCCCGACGGACGATCCCGCCCCCCACACCTCCGCAGTTGGCGGGACGGTTGGCGGCACCTTCGGTTTATGATGCTCTTTTCGCCGCGCTGGCTTTTTTTAATTCCAGGAATTTGCCTGGGGGCCGTCGGAGGCTTGTTTCTTTCCCTGCTCGCTTTTCAGCCCATTTCGCTGGGGCCAGTTGTCTTGGATATTAACTCAATGCTTGTAGCCGCCATGATGCTTTTGGTCGGCTTTCAATTGATTTATTCCGCCGTATTTCTTCGGATTTATGGCTTTACGCAAGGATTTCTTCCGGATCAGCCGCAGCTGCGCGTATGGCTACGGAGGGTCACTCTGGAAAAGGGGGTGATAACGGGGATGTGTCTTGCATTGACAGGTTTTTTACTGCTTCTGTTTGCATCCTTAAAATGGAAGAGCACTGGCTTTGGGGCCTTGGATCCGGTCTCCAGCGTGCGACAGGTGGTTCCTGCCGTTACCCTTCTGACTCTTGGGGTCCAGGTGGTCTTTGGAAGTTTTTTTCTAAGCTCACTGGGAATCAACCGCCCAGCGGATTAATTCGGTGACCACATGCGAAAACAAATCCCGCTGTAAAAGACTGGGTTGCAACCTTCTCCCTTTCGGCTTATTAAACGCGAGCATCTTCGATTATGGAAACTTCAACTACCCTCAAACCCTACGGATCGCCATTTTCGAGGCCACCCTTGTTTTTATCGGCTTCCAGGCCCTCCTCTCAGCATTCTTCATATCCCTTCTAGGTCTTCGCTGAAAATAATCATGCCCCCCACTTCAGAGTTCGATGGGTTTGCGGATAATTACGATCAGGCCCTACAGAATGGCCTAAGCCTTTCTGGAGAGAGAAAAGATTTCTTTGCCAACGGCAGGGTCAACATCCTCGCCCGTTTGCTCGGAGCACGACCATTCCCCCGCATCCTCGATTATGGCTGTGGAACAGGGTCAGCCACCCCTTACTTGCGTGCCATGCCGAATGTTTCCACAGTGATTGGGGTCGATATTTCCGATAAATCCCTGGATCGCGCCCGCGCGACATATCGACAACCCCATGTTGAATTCCACCACCTTTCTGCTCTTTCCCAGCTGGGTTCTTTTGACCTGGCATTCTGTAACGGGGTTTTTCACCATATACCTGTTTCTGAAAGGTCGGCAGCCGTAAACCAAATTTATCACGCGCTCAAACCAAGCGGGCTTTTCGCCTTTTGGGAAAATAACCCCTGGAACCCAGGCACCCGATGGGTCATGTCCAGGGTCTCATTCGATCGCGATGCCATTCTTCTCTGGCCTAAGGAAGCACGCCGCCTTCTTTCTGAAGCAGGATTTGAAATTGTTTTAACCCACTTCGCCTTCATTTTCCCAAAAGCATTGGGATTTCTTCGATTTGCCGAATGGCCCTTGCGCAATTTGCCTTTTGGAGCCCAATACATGCTTCTCGCACGCAAGTCCGCCCCGTAGAGATTGGTGTCGCACAAAATCCTTAGCCATCAGCTTCCCCTTCAATGAGTGCAAAAATCACTACGTTAAGTCAACTGCAAGATTTCTTTCTTTTTCTCGATAGATTTTGTGTCCCCCCTCCCACCCCCTGCAAATTATAAATCCAAGGGGAAGCAGCAGGACGAGGGATCGATTTTCACTCAAACCAGCGCCTCAAACTCTTTCGTGGCGTGCAATTTATAGGTCGGACGACACGACATTAAAAAATTACCCACTCACTGGTTGCTGCTTCTGGGGCGCTTAAGTTGGCGGCGTTTCCTACCTCAATTTTTTCGCTCCAATCCCTCGTTTTATTCCTAGAATTCAGCATTCGCCCCTCTCTCGGAGATATGTTAAGAGGAACCGTGAATTTGCAAGGTCTTACCCTACAGAAAATAACCGCATTCGGCATTTTCCTGGGTGGGTGTGCTTTAGCTATTTATGCCGCCACAGAGACGGTCGCAGGCAATACACGCACACTCATTTTTATATTTGCCGCCATCTGCGGCGGTATCTTCATTATAAACTTAAAGGAAAACTTCTGGCTTATCCTCCCTGTCGGCCTCTCTCTCAACCTCCCCACCCTTCCCCTCGGTTTTCGCCAAATCAGCTCTCAAGAGTTGGCTATCGCGGTGGCTACACTCCTTTTTATTCTTCGTATTGCCATGCATAACCAGCCCATCAAACTCCGCCCCATCTGGTCTTGGCCCATCTTCTTTTACCTCGCCTGTGTGGCCCTCAGCTACACCCTTCACCCCGTCGGCCTTTGGGCCTTCGGCTCGAATAGCGGCGGAGCCCGCTACTACGTCCAGATCGCGCTGGCTTTTTTTGCTTTTCTGATTCTCAGCAGCATTGTCCCCAAGGAGCGCCATCTTAAGTTCATCCTTATTGCCTGCCTTATCGGCAATCTTATCACTGCAGGCTGGGAAGTTCTCTGCTACTTCCTGTTCCCATCCTTTACCTGGCTCACCACCGCTCCAACCGCCTTTGCTGAGGAAGAAAGCTTCTATTCTTGGCACCAAGCCTTTTCTCAGGTCTCCTTGCCTGTCTACACATTCATTTTAGTCAGCATGCCCTTCCAGCGTCTCTTTTCTGCGCGGAACCTTTTCTGGTCCATCCCCTGCTTGGTCGTCTGTCTCGTTTTTACTGCCCTCAGTGGCAAGCGCGCCGCCTTGGCCATGATGTTTCTCTTCCCCTTAATCATCGCGCTAGCCCGTAAAGAGTACTTATTTCTACTTTTGGGAGGATTTGTGGCCGCTGTGATTGTCTCTGTAGCCGTGCTTGGACAGGGCCGCCTTTTCGTCCTTCCGCTCGCAGCCCAAAGGTCGCTGGTCAACCTCCCTGGCCAATGGGATGATCGTGTTTTGGCCAGCACCACTGGGCTAGACAAAGAAGAGAAGGACATTTTCCGCTCCTTGATGAATAAAAAAGCTTGGGAAGTCATTAAAGACAAGCCCTTAACGGGTAGAGGCCTCTCGATTGACCTCAAAGATATGGTGGCCTTAATCCAGACCAACCAAGGTGTAGAAAAAAAGGCGATGGACGCACTGGCCGCGGGCAGCTCTTGGCATCATAAGTGGTTGGGGATCTCCGCCGATATCGGCATTCCTGCGGCCATCTTCTACGGATTTTTTAATCTTCTTCTCCTGGTCCTTTATATTCTTTTAGTGGTCCGATCCCGCAATCAAGGCTGGTACTACGCCTTCTCCCTCTTCCAGCTATGTATGATCGTAAGATTTATCCTTCTCTCCACAACTGGCGGCCATACCGCCACTAGCCCCTTGGAAGAGTGGTGGATCTATGGCATCGGACTTGCAATTCTGCATTCATTGCCCAATTTCCCATCAAAGTCCACGACTTTGCGTCCAGAGGCAGCCCCCACGGAAAGATTTGCCCATAGTCTCAACTCCCAGCCTCTTTCGAGTAACTACTAAATTTCATTTTGCTTTATGCGAATGATGTCTTTTTATTTTTCCCAACTCTTTTTTTACCGATGAATCGAACCCAGCGGTTTTTCCGTTCGGTCTTGTCAGGATATGCCTGCACTTTACTCGTCGCAGCTTGCTCTTTCGCGAGCATTTATCTCTCCTTGCGCTATCTTACTGTTCCCCAATTCGGTTTATGGGCCCTAGTTTTTCAGATTAATGGTTATTTGCTACTTACAGATTTTGGCATGTCGAATGCCGTTGGTCGGTTTTTGATGGACTGGAAAGATCAAAGGCCATCAAAAAAGTATGGAGAAACCTTTGTCGCGGGCTTGCTGATTCTTTTTTTTCAAGCTGCCATACTTTTTTCATTATCCCTCGTCGTTGTTTTTTGGGCGCCCGGGCTTCTTAAAATTCCCCAAGAGCTTATTCCCTCCTTTCGTTTCCTGGTTTTCGGTCAGGCTCTTATATCAGCAGTTTTTTTTCCTCTCCGCGTTTTTTCTTTCGCGCTTGTTGCCTACGGCCGATTCGACTGGATCAATGCCAGCGCCGCCATGGGCCAGTTGGCATCCCTTGGTGGATTCGCCTGGGGTCTTGCCCATGGCTGGAGTCTTCCCAGCTATCTTTTCGGCTCTCTGTTGGATGCTCTATCTTCCGCAATGGTCATTATTTTCGCCAGTCAGCGCCTCCATCTTTTCCCTAAATCAGGTGAGATAATTCGCCCGGGGTGGGATTATTTACTCACGATTTTCCGATACGGAAGGGACATGTTCCTTATTCTTTTTGGCAATCGCATTTTGTTTGCCAGTCAGGCGATTATTCTTGCTCGGTTCGCTGGGCTTGAAGCTGTTGCAGCGTGGACCGTTGGCTCAAAGATGTTTTTCTTCTGCAGAGATTTTTCAAATCAAGTCGCCCAAGCTTCTGGCCCCCTGCTGATCGAGATTTATGCGAGAGGAGATTTTATCCTCGCATCAAAAAAGCTCCAAGATCTGGCTCTTGTTACTGGCTCCCTTGCTGCAGTTTTGGGATCCTTTTTAATTGTAGGCAATAGACCCTTTGTTTATTTATGGACCAAAGGTCTAGTTCACTGGGATAGTAGAATTGACGTAATCTTTTGCCTAATTCTAATGGTTTCATCTCTTTTTGCTGCCCTATGCCACGTGAATGGGATGACAAAGGACCTTACGACGATTCGCTGGGTGGGAATTAAAGAGAGCCTGCTTTTCCTGGTTTTCTCATATTTCCTTGTCAGATTCCTTGGCGTTTTCGGTTTGGTTTTGGCTCATTTTTCTGCTGCCTGCCTAATCTCGGTTCCTTTTTTAATTTCTGCTCTTCAGAAATTTAACCATGGACACAACTCCGCGATACGCATTGCCCCCTCAGTATTGATCCGGTGGTCCCTACTTCTCTTTTCAGCCTGCTTTCTTTCTTTCACTTTTACCCAAAAGCTGAATTTTCTACACCTTTCGATTGCTTTCGTTTGTTTGATATGTGTTTTTATTTTTTTGTTAACCCCCTTGCACTGGGGCATACTGCATCCACTTCTCAGAAGCAGGCTTCACTACTTGCCCAAACCCTTGCAAAGATTTTTTTAAGTTTTTAACTTTCCTTCGCCTTATAAGTACGTTGCTTGAAATTTCTTTTTGCGCGCCGTCTAAACCCACAAAAGATCGCCACCAGGTTTTTATGTTCCGCCATGGGTTTTGTTCCCTGAATCTTATCAAGAAACTTCCATTCGATTATTACAGTATGTTCCGCAAGCGGCTCACCATATATTTTAGCGCTAGAGAAATTAGGTATAAATTCGCAAGCTCTTTTTATAGTTTTTTCAAAATAGCTCATCTTTGCTATTGTGTTGCGTAGACTTCCTCTGCTTCATTATTCTTGATTATGGGATTTGGTATTAAAACAAGACTTTTGAGATGGTTTGATTATTTTTATGTTCGTCGTTTCCCTGCGCTTCGCTTCCTTTTACTGAAAGATACAACTCAGTATGGCGAATTCCGAAAGCTGTTTGCGCTTTGTGAGAATAAAAAAGCCGGTCTTGTGGTTGAGGTGGGCGCTAACGATGGTTTGTTTTGTTCAAACTCTTACCCCTTCATTTCTCGTGGGTGGAGCGCGATTCTCATCGAGCCTAACCCGGACGTTTTCGCTTCTTTACAATCTCGCTTCATGGACAGTACCAAAGTGCAGTGTTTTAATTTGGCTTGCGGAAGTCAACAAACTGTTTTGCCGCTTTTTCTAGGTAAGGCAGAGCAATCTGGCTATAGCACACTTTCGACTGAGAGCTCAGACTGGTATTCAGCTACGCGAAGTCCGAATCATATTTTTGTCTCTGTCGAGACATTAACATCTATTTTGCGGATAGCTACGTGTCCTGCCCAATTCGACATCCTCTCTATCGACACAGAGGGGTATGACTTCTTTGTTTTGCAGGGCCTAGACTTTAACTTTTTTACGCCAAAGATTATCATTACTGAAGATGAGAAACCCCCTTTTACAAAGCAGGCAGAAAAGCATGGGCTACTTCAGTCGCGTGGCTATAGGCTGCATTGTCATTTTCAAAGTAACGCGATTTGGGTGTTGGAATCCAAATAAGCAGAAATGCTGTTTTCTGTGAGTAATCTCATGATGCGCTTGATCGGCAACGTCTCCACGATGCCAGAGTTTCCCTCGCCTTTTGCAGAAACGGCTCTTTCTTATATTGATGTTGGGGCGCGGGGCGGCCCCCCAACCCAATGGTTGAAACTTGCTCGGCAAATGAACTACCTCTGCTTTGAGCCAGATCATGCCGAAGCCGAAGCCCTTCGGCTTATCTTTGCCCAAAATCCTCAAATCCATGCACTTGTTTCCGAGTGTGCCCTGGGCGCCACGAGCGGTTCTGCCACACTTTACCTAACCCATTCACGCCCTTGCAGTTCCCTTCTTAAGCCTAACGCTGCCCTGCTCGATATCTTTGCCCATCGAGGCCTCTTTGAAGTGGAAAAGGAGCTTTCAATTCCAATCGTTACTTTAGATTCTGAATTAAAAAGGCTCGGTTCTGTCGGTGATTTTATCAAAGCGGATGTTCAGGGCTACGAACTGGAAGTCCTTCGTGGAGGGGTCGAAGCCCTATCCCAATCGATCGGCTGTGAGCTAGAAGTCAGCTTTATAGAGATCTATAAAAACCAACCACTTTTTGCAGAAGTTGACCAGTGGATGCGCTCTAAAGGTTTTTTTTTGGCAGACTTAGAAAGATTCTGGTGGCGCCGTGCCGCCGCACCTGTCGAAATTCAGCGGCGTGGCACACTAGCCTACGGCAATGCCGTATATCTGAAGAATGAGATTAACCAGCCCCAGAATCGACTAGTAGCTATTAAAAGCACAATTATTTGTATCGCTGCGGGGCTTGATGAGTTGGCATATGAAGTCGTGTCACAAGCCAAGCGCAACCAACTTATTACAGTTGAAGAGGCGAATCATTTCAACGCCTGGTTGCGATTTTACAAAAGGTCCGCCTCTTTCTGGTATCGCCTGTCCTCTTTATTAGCCTATCTTCCTGGAAGACAGACCCTCGGTCGATGGTTAGGACTCTGGAGCAACGCTCTCCAAGGTAGCAGCGACACAGGGTCAGATGCCGACAGCTGGAACAGAAAAATTTCTTGGTAGCCTAATCCTAAGCATTGCCTCAGATTAAATGGATGATTTTTTTGCGAGCGCCTGTGGATCGCTCTGGCCTGGATTCTTTTGGCCCAAAGACTGCTCAAGCACTTGTGAAGCAGGGAATTGCCGCCTCTTTTAGCAACCTTTGGCCCGCCAGTGTTTTTTGGCTCCTCAATTCAGGGCGCCTTCCGTACGGAAGAACCATCTTTCGCAATTTTTTTGCTAGTCCGTTCGCTGTTGCTTCCCTTCGAAAAGCTAAAGCAGGTGATCTTGCGTGGATTCTCTCTTTTTGTTCCCCTCAATCTTTATCCTCTTGGCCAGAAGTTCATATCAAATCACGAGGCTTGCGTTATCTATTTCATATTATGGATGACTGGTTTGACTTTGATAATCTTCGTGAGGGAACTATTCGGCGTTGCCATTTGGCAGATCTTATCGGGGTTCCGACGCAAAACCTTCGCGACCGGGTGCTTGAATTTGCACCTCAGGCAAAGGTAGGCGTGTTCGAGGAGCCAATTGATCTTGAAAGGCTAAAGCGCTCATCAGGCTCTGGCCTTGCGGAAAAACCTGTAATTCTCTGGTGTGGAAATCCATTTAATCTGGAACATGCAGAGATGGTTTTAGGAGTCCTGCGTCAGGTTCGGCGCTCCATCCCCTTTGTTTTTCGAATGATCTGCGCACATAAACCGGCGCCACATTTTTACACTGGCCTAGACACAGAATGGATTCCCTTCTGCCATAAAACTGAGGGCTCTTTAATTGAGGGGTCTTGGCTTGGCATAGCGCCAATGCCCGATTCTGGCCATAACCGGTGTAAGGGAGCCTATAAAGTGAAAACCTATCTTGCCGCAGGCTTGCCTGTGGTGGCGTCCCCAGTTGGATTTCAGAAGGATCTGATTGATCAAGGAAAAGGCGTGGGGCTACTGCCTAACTCTACCCGCGAGTGGTCCGAAGCTATTCTTTCATTGATTAATAATGCTCCTAAAGCGATAGAAATGGGAAAGAAGGCAGAATTATATGCGCGATCCCGTTTTAGCTATGATTCAGTCGGTGCAAGTTGGGCGAACATCCTCAGAGAGCACGGCTTAATCACTTCGCCAAAGGGGTAACGGACTTATGTGCGGATTCTTTGGCGCTCTTTTTCGTGGTTCCAACGTTTTGGACATCAGTCAGTCGCTAAAAATCATGCATCACCGGGGTCCTGACTACCAATCCATTTGGAGTAGTCGAAATAACAAAATATCATTTGGTCATGCACGCCTTGCTATTATCGACCTCTCGGAAGCTGGGCAGCAACCAATGAAAGATCCCTCTAACGGCAATGTCATTATTTTTAACGGTGAAATATATAACTACCTTGAAATTCGGCGTGAACTTGAATCGCTAGGAATTGGATTTCGCGGACACAGTGACACTGAAACATTGCTGCTAGCTTTTGGGATCTGGGGGGTAGAGGTCTTTTCTAGGCTTCGCGGAATGTTCGCCTTAGCAATTTATGACAAAGATTCAGATAGCGTAATTGTCGCACGCGATCCGATGGGAATTAAGCCCCTATACTATGGGCGCGACCGTAAAGAGAACTTGTTTTTCGCTTCGGAGGTGCGCGCCCTCCTCCCGTGGACAGGATCGGAAGTTTCTCGCAAAGGGGTTGCGGCATATCTGCAAAGGGGGTGCTGCCCCCACAGAGAGCTTCTCTACAAAAATATTAGTGAGTTTCCTGCTGGTTGCTGGGCTCGTCTTCACTTGGATCATACTGGCTTTTGCCCCGTCCGCTTTTGGCCTTCAAGCGCTGAATCTATCCTACCTAGCACCAAAGTCACGTCCGACACAAATCAAAGACCTGATAAAAGAATCCGGAGCTTGCTGGAGGACGCGGTGCGATCCCATCTTATTTCCGACGTGCCCGTGGGCTGTTTTCTTAGTGGCGGGATGGACTCGTCCATTCTTACTATCCTCGCCGCACGGGAAACAACCGGAAAGAAGTTGACTACTTTCTCCGTTGGTTTTTCCGAGTCTACCTTCGATGAAAGTTCCTACGCAGAAGAGGTTGCCAAATCTGTCGGTACGACCCACCACCACATCGAACTATTTGAGGGAGAAAAGCTACAGATGGTGAATAGTGCAGTGGGAGCTATGGATCTGCCCTCGATTGATGGAATCAACACCTATATGGTCAGCCAGGAAGCTTCCCGGGCCGGGTTTAAAGTGGTGCTATCAGGCCTAGGCGCAGACGAAGTTTTCGGCGGTTACCCTATTTTCCGAGATTTTAGTTTTATTCGTCTTCTCGCTGCCACTCCAAAGTGGGCACGGTCGGTAACCCATATGCTTCATCATGGATTGCATCTCCTAAGCGATATTCCCGCTGACAAAACCGGAGAATCCCTCGCCTGGTGGTGGCGCCGTATTTGGAATGGGCGCGACCTGCAATTCCTAGGTTTTGATCCCCCATCGTTTGAATCCGATTTTCATCCTCCCCTGATTGACGCAATGGCCGAAATCAGTTGGGGTGAAATTTCTTGTTATCTGCGAGATATGCTCCTCAGGGACTCAGACTGTATGAGTATGGCTCACTCACTTGAGCTACGGGTTCCATTTTTAGATACTCCACTCGTAGAAGAAGTTTTGAGACTTCCTGCTAAGGTCAAATATGATCCGCGCTTCCCAAAAAGCCTTCTGCTGGAGGCTACCAAAGACATTTTACCAGAAAAGTCATGGAACCGGCCCAAGATGGGCTTTTCCTTTCCCATGGAATCTTGGATGCGTCGGCCCCTTCGAGACTTTTGCCGACAAGGGCTAGAACTTGCTCAAGGACATCTTGCTCTCAATCTTCGACAGACAGAACTGATATGGCAGAGGTGGGAAAAGAAACAGTTCGCTTGGCCCAAACTCTGGGCCTTGGTCGTAATAGGCCACTATCTGAATAAGAATTGTCGGCCATGATCAAGTCTCTGGTAGCCTACTTCTCAGCATGGCTTCTTAGCCGCCCCTCCTCACAGCCAATCAATCAAGCCGCCTTAAGGGGGCTTGCGAGCCTTTCGATTTTCTTATTTTTGACGATAACTTTTTTATCCGTTGTTCAGTATAATTCTGTCCTAAATCTAGGGAAGATTGCACATTCCCGTGAAACGTTTCTTTTAAATTACTCTAATTTAACCCTAGAAATGGAAACCAATCTTTACAAAGCCCATCGCTCCACGCTGGCGGCGCTTTTATCGACTAACAATGCCGAGCTTAATCTTGAAGACGTGAACCGATCAACTTTCTTAGACCGATATTGGATTGCATATAACTCTTTAAATACCTTGTTTCAGTTATCCCCTCAGGATCAATTCTCCGCTGCCAAATTCAGTCAATCTTTTGATAATTATAAACTGACCTCAAGTGAATTACTCCTTATGGCAAAGGATGGAAACCGCAAAGAGGCATTGGAATTTCGGGCTACCACAGTAAGGCCTTCTTTTGATGAATGGAAGAAGCAGCACGATCTCCTTTTATTAGCTCTGCTCAAACAGAGCAAAATGATGAATAGGAGTTTTGCCTCGGAGACCCTTTTTCTTCAACGAGTAACAATAATTCTTTTATTATTTCCCGTAGTCGCAGTCGGGCTTTCATTGCTTGCACTTCTAAGTGTCTTTGGAATTAGGCTAACTTTTGGGGAGAGTTTTCCATCTCGGGATCTCTGGACTCGTTGATCCTATTGCTACCTCAAGAAATCCACTTGCCGATTGCCTTCGATCTCTTGATACACCTTTAAATGTCCTTGGGCTACTACCTCAGGCCCCATGCGAGCTAAAATAGTGGTGCGGGCTTTCGTAGCTACCGAAGGAACCAGAGGTTCAAATATTTTACTTAAAACGGTACTCGCTAGTTGTTTCGGATCTTTTTGCGCTACACAACAACCAAAACTCGCGACCTTCACATTCTCGGCCATTGCGGTTTGTTCGGTGACTATCGGCCAGGTTCCAACCATGATTGCCTCAATGACCTGGTTTCCAAACATCTCCTCAAGGGATGGGGCAACTAGCACGGGAATAGTGGAAAGCTCTTGTGCCAATTGTGTCCCTTGGATGGTTTGATGCAGGATAAGCCGATTCCCTAATAAATCACCTAAAGCCTGCTTTTCTCGGCCCTCGTAGGAGTCGGCACGCGCATCGGGACGGTCGCCGAAAATATGCAGATGGATTTTGAAAAATGAGTCAGGGTATTCGCTTCGGATAATTTCAAGTGCTTGGCGAAGGATATGCACCCCCTTGCGTTCTACCATAGTGCCAACAAAGGCCAGATGCCCCATTCTACGTGGCTGGTGAATTGGAATTCCCAGCAACCTCGGATCAAACGTGTTAGGGATTTCATGTAAACAGAGATGCGGAAACTCCTTCTTTAGCTCATTTTTTACATACGAACTTTTTGCTATGACGTGTTTTGCCCTTCGTAAGGCCAGCCACTCCGTTCCCTGTACCACTCGACCTCGACTAAATAGCCTGGGGGGCAGTTCTCTGTTAATAATAAAATAACACCCTTGGACTGTGAGTACGCAAGGGAGGCCCGTCGCCTGAGCCGCCAAAGCGTAGGCATCCTCTGTTCCGTGAGCATGAACTAGGTCGGGTTTTAGTTTTCGCACATAGGCAGAAATTCGGCGTGCATCAAAATAGAAGAGGGTCGTTGATCGAAAACGATCCGGTGCCGCTAAATAGTGGACCATGATGCCCTCTACCTCTTCTTGATAATCAACTTTGGCTCCAGGAATTTGGACAACCAAGATGGGCTGAATTTTGGTGTGGGCTTTCTGCGCTAACGCTAAATTCAAAACCCAGCGACCAGGATGCGTCTGAATCTTGCCACAATCTGGATGACCTGCCGGCAACGGTAAATTACATAGGTGAACGACCTTCATTTGCCCTTGGGCTGGATCACCCAGCGGTAGGTTGGTTTTTCTACAACGAAGCCTTCTCGCTCGTGGGCTGATGCCGCGGTGTAGATACAGTACCTGTGAGGCCGGATCCAGTAGGCACCCCCGAAAAATCTTTTAAGGCGATACACGACTAAAATCAGCCACCCTCCCATCCTCACCCATCCAGAAGCACGCTCCCCTAGGCGCTTTCTTTCCGCCCCCGCCTTGTCTTGCAGGCTTAGGTTCGACCCTGTTTCTGTAAACACACTCAAGGGTTGACGCAGAACCCCCATCTTCAATCTCTGATCTAGCAAATCCAAAATCCAAACCGCATCTCCCACCACCTTCCACTGCCTCTCAAAGAAAAGCCCCCGCTCTACCACTGCACTACGGCGAAAAAAGGTAGAGCTGGTGAAGATCGAAAGATTTCCCGAGATCAGCGTATGGAATCTCGTCGGCTTCATGACCTTGCGGTCGCACACATAACTCCCATCAGGCCGTACTACAATCGCTGCTCCGAATAGCACGTCGATCTTGGGTGAGCGCCCAAAATAATCTGCCACCCGACGCAGCGTCCCCAGCAAATACTGCTCATCGCAATTCAAGTAAGCACAAACCTCCCCAGTCGCCTTTTGCAGCCCCCTGTTGATCGCGTCGTACATCCCCTCATCCTTTTCATTGAAAATTCGTAGGGTGTAGCCGTGGGCTGTGCGAATGTGTAAAAGTTCGAATGTTTGAAGGTTCGATACCCGCTCTCCCCCATATCTCCCCAAAATCTGTTCTGCCGTCTTCTCCGCAAACTCCTCGATCCCAGGACTTCCTGCATCCTGTACAATATGTTCAACTGTGACCCCCTGATCCGCGACAGAGGCAATGCAACACCCCAGATAGTCGAGCTGCTTGAAGCTGGGAGTAACGATGGAAAATCTCATCTTTTTCTCAGAATAAAAGCTGCCTGAGTAGGAAGCGAACCTGTCAAGGCTCCAAAGATCCGGCCCAATCTTGCCCACCCTCTGGGGCCTGAAAGGCGAGCCAGTAGGCCTAGCCCAAGACTGATCCCTCGCGCCACAAAATGCCAACCCCCTCCATCGTGCGTATAAATTGGCTGGAGCCAGTAAAGCCATGGGTCTGCCTCCATATACTTTTCCACCACCACTGCGCTCCCTTTCGCCCACCTCTGAACAGCCTCCTTATTAACCTTCTGTACGTGGTGCGGATTCTCCGCTCGCTCATGGATTGGAACGAGTCCCACAATCCGACCTGTGGGGCTCAGGCACTCCCCTAGCACCTTCAAGAGCTTTTCTGGCTCTGGCAGATGCTCCAAAACATGACTGCAAATAATCAAATCGTATTTCTGCTTCAGGAGTCGGTGTTCCGTCCACCTCTCAAGCTCAATCGGAGCCAAATCCACCTCCCCATACCACTTCTTCTTAATCCTTGCCGCCACCTCCTTGCACACTTCCGGATCTTGCTCGACCCCGAAGAGATTCGCCGTCTTGGGCAGATAGTGAAACAGTGTCCCCGCACCGAATCCATAATCAAAAATCTTCTTTCCCGCCAAGTTCACTCCACATTGTCGGAGGAGCTCTAAGGTAAGCCATACTTTTCCTAGTCGCATATAAGCCAGATGATGCCAACCTCTCTGCCGGCCGCGGTACACCGTCTCGAAAACGACTTGATCCATCCTAAAATCAGAGAGGGATCTCTCCCTCTAGGCAAGGACGAATGCTTGCCCATCCCTTCCCTTTCTGTTTGTCTGCCTCGCAGTGCATCCCCGCCTACTAGCAAATCTTGTCGACCCAACCTCAGGGCAGCCCCTGACTTTAGCTTCCCCTGTGCCAAGCCCATCAGAAATTGAGCAAGGCGCGTTAGTCGCCAGTACAGGCCAATCTTTCCCTATTCTTCACGGAATTCCACGGTTCGTCCCAGCCTCCAACTATGCCAGCTCGTTTGGTTATCAGTGGAATAAGTATGCCGAACTCCAACTGGATTCAAAAAACGGCACTACCTTTTCGGAGGATCGATTTTTTTCGATCACCGAATGGTCGAAAGCTGATCTTTTGGGAGCTCGCGTGCTTGATGTTGGTTGTGGCGCAGGGCGATTTTCCGAGGTGGTCTTGCGCACAGGAGCCCATGTGGTTGCCGTCGATCTAAGCCAAGCCGTGGAGGCTTGCCACAAAAACCTTCGTTCTCATGCGAACCTTGATGTGGTGCAGGCCTCTATTTATGAGCTCCCATTTCGCCCGGGCTCTTTTGATTTCGTCTACTGCATTGGCGTGGTGCAACATACGCCAGACCCAAAACAATCCATTTTGAATATAGCCCGCATGGTGCGCCCAGGCGGCCGTTTGGGCTTCTGGATCTACGAACGGGACTGGAAATCATATCTTGGCACCATCGGTTTTAAATACCTTCTTCGTCCTTGGACCACGTCGCTGAATCGGGACCAAGTGGAAAGATTTTGCAACCTTTTGGAGTCTTTCTGTTGGCCAATCAACCGTGTGGCTCGAAAGTGCGGCTGGCTCGGCAAGGTAATTATGCGCCTACTCCCCGTGTCTTCTGCTTATCTCCAAGAAGTTCCTCTCAGCGACCACGACTTCCGCCAATGGGTTCGATTGGATACCTTCGACATGTATTCTCCTGCCCACGATCACCCGCAGAAGTTTGATAGGGTCTCCCAGTGGCTCACGGAAGCAGGTTTCATTGTCGATCCACGACACCCGCACGGCGGCATCTCCATCACTGCTCGGCGCCCCCTATAACTCAGCTTTTTCTCTCCATACTTCCCAGGCGACGAGCGCATGCAATTTTCGGCCGTAATTGCGTTGTCCAGAAAGATGATCATCTCGAATTCGTGCGACTGCTTGCGGGTCAACCAACCCCCCTTTCCTCAATCGCTCTGTATCGGTATATTTCATTAGGGCTCCCCGCAACCCTCCGCGGAACCACTCATCAATGGGAAGTCCAAAACCTCTTTTAGCTCCGCGAAATATTTCTAATGGAAGATGCCGTGAGAGTAGAGTTCGGAGGGCCCCTTTTCGTTTACCCAGTGCCGTGTCGCGGACCCCGGCGGTCACCGTGAGATCAAGAATCCGCTCATCTAGCAACGGGGCTCTTACTTCGAGGCTGGCCGCCATGCTGGCGCGATCGACTTTTCTTAAAATCGATCCCTCCAAATAAGTCGCGACATCCGTCATGGCAAATCGCTCCTCCAGCGAAGCCCTCCCATACTTTTCCCACTCTATTTTAAAAAATGTTTGCCCCTTCCGTGCGGTTAAGGGTTTTACCAGAACGACTTTGAGTTCGCTCTCCTTCCAAAGAGAGGAAAGCCAAAGAGCGCGGCTCCACTCTGCTGGCGCTTGGGCCAGTTCGCCCGCCTTCGCCCACCGGTCAGGTAGCAGTGAAAGTATTCCTGCGGGCATAAATTGGGCGAAAGGGTGGAGGGCCGCTGCAACGCGGATTTGGCGGTATTTTGGATAACCTCCGAAAAGCTCGTCTCCTCCATCGCCAGAAAGTGCCACTGTAACATATCGCCGAGTCGCGCAGCTTATAAAATAGGTTGGCAAAAATGAGTCATCCCCCAAAGGTTCAGGACATCTTTGTAAGGTCTCGATGTAGTGTTTCTCCATGTCTTGGGCTTCAATTTGGATCGTGTGGTGGTCGGTCCCCAGTATCTCTGCCACTTTCTTTCCATAGTCTCCCTCATCTCTCATGGTCCCAGGGAACGAAACCGTAAAGGTTTTAAGCTTAGGTCCGTAGATCTTTCTTGCGTAAGCCACAACAAGACTGGAGTCGATCCCGCCGCTTAAAAAACATCCTAGTGGCACATCGCTGATCAGCCTCGCTTCAACGGCCGCCTGCAACCGCGTGTCGAGTTGGTGGAGAAACTCCCCATCCTTCATAACCCGCGATCGATATACTGGAGCATCCCCGAAGGTAGTTTGTTGAAACTTTCCAGCCTGCCATTGGAGTAGATGCCCGGCTCGTAGTTGTAGCACTTGAGGAAGGACTGTGTCGCTTCCAGGCACATACCCATAGCGCAGATAACTAGCAAAGCCCTCTCCCGAAATCTTTGGTATACCGCCCTCTGCTGCAAGCAGAGCCTCCAACTCCGAGGCAAAGCTCAGCTCCTCTTCTTTATGAGAGTAAAATAGGGGTTTCTTGCCATATCGATCCCGCGCCAAGAGAAGCTTCTTGGCCTTCGCGTCCCAGAGCCCAATGGCGAACATCCCGAGCAGCTTAGAAACGACTTTCTCTCCCCACTCTTGATACCCACGCAAAATGACTTCTGTATCGCTTCGCCCAACAAAGGCGTGCCCCCGCTCCTGCAACTGCTCGCGCAGCTCGCGGTAGTTGAATATCTCTCCATTAAAAACTACGGCAATTCGTTGCGCCTCATCCGTCATGGGCTGGGCTCCTGATGCCGACAAATCAATAATGCGAAGCCTCCGGTGGCCGAGAGTACACCCATCCGCCACCCAGATCCCTCCTTCATCAGGACCCCGATGAACCATTTCGGCAGTCATCTTCTCGACCCGCGAAGGGTCAATTCTTTTTGACGAAACTACGCCCGCAATACCGCACATGAAGAAGACTTTGAGGCCAAATCCATCGACTGCCTAGTGCGAAACTCCGTGGCTTGGCACTCCTCTTGTTGCCCCCTAAGAAGGATATGTGTCCTCCGCTGCTCCCGTTCTCCTTGTCCATAATAGTGCCGATATTTATGGGGCGAGCCGCTCCTTGCTTCGTTTGGTCTCGCGCTTGGATCGCAACAGATTTGTCCCCTCTGTTCTTTTGCCCATTTCTGGCCCTCTTCAGCTTCTTTTAGAGAAAATGGGGGTCAGAGTTTTTGTCCAACCCTCCCTTCGCGTCATCACTCGCCCCATTTTTTCTTCTTGGAGAATCTTTCCTTTTTTACTGGGGTTTCCCTTTTCCGTGCTTCAAACCGCTGCCCTGATTAAACGGGAGCACTTTCAACTTGTTCATACCAATGTCGGTATTGTCATCTCCTCCGCTTTAGCTGCTTGGTGTGCAGGGGTGCCCCACCTTTGGCATATCCGCGACTGGTTTCAGGAGTTCGGTTTTTTCTGGAAACCCTACTCTTTATACATCCGCGTATTTTCTCAACTGGTTCTCTGTGTTTCTCGCCCGATCGCAAACCAGTTTCCTCCCTCCCCTAAGATCAGGGTTTTACACAACGGCTTGGATCTGTCCGATTTTCCGCAGGTTTCTGATGCCGAACGCTCCGCCGCACGGCTCGCCTTCTCTCTACCCAAGAGTGCTTTCGTCGTTGGGGTCGTAGGGCGTATTAAGTTTGTTCGTAAGGGACAGGAGTTTCTTCTCCGTGCAGTCAAGATTCTGCGAGAACGCGGTGTGCCTGCCTACTGCCTCCTGGTTGGCGGACACGCGCCCGGCTCGGAAAATCATATCCTGCGCATGCGACAAATCGCCACCCAACTGGGTCTTACTGACGAGGCTCTCTTTGTTGGGGAACTCAACGAGCCACGTCCCGCATACGCCGCCATGGATGTTTTTGTTTTGCCCTCAGCCCAACCCGAGCCCTTTGGAGGTGTTGTCTTGGAGGCCATGGCTCTCGAGCTCCCTGTCGTGGCCACCGCTTTGGGTGGATCCATCGAACAAGTGGTTGAGGGGGTGACCGGTTTTCTTGTGCCGCCAGCGGATCCAGAAGCGATTGCAGACCGTTTAGAAAAACTCGCCCAAAGTCCTGCCCTTCGCCAGCAGCTCGGTCATGCTGGTCGCGCGCGCATTCAGCAGGTTTTATCGCTTGATCGGGCTGTCGTTGGAATCGAGGCCGCCTACACAGAACTTCTTCAAAGTAACCCAGCCCAGCGGTAGCCTATACCCATGCGCTTACTACTTACGGGGGGTTCGGGCTTTATCGGGTGTAATGCGGTTCAATTCTTTCTGCCAAAAGTAGATGCTCTTTTGAATTTGGATCGAAATGAACCCGCGCCTTCTTCTCATAAGTCGTGTTGGCAACAGTCCGATCTGTTGGATAAAGAACTCCTCGCTCGTCAGGTGGCAGCATTCCGTCCGACCCATGTTCTGCATCTGGCGGCCCGTACCGATTG
>Ga0114976_10000455_pt1 | contig 25662 bp, 27 predicted proteins | sample S_130805_EF_Meta_FD_87319 | JGI IMG/M metagenome (GOLD analysis project Ga0114976, IMG submission 87319) | Freshwater microbial communities from Lake Simoncouche, Canada to study carbon cycling - S_130805_EF_MetaG | ecosystem: Environmental > Aquatic > Freshwater > Lake | place: Lake... | reverse complement strand
GTCCTGGAATCCTGTATAACCAATTCTGAAAGCTGTGTTGATCATTGGGAATGGTGGTAGAAGGTTGAGGGGTCCAAATACGTTGACTTTGATTATGTTGAAACACATCTCCAGGATCTCCATACATCTTTGTCTGGAAGGAATCACTCCACTTGCGAGAAAGATCTTTGTCGGTTAATGCCGCTCCTCGTCCAGGATTATCTCCAATTTCGGTAAGAAGTACATTCATAAAGGGATTGGCAGCGGTCGGAGGTGTTCGGTTAGTATCCCCAATCACATCTTGTACCGGTTGATCTGCAGCAGCAATGCCTGCAATCAAGGCAGCAGGACTTCCTGGCATGCTAAACGGAAGCTGATCCGTGGGTTCTCCAAAGCCTTCACGAAGTACCCCTCGTTGTTTCATTCCATAATAAGCTGCAAGTGCAATTCCAGCAAAGGCAAGACTGATTCCTAAATATTTCACCTCCCTACATAGAATGGCTAATACAATCGCAAGATAAATTCCAAAGCGTGTTAATGAGTTTAAAGCAGTCGTAGAACACTTCTTTGCAGCATCGGAAAATGGATAAAAATCCTTTGCCTCTTTTAATAAGATAGAGGGATCTTCTGTCCAAAAGCTCGGGCAACTGCTCATTCTATAAATGAAATAGAGAATTACTTTCTCTGTTTCATTTATAGAATAGCTAAGCAGATACTCATTCTAATCTTATAAGAGTATTTTGCTTTGCAAAATACTCTTATAAGAGAAAATCATGTCGTAATTGTTTATTTATTTCTTTTTAGGTGTAGCAGCAGCTCCTTTTTTACTAGAAGGAATAGCAAACATAGCTTCCAGTTCTGCATCGCTTATAGAGAGTGTACTTGATACAGTTGGTGTACTTGTTGTACTTGCTGCTGCACTTGCTGCTGCACTTGCTGCTGCACTTGCTGCTGCCTTCTTTGCCTCCATCTTCTTGCGAAGACGTTCTTGCACCTCTCGTCGACGAGCAGATCCATCATTGCCAGTTTCACGATCCGATCCACTCAGCATCTCCGTCAATCCTCCAAATAATTCACTAAACATGGGATTATCACTGAACTCTTTCATCATCTCCTCCGCTTCACGCATTAGATCCTCTCGTTTCAGTTCTCCTCGTTCAAACTTGGCTTGAATCTTTTTGGCAATGCGCTGTGCTCCTGCCATCAACAGTTCAGGCTTCTTTGTAAAAATATCTTGCAAATATGCAAAAATTTTAGAAGGATCGGATGTTTCTAACACCTCGGGACTCAATCCAAAATCTTCGGGTTTGAACTCTCGCGCTAGTTCTTCTGCCATTTTAGCAATCTGTCCCTTGAACAATCGTTCAGGAATCTTAAAGGCAGGAGCTGCACCACTTACATCGGGTTTTCCAAATCCATCCATCATTTCCTTCAATTTGTCCATCATGGATTTCATCATCGGACTCTCTGCCATCTCCTTCATCTGATGCATCATCCCACTCAGATCCAAGCTTCCAACATCAAAAGATGCTGCACTCAACAGTGCTAATGTTTGTAAATGATTCCAAATTGCTTTGTGCGTCATTTCACTTACCTCATCCCATAAGGCAGCAGTAAGACGAATTCCAGGAAGAAAATCATTGCTAAATAGACGAGTCGGATCTCGGGTTGTAAGCGCTGCAGGTGTCTCCTTCCACAGTATTACAAACTCCTTTTCTACATCTGCAACTGGTCTAGCTTGGAGTGCAGCAATCTCCTTTGAAAGTTCCGGAAAGGTAGGGGTCAAATCATCGCAAAAGGCAGTCAACGCTGTTGCAAAGGTGGTTGCCATCTGGTGCATGAATAGATTTCACAAAAGGACGATATCCGCAAAAAATTGATTCATAGAGGATGAAGAGATTCTATAGAATTAACTTCACAATGTCAGAACATACTCAATGTGTAGCGACTACACTAAAAGGAAGTCAATGTACCCACTATGGACTTTATTTTGAAGGTTATTGTAAAATGCATCAGAATATGAAATTAAAGAATGATGCAGAGTATAAAGCTCGCTATGATGCGCGACCGCATCAGGCAGCTGTTCCTATCTTACGACATGAACACGCAGCTCCAGCTCCAGCTCCAGCTCCAGCGCGTGCTCGCTCAATAAGTCCACCACCGCCGCCACCACCACTAGCTCTAGCACCAGCTGCGCGTCTTATTACTCTTGAACCAGTATATACAGAGACTGCCGCAAAACGTCGTGATGAAAATGTTGGAAAAAATAAGAAACTTATAGAATCTTTATCACATCCAACCCCTGAACAGCTTGTTCTATACTCTGTAAAATTTATACATATATGGGATAGATACAGCATTCCTGGATTTGAATGCCCAAGAGCCTACGCCATTTTACGACATGTTGCCGTTCGAACCACACAAGAAATTGTAGATAGAGATAAATTATTTAAGGCAGTTCTATCTTTATATCTTTTATCCGAAGGAAATCACCCAGAGTATAATGGCTATATATCTATTCCATCTGCAAGACGAGAAGATGCATTACAACAAATCACGAATGCATTACTCCCCTTTACAAAACTGGAAAGCGATACAATAATTCCAAGCTTAGGAATCATTCCAAAAACGGATGCATGGGCTAAAATTATTCGAAGACGATATATTGAGGAAACAAAACGTATTCAGGAAGAAGCACGTAGAATTGCAGAAGAAGAACGTAAACGTCTGGAAGAAGCAGCAGCCGCTGCTGCCGCTGCGGAAGCAGAACGTCGTCGGCAATTCCAAGAAAATCTTCGTCAACATCCTGTAATCTTTAAACGAGATCCTGAAGGAAGTATTGATTTAGCTGCCTTTGCAGTTGACCAACAGAATATTCATCGATCCTCAGTACAAACTGCAACACACAAAGCTGTCCTCAAACTTATGACACGATGTATCGAAGAAGGGCAAGAAACGTTGCCCGAAATCATTACAGATTTGAAAGATACATCAAAAATACGTGTATCAGGAACGGATACACGAGAACGAATGATTACAGAAATTACACATGATTACTTTGAATGCATTGCCTTCTCTATTCCATATGGAGATGTACTGGATCGTGTCTGGGCGTTTATTCGAAGTCATAAACATCGTAAAGATATCTTTATTCGATTAGCACAAGAGATTGCGGAAGGCATTGGTATGTGTACCAATGGAAAAATGGCACGGCTTGTCAATGTCTTGCAAGGATTTGACGATACCTTGGAGGTCGATCCTCCCAAAGAAGTCTTTCAAGAGAAAATTGCATTACTCATGAAACAACCAGTAGAAGAACGTGCAACTGCTGCACATGCCTTATTTATTGAATTCTCAATACCAGAAGCCGAACAAGCTCCTTGGTTAGAATCCTTAGAAGATTAAATACGTTCTGCTAAGACTACCAACACTTTGCAATAATTCCAAATATGACTTTGATTTGCTTCTCCCATTGTTTTCCAATGTTTATCAAAGATCCAATAAGCATACGATATATCTGCAAATTCTCCTTCCAACTTGGCTTTTGCACGCGTAATTAATTCTTCAGGATTATTATTTTTTACAGCTTCCTTAAAATCGGGATAGACATAGTCCATAAATCCAGAATGAATTAATTTGGGATTTACCTTTTTGAGACTTTTTAATGCTTCCACTGCTTTTTTCAAATCGGCTTCTTCATGGTAGGTTTCAGAAAGATCCTCTAAAAAGGAAAGGAGCTGATTATTGAATGCTGCAAGAGGGGATGCCATTTCTTTTTGAATAAGAAATAATAGGATTGGTTTAAATGCGTTTTGTGGGACCTGGTATATCCGCATCACGAGCACGACTAAAGGCTTCAAAATCATGCATCAGTGCTTCCTCTTTTTTGGTACGGGGGGTGGCAGACGCTCCTCCCCCAGAAGCACTGCCTCCCACTGTTCCTCCTAATTGTTCAAAATTGCGTAAAATGCGACTCATGCTTCCTCCTTTTTCAATGGTAAATGCATCCGTTAGAAAGGAATAATTATCACTCATTTTGGAAGCTCCCATTTCTTGCATATGCCAGGGAGATGGTTCAGCTCCTCCTCCCCCATTGGCAGCAGCAGGAGCTGCTGTTGTAGCGCGACTAGATGGTTCTGCCCGTGCAATATCGGGAGAATAGACTGGCATCACCAAGGGAACCGATCGTTCTTCTAGTGTTTTTTCTCCTCCACTAGTTCGAATCCCAGCCGAAGCACTGCTTGCTGTATCACGTTGTCGACGTTCAAATAACCAATTATTCACAGCATTGGCACCTGCACGAGGTTCCGACTCTCCCACAATTTGTAACGAAGGAACGACCCGGAGCCATGATGGAAGAGGAGGACGAGACGGACTGGGATCGACACAAAGAAGTTGAAACTCTCTTGCGTACGGTGTTTTCGTCAACTCTCCTAGAAATGCCTGACAATGACGACAGGTCATGCTAAAATAGCATATATGTCGACGAGTGCTCATTCTAACCCGAGAAGGTAAAATCGCAACGTCATTTTACCTCCTTAAAAACGTTCTAAAAATTGGTAGGAATTTTTAGGAGGGGATAAAAATCCCTCCTAAAAATTGAGCATCTAATACCCTCATAGAGGGATGTCATCCGGAATCATGTTTCAAAATTATCTAGAAGACAAAGACTGTGTTCCGCTTCTCACATCAAAAGAGAAGCTACGGGCAACATTTGAAATGACCCCCTGTACAACAACCATTGCAAACACCCTTCGTAGGCAAATATTAATTGCAACTCCTTCTGTTGGATTTAAGACAGAACCTGCAGTAGAAAGTGATGTAAAAATTACAAAAAATACAACACCTGTTCCAAATGAAATGCTTGCCCTTCGTATTGGGTTGATTCCCATTGCAGCCGATCCAATGACCTTTGATCCATCCCGCTATATCTTCCAATTAAATGTTATCAATGACACAGATTCTACAATGGATATCACTGCATCTAATTTTGTTGTGATGGAAAAAGATTCGGCAACTGCTACGGAAGGAATTCGCCTTCCTACCGAACAATTCTTCCCTCCTGATCCCATCACAGGACGTACGTCTTTGATTACGCGTCTTCGTCCTCAATGGAATCCTTCTCATCCACCTGAATCGATTGTTCTAACTGCTACAGCCTCCATTGGAACGGGAGCGATGAATATTCGTTGGTCCCCTGTATCCCAATGTTCCTTTGAAAATACAATTGATACAAATCCAACTCGTCAAAAAGAAATGTTTGAACAATGGGTTCAAACAAGTAAAAAGGTTGCAGAAGAAGGTGCCGATCCAGAATTAATGAAGCGTCTTCGTATTGAATTTGATACTATGGAAGTAAAACGATGTTTTAAGGTAAATGAATTAGGAGAACCCAATCATTTCACCTTTCATCTTGAATCCGTTGGAGTTCGATCCATTCCCTCCATTGTCATGGATGGAATTATTGCATGCAAACAGTTGGTAGAAACCTACAAAGATATTGATACAATGATTCCAGCAAATGTAAAATTTCAACAAAGTAATAAGCGATATTCTGCGATTGATTGTATCTTTCAGAATGAATCTCCTAACACGTTGTTACAATTACTTCACTCATATCTAATTTATAACCATATTGAAGGATCAAAGGAACCTCGTATTTCATATACTGGTGTAAATCCCAGTCATCCTCTCACAAATAAACCCTATATTGTTATAGCACTTCCTACTACAGAAGGAGAAGCACGAACAGTAGAAGCCGAAACAGGACTTGCCCGGTATGCAATTGCTCAAGTATGTCGGTCTCTTTCCCTCTATTTTGATGAAATGGCAAAGGATTGGAATCGTACGACAGGCGCTCCTCTTCCGATCAGTTCTTCCCTTGCAGCATCTACACCGGTGGAACCATCTGCACCCGTGAAACCTTCTGCACCCGTGAAATCTTCTGCACCCGTGGAAGCCTCTGCACCCGTGGAAGCCTCTGCACCCGTGGAAGTCCCTGCACCCGTGGAAACTCCTGCACCAGCTCCTACAAACGTTCCAGCTCCTGCCCCTGGTCCTGCACCTGGTCCTGCTTCTGTCTCTACAGAATCAACACCAGTGTCTGCAAAACGAACCAAGGCAAGAAAAGAAACCTCTGTTGCTAAATAGGAATGAACGATCTCTTTGAATCATCTGAAAAAGGATTCATACAGACAATAAAGCGTGCAACCCGTAATCTTTCGGATTTGTTCAATACAGCTGTATCAGATCCAATTCAAAAATTTGCAACTCTTAACAATATTCTCGCTGTTGGATTTTTATTATTATTTTTTGTTACAATTTTACTTTATTTGTATCCAGGATACTTGAAGGATGTAGAAGGATTCTCCACAATTGCGGTGGATCCGGTCTATCATCCGAAATGTTTTACCCGTGATGCAGAAGCCCAACGATTACTTGCGGAAGTGGTGAATTCCTTTCCCAAAAGTGCGGAAGGAAATCAAATGGTGGATGAGTTCCGGCTTATCCTGACCAAACTTCTTTGCATTGATGCCGATATTACTGGTTCCGGTTCTGGTGTCTATAGTACTATGAATCTTCAATTCAATACCTTTCATGATATGGAACCTGTCGCAAACTTTGTTGGACGTTGCTTAAATCGTTCTTTGAAAGAGCGAGATGTTACGCTTACCTTAGAAAAACTGGAAACACGCGGTGCAGAAATTTTGAAAGGAATGCAGGGAGTCGAGCAGAGACAGACAGAAATGCGGGTTGCTTCATTACATAATATTGCAAGACGTACCTCCGAAGCCATTCATCGTACCTGTTTAACACCAATTGCATCTCTTGATCGTCCTGCCGGTGTGCGTGATCCTGGTTACAAGGATGATCTTACATCCTTGAGCCGTCCTGCCCCCTACCAAGAACTAGCAGGGGTTCGCCATTTGTAATATATTATACACTATTTTATAGTGTAAGATATACAATTTAGCAGCAACTAGGAACAAGAAGAGAAATCAAAATGGAAAGACCGAGAATTTGAAAAATGGACTTGGCAGGTTTCACACCGGGAACCAAGGGGACTAACGCATTGTTCCAAAGAAACTGTCCAAACAACAGAAGAAGACCTACTACAACCACAAGGCTAATTAATGTAACAACTGTGGATCGAGAGGAAGGAGCAATCGTATTTGTACCTGCAAATGTTTCAACTGCACCGCCCACCACACTTGAAATAACTCCGCTCATTCTTCTACTACATGTTAATACTTTCTCCTTTTGCAGCGGCAAAGCGAAGATCGTGGACCACGGTGGAAGTTCGGTGCTCTTCCAAATATTTCACCAATTGCGCTGCCTTTTCCTTATCCCCTTCAAAGAAAGCTTCTGCCGTCTTTGATAAATAGGAGGTGGATAATATGTCTTTCTTTTCACGTACCTTGTGAAGAACGGCTCCTTTGTTTACATTTAATTGAACAACATTATGCTTATCCATAATTTTTAAAATAGCTTCTCGAAGCGCTTTGGCTTGCTTACGACGTTCTCGCATTTCTGCATTCAATTTAGTAACATCCGTTTCTAATGTCATCCATTGTTTCAATAACGTCGGAAGTTCTTGCATGGTAAGTCCTGTTTCTGCTGCAGCGGATCCTCCTCCCCCCACAATTGTTAAGGCTGTACTTGGTGTGGTCATCTTGTAATATACCTATGAATATAAATGTTTATATGGTTTAAAAATACATTTTTTGTTTTTGTAATACCTGTGTTCGACAAAGAAAGCAGATTGTTCGTGTCTTTTTAGAACAATCCGTACAAAAGGTATGCCCACAGGGTACCATCACCATATCTGTCTCTTGATCCATACAAATACTACAAGGATTTCGCAATTCTTTCTCATGAAATGCATGACTTAATTTCATCAAAGATCGAAGTTGATGGAACGTTCCCACTGTATGCATAAACACTGGATAATCTTTATCAATGCGTTCAGCCTCCAACATCTGTTCTGTAAAATGTGAAATCGTTGATTGTAATGAACTTGTTGTAGAAAGATTTGGGGAAAAGGTAGGAAGTGCGGAAAGATGCTTATGCAAGTCATTCACCCGTTTTAATTTTTCTTGAATGGAAGAATCCAATTCAAACATTTGTTTCACAGTTGTATGGTAAGATGCATGAAGCGATTGAATGGTCGATTGAAAGTGCTCGGAAGACATTCCAATGGCAGATCTTACATCGGATTCGATCTTATATCGATTAATAGGACCGTTTAATTCATTTGAAATCCAAGAAGCCGATGGATTAAACATAGGATGATTCAGTTTTTCCAAAATGGTTTGCACTTGTTTTGTACGATCAATCTCTTCCACTGGTTTCACCATACCTTCCAACCATTTCCGTTCATATTGCTGAAAAAGCACATGAAGAGAGTCTTTCCATGTAGGAGGCGCTACTGCAAGTGCAGCATCGTTCATATGAACAACTGATAAATTTGAAATAGCACGATCATGTGTGGATCCGGAACCCGATGCATTATCATCTGTAAAATTGGCAGAAGCATATCCAAAATAATCCAAGGGACTTGCACCTAACTCACCAGACATTTCTACGGACATCGTAATTTATGACTCTTTTTTTGCGCATGGAAGAATAGGGATATGCAAACATCTGAAGAATTATTAGAAGAAGCTGTGGAACTTCTTCCCTTTATTGGTAAATGGACTTCTGTTGTAATTCCCATTGTCGTAGAAATGAATCGACGCTTGCGTGAATCTCCAGAAGAACCCCGTTTTTGTGAAATTGTTCTTCCTGGTACAAAGGATCCTGTCTTTACAGAAGACCAAGCCTTGGAATTAGAAGACGCCTTTCGCGAAGTCTTGGCAGTGGATGAAGAATTGGAAATGGAGGAGGAGGAACAAGAAGAGACTCGTCGCCAAGTGGGAGGAGGCGTCGTCCCTCCAGAAATGGAAGCAGTGGCACAACAAATTGGTGCTGTGCGACGTTCTATTGTATCAAGTTTCACAGCGGATAGTTTCTCTCCCGATATGTGGTTTGGATCTTTTAAAAACTTCCTACGAAATGATCTTCCTAAGCTGAAAGGTATGGTTGAAGAAATGGGAGAAATTGGCGGTTTAACAAAATATGAAACAATTCTATCCGATATACATGGTGTTATTCCAATCGTATCAATTCCATTTGTAATTCCTGCAAAAATAATTCTTCCATTAATAGCTACATTTCTAGAAATTATTCGATTTACAGTAAGTCTTGTTCCGTTTGTTGGAACTCTTAGCAGTCTTCCCTATACCCTGTTATTAGCCTTGGTAGAACTTGGAAAAGGAAAATTATACGAATCCCTTCTTACCCTGTTTGGATTAATTGGAACCAACGGAATTGTTCTTGGGATTCTTGCAAAGTTAGTTCTTTCCTCCATTGTATTATTTCAGCCTGCCATTAGTAATATTCCAGATACTGTATTGGATTCTGGTTACAAAGCAGGAAAAGCAACGATTACATCGTTTTTTTTACAATTGTTAGCAATCTTCTCTCCAGATGTGATTCGACTTCCTCTTACTACTTTTACAGAAACGATGAAACAAGCCGCTAGAACCTTTAATCAAACTGTAAACTCTGCTGTAAGTGGTGTTACAACCTCCACACAGGGCAAGGTTCAATTAGATGCAAAGACCGTCGACATTCATCAAATTCCATCCTTTATGGATATATTGAGTGTACAACGATTGTTACAAAATCCTGCTTTTATCACCTACCCAGGTGTTATAGATTTGATTGAACAAATTCGAATGGTTCCTCCCCTTCCCTTCATTGTGGATATGTTAAATATTCCACGAAAGACAAGTCCTGAATTTCAAGAAATGGTCGTTGCCTATCCACCTGGGTATGTTGCCGATTATTTTACACCGCGTTTGAAAATAAAAGATCCAAAAACGGGGGAGTACATTGACATTAATGATATTAAAGAAACAACATTTGAAAATATGAAACCAAGTCTAGAAAGTTCAGATGTTCCCTCCATTTCCATGGGAGATAGTTCTGCAAAGGAAGAACCAGAGAAAAAAGGAGAAGAGCCTGAACAGGAGCCTGGACAGGAGCCTGAACAGGAGCCTGGACAGGAGCCTGAACAGGAGCCTGGACAGGGGGAAGACACCTCTATTCCTCCTTCTACCCCCGTAACAATTCCAAAAACAGGAGGAACACGAAAAAATAAAAAGCTTCGTACACCATCTCGTCGAAATCGATATTAAGCAATCGTACTCAAATAACTAAAATATTCATCCGTAAATCCATAATGGCAACCGTTGGGTTCCTGCTCTTCTGGAACACGTCGTGCTGTTGCATTGGCACTATGTTGAATTGCAACAATCACCCCTTCAGGCGGTATTTCCATGGTCTCCTGGATGCGTCCTTCTAAAAAGGATTCTCCCTCTGCCACGGAAATACTTGGAAATTTCTTCCCTTCCCAAAACGTTTTTGTAAAGGTAAGACTGGCTTCACTCACTCGTTCTTCTGGTTTCAAGGTTAAAGGAGGTACATTCATCGCACTCGTATACTTCCGTGCATCATAGAGCGGAAGGGTAGCACAATAGACAGCTCCCCACATGCGTGGTCCTTTCTGCATCCAGCTGACTCGTGCCAGAATCGAACTAGGAGGATAATAATCATCATCATCCATGTTCATAAAGATGCTGGCTCCAAAGGGGATAGCAGATTCCACCGCTATATTTCTTTTTTCACCAATGCTGGTCTTTCTCGAAAGACTTCGATATATAAGATGTAGTTTGGGGTGTGCCTCTTGGAATTGTTGTACATGACGATCCACTCGTTCTTCCGATCGACTATCGTCCACAATCACCCATACAATTTGTTCATTTGGATAGGTGGATCGTAAGATATTTTCTGCCATATTTTGCCACCATTTCTTTCGATTATGCGTCAACGTAAGAACGGCAACTTTGGGAAGGGGGCGAGGAGGGGGTGGTGGAAGGGTGACGGGCACTGTAATAGGAACCGTCAAGATACGTCTCCATCCCTGTCGAAACTCTCGTGTATAGGTTTGTGATAATGTTTGCAATGCCGTTATAATCGGTGTAACATCTTCTATACGGATCGACTCCATCGCCGTTCGAAAGCCAGCTTCTGTCATAGTATAACCAGCATCTTTCTTGGTAGAGGCGGGTTTGGGTATGACTGCTATTTTTCCAAGATTTCCTAATGCACTGCTGTAATACTCCTCATAGACAGGTAAGGCAGTCCAAATTGGGATAGCACCGATCTTGGCAGCTTCTGCCATGGTATAGCCAAAGCCTTCTGCTGCACTTGCCACCACATGATATTTTGCTGATTGTTGGATTCGTAATTTTTCTTCGGGTGAGAGATATCCCGGTGTATAGGTAACATTCGATGGAGGAGTTGGCAGTTCCTTGATTGCCTCAGCAGATCCATAGATTGTAAGGGGTGGATCACTGGGTGTCCACCAAACAATCCATTGTTTGGCAGCCTCTAGTTTGTTGACGGAGCCTCCTAATAAACAAATGGCATGATTCGATGTAGGAGGTGTGGAGGAAAGAAGGGGGGGTGCCCGCCAAGGAAGAACCGTTGCACGATCGGTCACACTAGGAAATAAGGCTTTTGCCGCCTCACACTTGAAGATAAATTGATTCATGCCTCCTTCATGGATCGGTCGTAATGCCCAGTCCCAACTTGCCGTTATCCACCATTCAGGATTGATCACCAGAATGTTTGTTTGCGCCCAGGGAACTGCTGCACGACACGGTTGTTCTAGATGAATCTGGACATCCACCTGTCGGGGAAGACGCCCTCCTACAAACTGTAAGGGATCTATATGATCAATTGTAGCAATCGTATAATTCCGATGTTTAATGGTTATTTCTCGTAAGACCTGTTCGATCAGTTTGGCATCCTGATCCAATCCAAACTTGGAAATGCGCGATAAAATCACAACGTGCAAGGATCGCATTCTGATATAAAAAAATAAAATCGCTTTAACATTTGAACCTACTCTATAAATAGGGTATGTTGTCAGGAGATACAAAGGAACGACGGGATTTAGGATATGTTTCATGGGAGGATCCCCTTGCATCCTTAGAAGATCCCACAAGTAAACTGTTTAAAAAAATTGTAAAAGAGGAAACTGCACAATTTGAAACATTATTAAAAGGAACTCATGTGACTCCCTGGAAGGAACTTTATAGTACCTTGACCTCTTCTGCCTATCCATGTATTCCTCACCTTGCACAAACTCGTATACCATGGGTCTATGATACAGTCATTGCCATTCAAAAACTTCCTACATCCCCCAATCTTGTTGTATGGATTCTACATGGGTTAAAAATTGTATGGAAGGAAGAAAGCGTCACATCAATATCTCGATCGGAAGACGGTCTTTTTGCCATTGTTCGTGATATTGGAAAAGGATCTGAACTTTTACAAGTAGAAGTGTATGAACTAGACATTCATCGAAAAGTTCATTCTTGTTGGAAACGATCCCCCGTAGGACCCCAGACTGCCTTTCAAACAGATCGATTAGTGTATCTAGGCGTAGATTCAGCAGGATTACGTTCCATTTCTCTTCATACAACCAATGCACGCAATGGAACAGGTACAAAACAAATCTATCTTGAAAAAGATGAAAAAGTGCAATTAGAATTACTAAAACCAATTGGACAATCGGATATCTTCTTACGAGGCTATAATTCCATGAAGCAATGGATAGGATTGATAGAAGATACAACATTAAAGATTCAAAAACATGCAACTGGATTGTTGGTTCCTCTTTCCAATACAATTCTATTAATGAATGATTGTATACAGATCGGATCCAAAAAGCTATCGTTACCGATTCACGAATATGGAATGGATGGAATGATTGGACCTGATACATCCATTTATATTACCACCATTTCCTATGGAAAAATGTCCTTATGGAAGGTGGAGAAAGATCGGTTTATACGAATGGAATCCAAACCAACCCATCCATGTGAAATTCATTTATTAGAAGATATGCGTATATGGAAACAATGTCCCTATGAATCGGATCGAATCTTTCAGATTGAGAAGACTGAATTGAAACCAGTTCTTAGCTTTCCAACCCCTCTGTCTCTTCGTTTGGTAAAATATGGAGTTCGAAAAGGTGTTCCTTACACAGTTGTACGTGCTAGTACCGCTAGTCGCCCTTTACGAGGATTATTGGTGGAATCCTATGGAGCCTATGGAATGTGTTCAAAGCGCGCCTATCCCATTCGATGGTTACCCTGGTTAGCGGCAGGATGGGCAGTGGCAGTGATTGCGCCTCGTGGGGGGCGAGATCATGGTGACGATTGGTGGAATGGTGCTCGTGGCGCATTGAACAAACATCATACCTTTGAAGATACAGCCATTGGAATTGTATCCGCACAAATGTGTACGGGTGTCAAAGCCTCCAACACAATTCTCTATGGTCGTAGTGCAGGGGGGTGGTGTGCTGCCCAAACGGGTCAAACTCATCCAGAACTGATAGGTGCCATTTACGCAGAAGTTCCCTATGTGGATATTTTACGAACCACCACCAATCCCTCTCTTCCTTTAACCACCATGGAATATGAAGAGTTTGGAGACCCCCTTCACCATCCAGAACATTTTAAAGCACTTGCAAAAATTACTCCCATGGTCACAATACCCTCTGCATTAGAAGGAATGGATATGCCATTTGTATTGACTCGCACTGGTTTGAATGACAAACAAGTGGCAGCCTATGAAGTATTTAAATGGGCAATCCGTCTTCGCCGTGCAGGATGGACTGCGGCAGTAGGGGTGGACGGTGATGGTGGTCATTTTGCTGAAACATCTTCTGCCATGTATCACTATGCTGAGGATGCTGCATTGCTAGATTCTATGGTAGGATATACGGCACCACGACGGCATCATGGAACTGCTAAACATCCACGTGCAATCAGTTCACGATAACACGTTCGCATACATTGCACATCGCTTAACGCTTCATGGGCAGTTCCTTCCCATTCTTTCTTGAAGAGAAATTGATGAAGCTCTTGCAAGCGTGGCCACTTGTATGGATCTATTGCTGTTGCATACGGACTAGTAGAAACAATCTTACAAATAGGAATTGTTTCCATCATTGTACATATATTTTTTGCAATTGTCCATTTAGCAGTTCCTAAATGACGAATCATGGATGCTAATATGATAGATCGATCAAAGGCAAGATTGTGAGCAACCACATGAGTTGCCTGTAATAATTCTTTTTCCACTTTTTCCAATAAAGATTTGATAGGGAGTCCTTCCAAGCTTGCTTTTATATAGGAAATTCCATGAACATGTTCTGCCTCTTTGTTCCAAATCATTCCTTCTGGTGGTTGTACAAAATAGGATTCCGATCGAACAAAGGTCCATGTATGGTCCAAATAGGTCCACACTTCCCATGCTATGCTAATAATCTCCGGCCAATTTTCAATCTGGGTGGGAGGTGCTTTATAATTTCTTGGAAGTCCATTTGTCTCCGTATCGAAGAAGAAGAATTGCATTTATCTGATTTATGCATCTATCCTTTATGCATGCGTTTAAATTTTATTCACCCTATGTATAAGACATCATGAGCAATAAAAACTCCGATAGTGAAGTGTATGTTGAGGATGAAGAGATACTTGAAATGCCTGATCCTACGGAGGGTATGCCTACGCCTGCGGTAGGTCGCCGACGCCGTAATACCCGCAAAAATCGTGGTTCCCGTAAGAACCGCAACATGTCAGGCGGTCGTCGCCAACGCCGTAATACGCGCAAGAACCGCAGTTCTCGCAAGAACCGCAAAAATCGCGCCTCTCGCAAGAACCGCAGTTCTCGCAAGAATCGTAACATGTCAGGCGGTCGACGCAACCGCAATTCCCGCAAGAACCGCAATTCCCGCAAGAACCGCAATTCCCGCCGCAACAACATGCGCCGCAACAACATGCGTCGCAACAACATGCGCCGCAATGACTATTAATCCGTTCCCAACCAGCCTGTAGGATTTGTAGACTGTTTCGGCTTGAGGGGAAGTCCTAACACTTGTCGCACCGGTGCAAAACTGGTTCGATGTTGTGCCGTGACTCCATGGGTTTGAATCCCTCTCATATGCGTTCCGGTTCCATATCCTTTATTACTAGCAAATCCGTAGCGGGTCTCCCACTCTGGATGTGCTACTATTTGTTCTTCGACCCAGCGATCACGACTTACTTTTGCCAAGATTCCGGCAGCTGCCACCGCCAAATAAGAGGCATCTCCATCCACAATGGTATGAGCTTCCACTCCTTTCCAGGATTTCCAATAATCTCCATCCACCAACACTCGTTGCACAGGAATAACCATTGCATCCAAGGCTCGATGCATAGCCGCAATATCTGCTTGTAAGATATTAATGCGATCAATTTCTTCTACTTCCGAATATGCAATAGATGTCTCTATCGCTTCTTCTTGTATATAATCATATAGAATATTTCGTTTTCGTTCCGATAGTTTCTTTGAATCCTTAATTTGATGCAAGGCAGATCCGTGATCAAAGTCCATTTCATTGGAGAAGGCAACTGCACCGACGTACAATCGTCCAAATAAACACCCACGTCCGGCTTCATCTAATCCCACTTCCACTTTCTCATCCTCTTTAAAACGGAGTTTATACATGATTCTTAAGAGTCTTTCAATTCCGTCAGTTTAAATCAATTTTCATAATAGAGGTTCCTATGCGCATTGATGTAATTATAACATGGCTGAGTTTGGCAGTAATAGGAGCCATTCTATACACAGCTCCAAGATACATATTAAATAAAGTAAAAGAAGGGTTTGATGCATTAACAGGAAAACAAATTCGTGAGATAAGACGAATTTTGGATACTCCTTATTATGGAAATATAGATGATTCCACGAGTAAAGGTGTCAAAGATCTTCCAAGTGAGAATCATAGTGGATCCACAGAGTCCATATCTGCTACAGCAGATACCCAGAATTGCAATTCGGTTGCAGATGGACAAGGATCTGTACTCAATGAGAGAAAGGAACAACGTTTGAAACCAGAACCAGTTGTTGTTTATAAAACGCAAATACAATATGTTCCTGCCCCTGCAAAAGAATGCCCCGACCTTCGTGATTTTATTAAAAAAGATCAAATTCCTTGCTGGAATTGTCAACTCCCTTCGTAAAATAAAGGAATTTCGTAGCATATTCCTACCATGTAGTGGTGGGAAGCTAGTATTTTAAAATGATCGGCTTAGCCGATCATTTTAAAAATGCAAACTATCACAATAGTAGAGTGATGGAATTAGTATTCATCGGATTATTAGGAATTATTTTTCTAGTTATCGTATTTTATCTTATGCGAACAGAAGGATTTGTTTCCAGTCAAGCCCCTCTTGCATCCTCCAACAATTCTTCCTTGCCCGCCCCTGCCCAAGAATCGATGATCTCCCGTGATCTTCCTGGAGCGGTGACTCCTGCTCCCGACCAATCGTCTGCCAGTACCCAAGATTTGATTGCCCTTCAAGATGCAATCGGATTCTTCCATGATTCGGTAAAAGCACAGCGTAGTATTGATAAAGCAACCATGAATGAAAAACAGCGTCGAGGAACTGCTGAAACACTTGGAAGTCTTGCAGAATTGGAAAAAGAAATGCCAGCGCAACAAGCCCGTGTAAAAGCAGCATTGACCGACCTTAGCAAGAATAATTATACCGTGGAAGAGGTGACTCGTTTACGATCTTTTTATGAAATGGGTGCGGATCAGATTCTGACGATTGCAGAAGGATTTGCCAATCCTCGTCATTATAATATTGCTGGACCGTATTTGACTACCAAAGATTTGCAAGAATTAATCAATCGTATTAATCGCACTCGAAAAGAGTTAGTGAAGCAACGATCCATGTCCCCTACTGTTCGTGCCCGCATTGATCAGTTGGAAAAACTAGGAGCTGATGTGAAAGAGATCCGTGAAAAAGTCATCCGCAAGCAAATGGATCCTCGTGATATACCAATTGATGCAGAAGCGGCTCGTAAATTCTTAGCCGGTCTTACATCTTCTGCCATTCCTCCTCTTATTACCCCTGGAGGAGGAACTCCTTCAAATGCTGCTGCTCCTGCTGCAATTACTGCCATGACAGGAGATCCAATGGTACAACAATTGCTAGATCAGGCAAAGAATTTGCGTTGGAATATGCAAGTCACGGTTGGATATGATCCCTTGGTGGTGCAACGTCAAGCACTTCTTCAACGATTGGATACGGTTGAAAAACGATTGCAGGAACTTTCTACCCAGGATGATACACAAAAGAATCAACGCGAATACAATATGTTGTATAAAGAATTAACATCCTTGACTGCTGCCATTGGAACATCCTTTGGTGGAAATGGAAGTGCTCCTCCTGCACATGTTCGTCCTCAGCCTGCTTCCTCAACCCGTCTTCCAGATCTTTCCACACAGCCCTCTGCCCCCCATCCTACAAATCTTGCCTGTGCCCAATCGAATGAATTCTCCGATCCCTATGCCTCCGTTCCTACCCCTGCCATTAATCGTATGGTGGGAATGACAGATGAACAGATCAAGCATCGTGCAAGTAGTGGAACGGCATCTTATGGAGGAGTAGGAGGTGCAGACTACAAAACTCGCACCAATGATTTATGCCGTTCGATTGGTGCGTCTGGATTAGGAGATCCCAAAGACTTTGGATGCTTGTTAAATCCGGATACTGTGAGTCCTACGTATAGCTGGAAGGGAGCTCATAAAATGATTTGTAATCGACTGGGAGATACATGGGGCGCCTCCTACCCTGAACAATTCGGTTGTGGAAAGTATGATCCTACAGCTCGCTTCAACAGTGAAATTCTTTAAAATAGAAGATATGGGTAGGAAGTTATGAAGACTGCTGAATGCGTTGCTCTTGTGGTGGCAGTTGTCATCCTTGGAATTGCCATTGGATATGCTGCCTGTGGACTCATGATAAAACCAATTGAAACATTTAATGACTTTGTTCCCCCTCCCGACATTCCTATTAATGATCCGATTGAACCATGCTCTTATGATATGAATACACCTGCAGGAGGAGGATGTACAGCAGCACCCAAAGCAAATGCCCCCTGCCCCTCTCCCGATCCTAGTAAGTGGGTTCTTCGTGCTACAATTCCCCCTTGTCCTGCCCAACCAGACCTTTCGAAATACATGTTGAAGACGGAATGCCCCCCTCTTCCCGATATGTCTAAATACGTATTGAAATCTTCCGTTCCTAAATGCCCTCCCTGCATTGCCGGTTGTTCCAAACCTTGCAAGATTGGGGACTGTCCTCCCTGCCCACGACCTCGTTGCCCCGTGATCCAATGTCCTGAACCCAAACCTTGCCCGTCTTGCCCTGTTGCAGAATGCAAGCCATGCCCTGAACCTCGTGTGAAATGTTCTGCTGATTATGTACCTGATTCCCAGGTTCGTCCTATGTTAGCCAGTACATCCGCTTTTGGATTCTAAATATATATGTAATTCATTCTAGTAAGTAGAGCTTACTAAGATGAATGGGGATCTTTTCTTTATTGAACAAACCTTGTTTATCATCTTTTTATGGATTGGAATTTGGGGATTAGTCGATCTCTACCTAGAGGATCATGCAAGCCGTAAATCCCGAATTAGTCTATATATTGCCTTTATTTTAATTTCCTTTTTATTTCTATATTTGCGAGGACATACATCACGTCTTGCGTCGTTTTAATTAAAGAAGAACACCGGCAAACAGAAGACATGCCAAAGGGACGACCTGCTGTAAAATCTGTAGCACGACCTGCTTCAAAACCTGCTGCGCGAAGCATCCCTTCCACGCTTCTTCCCATTATGACCGATCTTGCCATTCCATCTGCCTTGGTGGAAGCACTTCCCGAATGTTCTGATCTTCAACCCTTCTTTGCAACACAAGAACGCCTTCGCGACGACGACCTTACCTTTGAACGATGTTGGATGGGCTCCTCTATTTCTTCTATTACTCGCTCTACAAGTCAATCCTTGTTTGCTACACTTCATACAGAAGATACGGACGTTCCAATCTTTTTAAAACGAATTCATTTGCTAGATCCCATTCGTGCCATTGAAGGGGAGTATCGTTGGAAAACGGATGGGATCTTATCTGCTCCCAAAGACATTGCAGAAACGACTTATAAAAAGATGCAAGATCCATTAAATGAAGCGTATGTAGATGCTGTCTTTGCCTTATGTGCCAATCAATTAGTGAGTACTAATACATCACCTCACTGGTGCCGTTGTTTTGGAACTATGAGTGGACGGATTAATAAATATTTATACAACATTACGGATGAACTTGCTGAATTTCAACGATCCTCTTGGTGGCTTGTTCATCAACGGAAAGGATTGTTTCGTGTGATCAAGGAAGATGGGGAGGAAGAGTTTCTGACAGGATCCTCGATTGTGCAAGGTGCTAAAGAGATTAGTGAAGATGCTGTATCTTTAACAGGAGAAGAATTTGAAGAAGTGGGCTATGTTAGTCCGCCTTCTACAGAAGAAGAAGAGGTGGTTGAAGAAGAAGAATCCATTCCTCCTTCCTCAGAACCAGTTGTTGCCTTATGTGCTCCTCGTGTTCGATTGAAGCGTATGACCGATGGTAGCACCGACTCCTCCTCTAGTACAGAATCCGAAGGACCGCAAACCTTTGCAGAGTTTACAAACTTTCCTGTTCAATTAACCTTGTTGGAACGAGCGGATGGAACCATGGATGATTTATTGGAAATAGAAGAAGACGATGATACCTTAGAACAACGGTGGTCTGCATGGGTCTTTCAAGTGATTGCTGCTCTTACTTGCGCTCAAAAAGTATACGGCTTTGTTCACAACGATCTTCATACTAATAATGTGATGTGGTCTGATACTTCCGAACCTCATATTATTTACAAGGTGCATAAAACAGTCAAAGGAAAGGAGGAAGTTTTTTATATGAAGGTTCCCACCTTTGGAAAGCTCATGAAGATTATTGATTTTGGACGAGCCTCCTTCACCCTTCCTCCTGAAAATGGTGGTTTCTATATTTCCGATGCCTTCTTCGACGGCAATGATGCGGCAGAACAGTACAACTGCCCTCCCTTTTATAGTTCCTCCAACGGTCCATTAGTCGAACCCAATCCCTCGTTTGATCTTTGCCGGTTATCGGTCTCATTGTTAGAATCCTTGTTTCCCACCCGACCCGAACCCGTCCATCCCATTAAAATCATGTACAAAGAAGGGTCCAAGATATACACAGAAACAGTGAGTCCTCTGTACAACTTGTTGTGGGGCTGGTTGATTGATAAACATGGAAAAAATGTATTGCGATCCCCTGACGGAAAAGAACGCTATCCTGATTTTGATTTGTACAAAGCGATTGGATCGGATGTGAAGGGAGCTATCCCCTTTCGACAACTTGAAGCCAAGCCGTTTGAATCCTTTCGCATGGGCACACCTCCTACAGAGAGTGTTGTGTATGATTTATATATTTAAAAAGGTCCATACGGGCTATTGTCTAATTGAAACATTCCGTCAATGGTTCCATTATACGCATCTTTTCGTCTATTTATAGCATCATCATCCTCCTGGTTATTCATACCATACACACGAGCATTATGAATATCCTCGGGAGTGGGAACATGTGAGGCACTGAGTTGAATCAACGCCCCTCCAGAACTTGCATTAAAGGCTTCATACGTTCCACACGCGAGAATCACAAATAAGGCAATTACCAACAGACCGAGATACACCTTCTTCATTTCTACTTATACTAGTAGAAAGAATGTACGGGATGAAAGTGGCTCATATGATCGCCATAATTCTATTAATTATTGGGGGATTGAATTGGGGATCCAAAGCTATCTTAGGCAAAGATTTGATCAGCAAACTGTTAGTCGATTTTCCCACCGTTTCACGTGTGATCTTTGGGTTAGTGGGATTGGCAGCGATTGCGCTTATGTTTCACCGTGACACCTATCTTCCTTTCTTGGGAACAACGGTCATGCCATGCTCTGTCTTAGCTGAAAAGACTCCCGATGGAGCGGATACAACGGTCTATGTGACGGTGGAACCCGGTGCCAAGGTGCTCTTTTGGGCATCCGAACCTGGAACAGAATCTCTTGAACATGTCAATACATGGCAAGAAGCGTACTTGAAGTTTGCCAATGCCGGTGTGACCACGGCAGATTCCTCCGGTCGTGCTGCCCTCCGCGTTCGCCATCCTCAACCCTACACGGTTCCTCTGAAGGGAACCCTCCAACCTCATGTACATTATCGTGTCTGCCGCGGAGATGGATTGATGGATCCAGTTCAAACCAAGTTTTTGACAGAAGAAGGGTTTTCAGAGACAAATCCTGAAGAAGAAGAACCCCTTTCCGAGGGATTTGCATCCGGTAAACCCATTAAAAAGCCTTCCACCTATGATCCCGATGTGTTGGATGATGGAAGCAATGGTGCATACGGAGCGAGTGGAGATGGATGGAGTGGAGCCGGTGTGGAAGATTTTCAGCAACATGGGGTCAGCGGCAACAACAGCATGAATGGCGCTACGTTAGAAGATGGACCCGTTCGCAACCAGGATTGGACGGTAGGATCCGATGGAGGAGATATGAATGGTAGCAGTAGCGGCTTTGCCACCGCAGCTACCTCTCACCCGATCTTAAATGATCTATTGAAAGAAGGATTTGAAGGAGCTCCCTTGACGTCTGCATTTATTCTCCCCCTTCAGTAGAAATATGTCTGGATTGAAACCTTCCAATGTTCTAAGATTACAGCAAAAAGGACGAAATCCATTGATCCATTCATCTGCAGATGGACCTTGGTTAAGAAATGAATTAGGTCGTGAGTATAAAATATCAAAATTTGAGGCTCGTGGTCAAAAATATTATAAACAAGCAAATGGAACTGCAGGTTGGGATATCCCTAGAGGATCTTTAATCCCCAATTATCCTCCGTCTGCAGCCGCAGCTGCACGCCGTGGCACACGCCGTAGCTCACGCCGTAGCTCACGCCGTGGCACCCGCCGTAATACACGCCGTGGCACCCGCCGTAATACACGCCGTAGCACCCGCCATAGCTCCTATCGAAAGTAAGATCCTAGAATAGGGATATGCCAAAGCGGCAAACACGTAAAAAACAACATGAACTCCCTACATTTATCAAATTAGATGTAGAAAGTGCAAAGGACAAAAAAAAAGGATCCCCTGCAATTTTAGTCCCCTATCGTGATAATCCTGCAAAAGAACGATCGGCTCAGTTAAAACAGTTTGTCGAACATTTTTCGAAATCCCCTTGGAATCAATGTCATGTCTTTGTGATTGAACAATCCGAGGATGATCGACGATTCAATCGCGGTGGCTTATTAAATATAGGGGCTCGTTTGGCAAAAACTTATTCTCATATTATATTGCATGATGTAGATTTATTACCGGATGAATCCTTACTTCCATATTATACAATGATTCCAGATCACCCAGTCCATATTGGAACGGTCTGGAGAACGAAGTATACCTCCGAACGATTTTTAGGAGGAATTTTAAGTATTTCTATAAAAGAGTTTCAACAAGTAAATGGTTATCCAAATCAGTTTTGGGGATGGGGAGGAGAGGACGATGTCTTACGTAATCGGTTAATTCGTGCCAAGATTCCTATCTATCGTCCAACAATTCATGGCGGAATCACCGAATTACATCATGAACATGTAGGAAATAAACCCAATCTTGTCCTTCCAAATAAACGCTCACGAGTATTATCGAATCGTGGAACGGATGGGGTACGTCAAATACGATGGAAAACACTTCATAAAGAGTCTCTTGCTCCACATATTTACAAATATACAGTAGAACTCAATTCATAGTATAATTTATACTACCGATTGAATTAGGCAAAGGGAAGTTCCTTGATAGGATCATCACGATTTCCACCACGGGCTTGGAGAAGGGCACGCTGTTGGGGAGTGGTGCAGATGCATCCCAGATCCGAACTAAAGGTGGAAGGGCAGCACTCAGGTTTCTGCTGGTTATTAGCAAACAGAAACATATCACCGTTTGCCACATCGGGAGCAGGACCTTCAAGAGGCTCATTGGGAAGAGTATCCCTCCATTCACTGACTCCATTCTTGGGAACATTGACAACGCCATCATAGGTTCCAATCTTTTCATATCCCGTCTTGGAGGAGCTGGGGGCAGATCCTAAAATATAACTCGTGAATCCTTCGGGGTAATTTGTGTAACCATAGAGCATCAATGCATTGGCAACCAACAGAAGCGCCAACATGGACAGGATAAACAGGATGCGCTTATTCATTCTATTTAGATTGTTGTTTTAATATACGGAGTGTTTCAGGATGAGTTTCTTGGATATGATCGGGTCCCACCTCTGTAAAATCACGCACACCCCATCCACCTCCCAACAAGAAGGTTCCATCTTCCGTAAATAAGGAGATCCAGGGATCTGAGGAACGTGTCTCTGTAGAAAAAGGAAACATACGAGAAAAAGTATGAAGTGGTCTCCAATGTGTATAACCGGGGGGACGCACCCAACATGCACACGATAATTGTCCTTTCCCCATAGTATGATATCCTGCCACACGAGAAGGATCCATTTGTACCACTCCTAATACGTAAATTGGCGCAGCATTTGCATTTAGAATTTTATCACCGGGTTGGAGGGTGCCAATTGCACGAAGACCCATGGGAGTTTGTATCAGTGTAGAAGGAGATAACACGGGATCACTCATCAACATTGGTTTCGGATAGGATGTAGAGAGTACAATCCCATTCAGTATTTTCTCAACCGTGGTATACCATTCCGACAAGGATGCCTCATCCTCTTCCTCCAGTTCTTCCCAATCTGCAAACTCAATCGTATCACCAGATGAAGATTGAACTGATATACGACGGGTAGAGGTTTGTAAACAGTAATAAACAGAGGGGGGTGAACTAGGAGTTGCATGAACAGAATCTTTCACAAATCCTGGTGTTGGTTCATATACAATATGGGATCCACTCACGACCACACCCTTGTAGGTGTAAAAGGGATGAGGAGCGGTTTGAAATTTCATAGTCGCTTCCACCACTCCACCATCCTTCAAGACAGCTCCTAACGGAATGGAATGAATTGGCATGATCGTGCCATTTTGGAGTTGAATCTGTGTATCCGGTCCAAAACAGAAGGCACCTGCAGCACTTCCCAACGCAGCTCCCCCTCCTGAACTAATAATAATTGCAATAGCAGCAATAATAAGGGGAACTACTGGCCACAACACATACCAAAAAAAGATTGTTAATACAACAAGCGTAATAATAATTGCCACAACAACTGTTTTCATCAATTCAAACACATTCAGCATGGTTCGAAGAGTTGAAATACCTGCAAAAATAGCAGCAGTGGCTGTTGCTGCTACACGTCCAATGGCATCTTTCAAATGCAGAAAGGTTTTTCGTAATTGATGCGCTACTGTTCGAAACCGTGCCATAAAGGGTTCAAAGATTCGTAAAAATGCCGCAAACATATGTTTCATGAGACCTCGAAAGGCAAATAAATTCGTCATAATTGAATTTAATGAAGATGTAAATATACTAAATAATTCAAAGACAGGTTGTAAAAATACACCAAATACTCGATCTGCAAGAGAGCTCATAACATCTTTGAAATTATCTTCTGCAAATTGTGTCGCTGACCGGGGATCGTCATCAGGTTTGAAAAAGGGAGCTCCAAACATCATAAATGGATCGCTTCGATATTTTCCCCAATTTCCCATAATCTCTTTGCGACGTGGTTGGATGTAGGCGATGCTGAGACCGATGGTCAATCCCAGCGTCATCATTGTAAAGATTCCTGCCTCCATATCCTTGATGTGGGAAGAGGTTTTACAAGAGAAGACCTATCCTTAATAGAGATGAAAACAAAACGATGTCCTCGTGGTACAATTCGTCGTAATGCTTATACACGCACCTCCTCTTCTGGGCATAAAACGCATGTTCCTAGTGCATGTATCAATGATGTTGGATTGCCTGGAAAAGGATTTCAGGGGGAAGGTCCCGGTATTGGAACCCTTGAAGAGGGAGATTTGTCTCGCTTTGGATACGAACATGTTGCGAAAATGTCTGCCAAAGATCGCCATAATGCCCTCACAAAAGCAGTGAAAGAATATGGATATTTAACGGTATTTCGAAAGTTAAATGCGGTACAAGTCTATACTCGTCACACATCACCCGAATCCGCCCGTGTTTTTCTTCTGGATCGAAATTGGGTACGTCGCGTATTTGGAAATCGCAAGGAAGAATAGAGTGATATGGGTGCTTTATTTTCAGGATTGGCAGAAGATGCAAGTGTTGAAGAAGGAAATGGTGGAACTGGTGGCAATGGCAGCAATGGTGCAACTGGAAATGCTGGAGCTGGAAATGGTGCAACTGGAAATGGTGAAGCTGGCAATGGTGCAACTGGAAATGGTGAGGCTGGTAATGGTGAAGCTGGCAATGGTGCAACTGGTAATGGTGCAACTGGCAATGGTGCAACTGGCAATGGTGCAACTGGTAATGGTGAAGCTGGCAATGGTGCAACTGGTAATGGTGCAACTGGCAATGGTGCAACTGGTAATGGTGAAGCTGGCAATGGTGCAACTGGTAATGGTGCAACTGGCAATGGTGCAACTGGCAATGGTGCAACTGGTAATGGTG
>Ga0114976_10000454_pt1 | contig 25665 bp, 20 predicted proteins | sample S_130805_EF_Meta_FD_87319 | JGI IMG/M metagenome (GOLD analysis project Ga0114976, IMG submission 87319) | Freshwater microbial communities from Lake Simoncouche, Canada to study carbon cycling - S_130805_EF_MetaG | ecosystem: Environmental > Aquatic > Freshwater > Lake | place: Lake... | reverse complement strand
TCTGTACGCTAAACCACACACTATGTCTGGTAAAGCTGTAGCTATCTCCGGAAACCCCGGCAAAGAACCTAACCGCAGCAAGGCGGATTCTGTTGACATGAGTATCGGCAACATCAGCAAGTCTGCTGGAAACGAGCCTGTCAAAACTGATGGCATTAAAATTCGTGGTACGGGAGCGGCTATCAAGGGTTTATACGCCAGAGGCCCCTTAGCCTAAGCATGAGCATGAACACTCCCGTTGCCATTTACAAAATTGTTAATGCCTTAAATGGCAGGATGTACATCGGGCAGTCGGTAAACCCGGCTTACCGCGCCAAACGACATTTTTGGAAAAATAACGGTTGCGTAAAACTCCGCTATGCAATTGAAAAGTACGGGCGAAATAGCTTTAGTTTTTCTGTGTTGTGTTGGTGTGTTGATAAAGCAGATGCCAATGAAGTCGAAGAGTTATTAATTGCGTTGGGTGATACACGGGATAGCGGGTACAACATTACACCGGGCGGGTTTGGTACAGGTGCTGGAGAAAATAATCCTTTTTTCGGTAAGTCACATACCGCAGAGGTTAAAGCCAAACTAGCAGCCAAAAACCTTGGTAAAACAATGGCAGCGACCACACGGGAAAAGATTGCAAACGCAAATCGTAACCGTACAATGTCGGAAGCTACAAAAAATAAACTACGCGCAAGGGAAAAATCAGAGTTGTGCAGTGAACGTACAGCATCCGCAAACAAATCCCGCGTGTGGAGCGAAGAATCAAAAGCAAAGCTAGTTGCGTACAACACAGGACGAAAGATGTCGGAAGAAGCAAAAGCTAAAATCGCAGCCGCAAACAAAGCGCGTGTTTGGACAGCGGAGTCTAAGGCGAAGCTTTCCTTGTCTAAAACTAAGGTGTTGGTATGAACTACGCTGCTCTCGTTACTGCAATCTCCGATTACACGGAGAATACTTTCCCAACTGCGGACATGAATACGTTCATCATGCAGGCAGAGCAGCGTATATACAATACCGTTCAGTTTCCATCACTGCGTAAAAATGTAATCGGGCTTTTAGTAAACGGAAACAAATACCTATCGTGCCCTGAAGATTTTTTAGCACCGTACTCTATTGCAGTCATCGAAGGCTACGGCACCGCCGCTGAGAATTACACGTTCTTACTGAACAAAGATGTCAACTTCATCCGCGAGGCATATCCAAGTCCAGCGGATAAAGCTCTTCCTAGGTACTACGCGCTATTCGGCCCTACTACAACTGCGGGTAATCCTCCAGTACCCACAAACGAGTTATCGTTCATCCTAGGCCCAACACCTGACGATGCGTACTACGTAGAGCTTCACTATTACTACTACCCAGACTCCATCACCACTGCAACAACCACATGGTTGGGTGATAACTTTGACACCGTGCTGCTTTATGGCGCGTTGGTAGAAGCATATACCTACATGAAGGGTGAGGCTGATATGGTGGCGCTTTACACTGGCCGCTACCAAGAAGCGCTTGCACTTGCTAAACGTCTGGGCGATGGCCTTGAGAAGCAGGATAGCTACCGCAGCGGAACTTACCGAGTACCTGTCCGATGATCGTCCAAACACAGACCACTTCGTTTAAAGCAGAACTGTACCAAGGGGTACATAACCTGCTGACCGACACGATTAAGATCGCCCTTTACACCGCAAGCGCTAACCTTGATGCAGATACCACGGTATATAGCACCTCCAACGAGGTTGTAGCATCTGGATATACCGCAGGTGGCGAAGTTATGACCGGGGCAACACTCGGCTCTTCAGGGTACACAGCGTATGTCAATTGGGCCAATGTATCGTGGGCAGCCTCGTTGACATCTAGATGTGCCTTAATCTACAATGCCAGCAAGGGTAATAAAGCCGTTGCGGTGCTAGATTTTGGGTCTGATAAAACATCTACCGGTACGTTTACCATTACAATGCCCGCTACTACCCCAACCACTGCGTTAATTCGTAGTTCAATCTAGGAGTTTAATATGTCCAATGAAATCGCCCAAGGCGTAGACGCAGTAGCAAGTGCGTTAGCGCAAGCTAACAGTACCGGTGACTCGGCAACTGCAAAGGGTTTTTATACCATGCAATGCCTTGATGCTGATGGAAACCTAAAATGGGAAGCTCGCTGCCCTAATCTAGTAGTTAACGTCGGTCTGCAAGACATGAACGCCCAGTACTTCAAAGGCTCTGCGTATACCGCTGCTTGGTATATTGGCTTGTATGGTGCAGCCGCATCAAACAACCCTGCTGCTAGCGACACAATGGCCTCACATGCTGGCTGGACTGAAATTGTTCCATACAGCAACGCTACACGCCCTGCGGCTACTTTTGGTACCGCTACTACAGCTAACCCATCAGTTCAGACAAACTCTGCATCTCCTGCGTCTTATACCATCAATGCTACTGCTACTGTTGGCGGGGCGTTTTTAGTAAATAACAGCACTAAATCTGGTACTACAGGTACTTTATTTTCTGCATCTGACTTTACCTCCCCCGGAGACCGCTCAGTGGCCTCTGGTGATACTCTCAATGTCACATACACATTCAGCTTAGCTGGCTAAGGATTTAATATGGCACAGTTTAAAAAAGGCGATACCGTCCAACTAAAATCAGTGTTACCTAAAGGTCCTGTAATCGCTATGCGTATGGATGAAGATGGTAACGTACAGTACTTAGTAGAGTGGACGGCTGATGGTGAATCCCAGCAGCGCTGGTTTGACGAAGCTCAGCTAGCCGCTGTATAACCCCCGGGGGGCTTGACGCATGTTTGGCTTTACTGCCTTTGCGCAAGCTCCCTTTTCTGCGCTTGCAGATGCGGGCGCGGTATATAACTCCAACGTAGCCGAAACGGCAGGGGCAACTGATGTAGTTGCAGCGGGCCAAGTATTTAATACTAACGCTGCGGAGTCCAGTACTGGTACAGATGCGATAACTACATCTGGTACATTTTTTCCAAAGATTGTAGAAAATGCGACCGGCGTGGACTCCATGGGTGCGCTGGCAGTGCTGCTATCCGACATCGCGGAAGCCGCTACGGGGCTAGATACATTAGTCGCAATACAAGTTTTTGTATGTGGTATCGATGAGGCTGCTACAGGTACTGAAACTGCTGACGCAACAGTACCCTACATGACGTATGTAGTTGAGACAGCTACTGGGTCGGATGTCATAGATGCGTTGCAGACTTACTTTAGCCAGATCGCAGAAGCGGCGACCACTAGCGATGCTGTAAGCACAATACTCACATTCCTCAGTAATATTGCCGAGGCGAATACCGCCACTGATGCGACAAGCGCGTCTTTAATAGCACCCGCAAGTGTTACTGAGTCAAGTACCGTAACAGACGCTGCGCAGGCCGCACAAACATTTGCTACGGCTATAACGGAAACTGTAGCGGCAGCAGAAACAGTTTCAACACAAAGACCTATAGCTTCAGACATAGCAGAGACTGCTACGATAACCAACAGCACTAGCGCGAATGCCGCATTTAACTCTGCAGCGGCCGAGAGTGCCACAGTAACGGATAGCAGCAGCGCAGGCGGAAGTATCTATAACCCCGTGCTGTCTGAAGGGGCTACCGTAACTGAAAGCAATAGAGTAGCAGGGAGCACATTTACACCTTCCGTAGCGGAGTTTGGTGTCTTTGTAGATTCTGCTTCAGCCGCACAAGGTTTTGCGTCAACAGTTACTGAGACGAGCACTGTATCTGATGCTGATGCAGCATGGCAGGCGTTCTTTACATCGATAACAGAAACTGCAACGGGTACGGACTTCGCGAGTTCAGGGTTCCAATATTCCCGCGACGCCGCAGCGTCTGCCACCGGTACGGATGTTAACTACGCGGATGGGTCTATAGCGCAACGCGGGTCGGTAAATGAATCCGCAACTGGTTCAGACGTAGCAAGTTCGATAGGAATCTTTAATGCTACCGTGGAGGAAGCACTTGCGGGGCTTGATACTGCCGACGTTATAGGCATATTCTTCGCAGCGATACAAGAGGCTGCTACTGGGTCTGAGTCCTTCCGGATTCGACTGCTGTGGGAACTTATTAATGACAGCCAGACGGTAAGCTGGCAAAATGTAGCTACCGCGCAAACCCCCGCATGGAGCGTAGTCAATGATTCGCAATCCACCAACTGGGAAGTAATCAATACGCAAGGATAAAAAATGGCACTAGTACTAGCAGATCGTGTAAAGGAAACCACTACAACTACCGGCACCGGTACGCTTACTTTATTGGGCGCGGTTAGCGGGTTCCAGTCTTTTGCCGCAGTGGGTAACGGGAACTCTACGTATTACACAATTTCATCCACCGGCGGGTCAGAGTGGGAAGTGGGTATTGGTACGTACACGGCCTCTGGGACTACCCTGTCCCGTACTACGATTCTGTCCTCGAGCAACTCAGGTAGCGCAGTTAACTTGTCAGCAGGGGTTAAAGATGTATTTGTGACCTACCCAGCAGGCAGGTCTGTGTACTCCGACGGGACTACGCTTACAGCTACAAATAGCGCGGTGTTACCTATTGTAAGTGGCGGCACTGGGCAAACCACAGCTACCACAGCGTTTAATGCGCTAGCACCGTCCCAAGCTACTAATTCAGGCAAGTTTTTAACTACCGATGGAACCAATGCAAGTTGGGCAGCTTCGGGCGCTACTATAACCAACGACACTACTACAGCGACCAATGTATACCCATTGTTTTCCGCGGCTACCTCTGGGAATTTATCCACTGCGTATACTGGGAACACAAAACTACTGTACAAGCCCTCTACGGGGGAACTGCAGTCTACGGCGCTAGTATCGTCTAACGGAATTACCGTAAACGCAAATACTGTTTCTGCAAACTACACCATTACTTCGGGCAATAACGGCTTTAGTGCGGGCCCAATCACGGTGGCGTCTGGCGTAACCGTCACCATAACAAGCGGCAGTACTTGGGTAGTGCTTGCGCCATAACTAAAAATATTTTAAGGATATATTATGGGACTTAAATTAGCAACGGCGAGCGCTGGTAGTATTGATATTAACCCAGAAAACACCGCGAGCGCGTACACATTTACTATACCTGCGGTAACTGCTACGGCGTTAAGCAACTCCTCGGGTATCATGAATATCGGGTCTGGGCAGGTTTATAAAGACGCCACGGGTGGCTTTTTCATTGGGGCTACTGCGGCGTACAGTACGGAAAAGTTTTTAGTATCCAGCGCTGATTTGACCGTAGCAACATTCCGAAATACTACCAATACCAGCGGCTATGGAACTATTAAATCCTATATACAGGCCAACGGAAATAACACAAGTACGTACCATTTCTTTGCCAATACCAACGGTGTAGGAACTTGGTATTTGTGGGGGAATGGTACAACGACATTTTCATCTGACGCACGGCTAAAGAAAAACATTGAATCCACCCGTAATGGGTATATCGAAGATTTATGTAGATTGCGTGTAGTTAAGTACAACTGGAAAAATGACGCCGAAGGGACCCCAAAAGAAATTGGCTTGATTGCCCAAGAAGTTGCGCAGGTGTTTCCGGGGTTAGTGCAGGACGATATATCTCCAGTATCAAACGAAGACTCCACCATCTATAAGCAGCTTAAAGCCAGCGTTCTCCCGTTTATGCTACTTAAAGCAATACAGGAGCAGCAAGCAATTATTACCCAGCTTCAGGCTGATGTAGCCGCCCTTAAAGGAGCCTCCGCATGACTACTTCAATTAACGGGACTACAGGGGTTACTTTCACTGACGGGTCAACGCTGAATACTGCGCCATCAGGGTTTGGCTTTAAGAACCGCCTAATTAACGGGTCGTTTAATATTTTCCAACGCTCCACATCAGCGACTATTACCGCTGGCAGCACAATCGCTGCAGGGTACTCCACGGTTGATCGGTGGTATGTGTACTGCACTGGCGCAAACGTAACTGCCGCATCTGTAGCCGGAGTAGCCCCTGACGCCTACCAACTACAAATCACAGGCGCTGCATCGGTTACGGCGGTTGGTATTGGGCAACGAATTGAGAATGTCAACTGCGCGGACCTTGCGGGAAGCGTCTGTACGCTCAGTGCCACCATAGCCAACTCGCTTCTGACAACAGTGACATGGACTGCGTACTACGCGAATACCAACAATACATTTGGTACATTGGCGAGCCCAACACGAACCCAAATCGCCACGGGTACGTTTACAGTATCTTCTACAGCAGCGCGGTATAGCACGAATATCACAATGCCATCTGCCGCTACTACCGGGATTGAGATTGTGTTTACTGTTGGCGCACAGACTTCAGGTACATGGCAACTCGATAATATCCAGCTTGAACAAGGGTCCACAGCGAATGTGTTTGATGTGCGCCCATACACTACTGAGCTAATCTTGTGCCAACGGTATTACTATAAAGCTGTATCGAGTACATCAAACTGGCTGGGAAGCGCGGGTTATATCGGAATAGGTTCATCTACAACCGCAAGGACACCCTCTATTTTCCCAGTTCAAATGCGTATCGCCCCTACTGTGCTAGACACAACGGGGACCGCTGGGAATTACCGGATATTGCCCGACAACGTTACTCTTACTTCTGTACCTGCAATTAATCTGGCTAACGTAAATGACGGCTGGCTTTCACTAACCGCGACGGGGGGCGGGCTATCTTCTGGGGGCGTTGCGGTACTTTCCGCATCTGCGGGGGTTACTATATTCCTTGGATGGGGAGCGGAATTATGATATTCAAAATGTTACCTGTATCAGAGGGTGAGCCACAGGTCTACGCCATGCTTAACGAAGATGGGGGCTACTCCCAGACGTGTACAGCAGAGTACCCAGACTTCAAGGACTGGATTGCTGAAGGCAACACCCCGCTTCCAGCAGGCTCGTAGCAATTGCCCTAAACCCGATTACTAAGTAAAATCCCTGCAACATAAGGAAGTCCTATGACTACGGCAGCAACACCACTTTTAGGATTAGCCCTACCAGTATCCGGCGAACTGTCGGGTACATGGGGCGACACCGTTAACAACTCGCTTACGTCCTTGGTTGACGATGCCGTAGCGGGAACAACTACCCTTAGCATAGACGTAGATGTAACCCTGTCCACTACAACCTTGGCCCCAAACCAAGCGCGTAACGCAGTTATTCTATGGACTGCCGGCGGTACAGCTACTCGGACCATTACGGCCCCTGCTCTAAGTAAGAGCTACATCGTAATCAACAAGACCTCTAGCACCCAGAGCATTAAACTTGTGGGTGCTGGCCCTACTACAGGCGTGACCATCATTGCTGGAACCGCAGCCCTTGTAGCTTGGAACGGCCTTGACTTTGTAACTATTTCAGTTATATCAACCTCGGGTGTTCTTCCCGTAGCATCTGGTGGCACCGGCGCAACTACGCTTACTGCTAACGGGGTATTGATTGGGAATGGAATTTCTGCGGTTACTGCAGTTTCACCGAGTACTTCTGGAAATGTCCTAACCAGCAACGGGACAGCATGGGCGTCTGTAGCAATTCCTACGCAGTTCCCCACTGGTGGCATCATCATGTGGAGTGGGTCGATTGCATCTATCCCTGCGGGGTGGTTACTTTGTAATGGAACAAGTGGTACGCCTGATCTGCGCAACAGATTTGTTATTGGTGCCTCAGTTGACAATGCAGGTGTAGCAAATACAACAGTTACAGGCGCGAACACATTATCTGGCGGTACTGCCAATGCAGTTGTGGTAGCCCATACACATACTGCGACAACAACGTCTACTGATTCAGGCCACACGCACACCTATAACACTAAAGCTACAACGTTCTATGTAACGGGCTCTACAGTTCCATGTTGGTCTTTTGACTCTACCGCAACCTCTGGTACTAGTTACGCCAATATTACGTCAGCCACTACAGTTGATTCCGCCGGCGTATCCGGTACAAACGCAAATCTGCCTCCGTACTACGCACTTGCGTACATCATGAAATCGTAGAAGTGTGATCGATGCAGTTGCTTCCGCTCAGATACCGTGGCCCAACACCGAGACAAGAATCGTGTTGGTGTGCCGCGTCGTGCTGCCGAGCGAGAAGTACGGAGCCAATGAGTTCCTAGACAAAGACGGGAGGGTGTGCCGCTGGGTTCTGGAGGTCAAGAATGATCGACCCAATTAGCGCATTTGCCATAGCACAGGGTGCTATAAAAGGCATCCAAGCTGCTATAAAAATGGGCAAGGATGTCCAAGGGATCACGCATGACGTGATGAAGTTTTTTGACGCAAAGGATACGGTAGCTAAGGAAGCGGTCAAAGACCCAAAGAAGAAGTACAGTTCTGCAACGAGTCAGGCGATGTCAACAGTAATGCAACTGCATGAACTAAACAAAGCCGAAGAAGAACTGAAGTGGCACTTTATCAATCAGGGGCAGTCGGCACTTTGGCAGCAGATTGTGCAGGAGCGCAACAACATTGTGCAGCGCAGGAAGACGCAGGACATACTGGATGCTAAGGCAGCGAAGAACCGCAAGAAAGAGATTGACGAAGCCATAATCATGGGGCTTTGCGTACTGGTAGCCGCTGCCATATTCTCGCTGGTGGCATGGGGTGTAATTGAAATGAAAGGGAAATTCTGATGTTTGCACTTGACGGATTATTAGCAGTCGGCGGTAAGTTAATCGACAAACTCATCCCCGATCCGGAAGCCAAGGCCAAAGCCCAATTGGAACTTGCCACACTTGCCCAAAACGGTGAGCTGGCGAAGATGGCTAACGAGACCGAAATCTACAAGACGGAGCAAAACAATGTTACAGAGCGCTGGGCTGCGGATGCAAATACTGATAGCTGGCTTGCTAAAAATATCCGTCCTCTTAGTCTTGTGGCTATCTTTGTTGGGTATTTTCTGTTTGCGCTTATGTCAGCTTTTGGTTATGACGCTAAGGAATCCTACGTCCAACTCCTTGGGCAATGGGGCATGCTCATCATGTCAGCCTACTTCGGCGGCAAGACGCTTGAAAACATCATGGAGATGAGGAGCAAGAAATGAATCTGACCAACAACTTCACCCTCGAAGAACTGACCCACACTGACCACCGTGAGCTGGATAACACGCCCAATGAGGCCGAGATTGCAAACCTAACCCGCCTAGCGCTGGTGCTGGAGCAGGTGAAATACACACTAGGTGGTAAACCCATCATGGTGAACTCCGCCTTCCGCAGCAAGGCCGTGAATGATGCAGTTGGGTCAAAAGACACTAGCCAACACCGACATGGTTGTGCTGCTGATATTCGCGTACCGGGAATGACCCCTGACGAAGTGGTACGATACATCATCGCCTCTGATGTTGGCTATGACCAAGTGATCCGTGAGTTTGACCGCTGGACACACATTAGCATCCCCAATATAGTCACGGCTGCTCCCCGCAAATCTGCGCTGATTATTGACAAATCAGGTACTCGACCTTTTGCCTGATTCATGGGAAAATGAGCTATGCCCTTAAAAAAGATTTCTCTAAAGCCCGGTGTTAACCGCGAGAATACTCGTTACACCAACGAGGGCGGCTACTATGAATCCGAAATGGTTCGGTTCCGGCAGGGTACGCCCGAGAAAATAGGCGGGTGGACACGCCTATCGGCCAATACTTTTTTAGGTATCTGTAGGTCTCTGTGGAATTGGGTCACATTGGCAGGCGCAAACTTAGTGGGTGTAGGCACCAACAAGAAGTTTTATATTGAGCAGACGGGTATTTATTACGACGTTACCCCCATTACGTCTAGCCACTTCCTCTCCCCTAGCCCTGTAGTCACAATCAATGGATCAAACTCCGTTACAGTTGTCGATGCAACCTATGCCCCACTAACGGGGGATTTTGTAATTTTCACAGGGCTTACTACGGTAAATAACGTACTGCTAAACGGAGAATACTCCGTTACTGTGCTCCCGACAGTAACTACGACCGCCAGTATTTCAGGGACTACCCTTACCGTTACAGCGTTCTCAGGTGGTAACTTAGCCGTAGGGCATGTGCTGTCTGGTACAGGGGTTTCCGCTGGCACTAAGATTACTGCCTTTGGCACAGGTAGTGGAGGCAACGGGACCTACACGGTCAGCATCTCTCAGACTACAGCCGCCACAACTATTATTGCAAACCCCGTATCTAGCTCTTACCAAGTAACGGCGGCTACGACGGCAAATGCAAGCGGTTCGGGCGGTGGTTCTGTAGGCTATGCTGCCTATTTATTGCACATTGGTTCAGCTATTTCTACCAGTGCAGCCGGCTGGGGCGCGAACTCATGGAGCAGCGGGAACTGGGGCGGAGTCGGGTATAACGCTACTGCGACGCTTAATGTCTGGAGTCAGTATAACTTTGGGGAAAACTTAATCCTCGGCCCAAAACTAGGCGCGTTGTACTACTGGAATGCAGTTACTGCACCGTCTCTAGTCACCCCTACCCAAATTGCAATCACCAATGCTAGCCCTGCGGTTTGCCAACTAATCACCAGCACCTCTACGCCTATCCCAGATGGCACTGCGATTATGTTTGCGACTACCGCAGCACTCCCTACCCCACTTACCCCGTACACGGTCTACTACGTAAAGTATTTAACATCAACCACGTTTAACTTGTCAGTCACCTACGGCGGGGCAGCGATCAATACATCATCTGCTGGGTCTGGGACGCACACCATATCGCCTCGGGCGGTGTTGGTATCTTCTCTGGCGGGCGCAAGTGATGTCCCGCTGCTGCAGAACGCTATTTTGGTATCCGACGCCAGCCGGTTTACTTTCTGTTTCGGAGCTAACGACTACGGTAGTACCGTCTACGACCCTATGGTGATTCGGTGGTCTGACCAAGAGAGCGTTACAAACTGGACCCCCGCAATCACCAATCAATCCGGTAGCCTACGCTTGTCGCACGGGTCGGCAATCCAGTCCGTTTTACAAGCTCGACAAGAGATTTTGGTGTTGACCGACGCCGCCATTTACTCCCTGCAGTATCTCGGGGCCCCCTATGTATGGGGTTCTCAACTGCTCAGTGACAACATTTCGATCGTCAGCCTTAACGCTGCGGCGTACAGTAATGGTACTGCTTTCTGGATGGGTCAGGACAAGTTCTACAAGTACGACGGTCGAGTCCAAACACTCCGCTGTGACTTACGGCAGTTCGTATATAACGACATCAACCGCGCCCAGTTCTCCCAAATTTTCTGCAGTACCAATGAAGGATTCAATGAAGTCTGGTGGTTCTATTGTACGGGGGCCAGTACAACGATTGACCGCTATGTGGTGTATAACTACGCCGAAGATATCTGGTACTACGGAAGCATGGCCCGTACGGCATGGTTAGATTCGTCACTTCGGAACTACCCTGTTGCTGCTACGTACGCAAACAATTTGGTCTACCATGAGGATGGTGTGGATGACGGCACCTTGGAAGTAGTAGCCCCAATTGTGTCAAGCATTACCACATCTCAATTTGATATTGACGATGGGAATAACATAGCGTTTATCTGGCGTATGCTGCCGGACTTGACATTCCGGGGCTCTACAGATGGAACCTCGCCTAGCCTGACTATGCAGCTTCTGCCATTGCAGAACTCTGGTTCTGGCTATAACAACCCAGTATCTGTGGGCGGGACAAGCTCAACGGGTTCGCAGGCCGTAACTGCTACGCAGACATATCCAATTGACTTGGACACCTTTACGGGCCAGCTCAATATTCGTGTCCGCGGGCGTCAAATGTCAATGAGAATTAGCTCCAATGCGATTGGTACCCAATGGCAACTAGGGTCACCTCGAATTGATATACGCCCCGACGGAAGAAGGTAAGTATGTCCCAGAAAAATGTAGTAGCCCCCCGGCTGCCTAGCGCCCCTCCTGAGTACGATCCAGCGTACCAAGACAAATTTACCAATCTGCTTAGGTTGTATTTCACCCAACTGGACAATAACAGCCCTATCAATATATCCACACAGCGTAATGGAGCAAACTTAATTGCCGCGCTAAGCGCACCTCCATCTCCCGGTACTTCTGTTCCAAGCTTACCGACACAAGCAGATTTAGCCAATCTTCGGGTGGGTGATGTCTATTACGATACAACTGCTGGCAACGTACTCAAGGTAAAAGTATGAAGCATATATTTGAACTCCTTGAATCGCAAGGCTACCGGCATGGGGGCCCGATCCGTTATTTTGACGAGGGGGGCGGTGCGGGTGGAGATGGTGGTGGAGATGGTGGTGGAGAGGGCGGTGGTTCTTCCGCAGGGCAATCTGCCCGTGATGGCGGAAATTTTGGTGGTACTGGCAGCAATACTCCGGGCCCTTCGGCACCATCGGGTCCTTCTGGGGGTTCTTCCGAAGGTCAGTCCGCTCGTGATGGCGGCAATTTTGGCGGAATGGGAAGCAACACACCCAGCATAAGCAGTGATCCCGGAAATACCTCAAGCAGTGGCAATGATGGAAGTGTTACCTCTAGCGAACCTGCAGCATATGCCAATGTCAAACCCGGTGAAGACGCATTTGCGCAATATGGCGCAACCACCGGCACCAACATTCATAACCAAGCAGAACAATCAAAAACGGAGGGCGTCAGCCTTGCATCCATCCTTGGGCGGGAACCTAATACCGGGGAGCTTTCGCAGCTAAGCGATTCCGGTATGGGGGATATGGTTGGGGTAAACCCTAACAACCTGACTGGGCAAACTGTAGACCAGATGCTTGCGGTCCAAAACTTGGCCAGCTTTACGGATAAGTACGCTATCCCCGCGCTTACTGCGTTAGTACCTAACTTTGCCTTAGCCTACAACCTCGCTAAGGTAGCAAGTGGGGATATAACTGTCGGCCAAGCTCTTACTTCGTTTGCTACCTCGTATGCCGCGAAAGCCCTCAACGTAGCTCCTTCAGTACTTAGCTCAATGATTGCCGGTAATTTTGGCCAAGCCGCCGCATCACAGGCGCTGGGTAGTGTTACTGCAGGAGTTGCAAAAGCGGCACATATACCCGGGGCCTTAGCGGCATTTGGCGTAAAAGAGTCGGGTGCTGGGCAGGCTATCAGCAGCGCTGTCAATGGAGCAGTGGGAAATACTGGAATGGGGATATCGCAAGACAGTATTGCGAAATCAATCGACAGCGCAGTTTCTGGTATTGGTGGAGCTATTACCGGCTCTCCTACAACTGCAGGCACTACCGGTACCGGTGCGCAACCATTGAGCCTAGACCCTGTTGACAATATTTTGAACAGTTCTGCCAATACTCCTAGCTTAGGTGACATACTACCCGGGGCTACGGCCCCCGCAGCACGGCCAACCGCTGCTGCTAGCAATCTTGCGCTCCCCGTTAATACTGCAGAAACTAAGCCATACAACGGCGCAGAAATCGATTATCTGTATGACGTTGGTGGGAGCGATATATTTGCACCTAGAAAAGCTAGCACTCCAAAGCCAGATGTCCTAAAATACTTGCAGAACAATGTGGCAACTGCCGCGCAGGGTGGGTCTATTGCCGACCTTTTAGATTACGTAAGGAAATAATATGCCATGGTATACCTCTTATGACGACGAATATGGGGCTCAGGAATACTGGGTAGACAGCGGACTGAGCGGTAAACCCGGTGAGTCCAATATGGCTAATGATGCTGCGGGCTTAGACCCCAATAAAGTTGTATACGACTCAGCGCAATCGAGCCCATCTTGGTCGTACTCTGCACCAGAGCCTGTATCCTTTACTCCCGCAGAGCAAGCCGAGATTGCAAAAAACTACCCCTCAAGTGTGTATGAGACGATTACAAATGCGGCGTCTACGCTTGGCAAGTCAGCATGGGATGCTGTTACTTCTAGGTATAAAAAGCCCGACGGAAGTATTGACTGGGGCAAAGTGGCGGGAGATGGTGTAGCGTTGTATGCAGCTAAGCAAGCCTACGATCAAGCCAGCAAACCAGTTACCCCAACAGGCTATCAAGGTGGAATCCCAAGCTATACAGGTGTGCGAGAGCAAGTGGTACCTACGCTAGGATTACGTGCCGGCCAAGGTGGGCAACGGTATTTCACGGATATGAAGTACGCTACTGAAGCAGGATTGCCCGCGGCTCAGGCAGCTACCGCAGCGCAAGCTACCGCCCTGAATGAGCGAAACTCTACTCGCCCTGTAGCGCCTGCAACGCCGGTAAACCAAGACCCTGCATCCAATACATTTTTTGGGCGTACTCCAGCGCAGCCTATGCAGGCCCCAGTCGAATTACCTGCTACACCCCCAGTTGGCGCGGCTGGAGGTGGGCTTATGGGTTACGCTAAAGGTGGTATACCAACCAAGCCTGAAGGCACTTATTTAAGTGGAGATACAGACGGTATGGCAGACAAAATTCATGCAACCATCGACGGTAAGCAACCTGCTCGCCTAGCTCACGGTGAGTTTGTGGTTCCTGCGGACGTTGTATCTCATTTAGGGAACGGAAACTCCGACGCTGGAGCTAAGCAACTCTACAAGATGATGGACCGTATCCGTATGGCCCGCACTGGCACCAAGCAACAAGGCAAAGAGATCGACCCCAACAAGTTTGCACCGGGCGGCATTGCTGCTTATGCAGAAGGCGGTACCGTTAAGCATTTTGCAACAGGCGATACCGTACCTGCAGGAGCTACAGGTCAAGAGTCTAACCTGTCTAACTGGGTGGGCCCCTATGTAACCAACATGCTAGGTAAAGGCGCGGCACTGAGCGAACAGCCATACCAAGCGTATCAAGGCCCGCTGACTGCTGGTCCATCTGCATTGCAGACCACTGGTTTCCAGAACGCTGCCAATATCTCAACTCCTATGGGTATTGGGCAAGCTGCAGATACAGCAGGCGGTATTGCTGGGCAGAAACAAACATCTAGTTTCCTAGCACCGGGTACTACCCAAGCGTACATGAATCCATACACGCAGAATGTGGTGGATATCCAGCAGCAAGAAGCTCAACGGCAGGCAGATATTGCCGCAACTACTCGGCACGGGCAACAGACACAAGCTGGAGCTTTCGGCGGGTCTCGCGGAGCTGTTATGGACGCAGAGGCTGCACGTAACCTAGCATTGCAACAAGGTCAGATTCAGGCTACCGGCCTACAGTCTGCATACGATGCGGCTGCCAAACAGTTCAACACCGAGCAGACTACGGGTCTGGCAGGGCTCAATACCCAGCTACAAGCTGCGCAGGCTCAAGGCAATCTGGGCGCTACCCAGAACGCTGCAGGACTGGCAAACCTTAACGCACAGCTTAACGCAGGCAGCACACAGCAAGGCATCGAGCAAGCTGGAGTTACCGCAGACAAGGCAGCCTTTGAAGCAGAGCGCGATAACCCATACAAAATGGTGCAGTATCAACAGTCCTTACTGCAAGGGCTGCCACTAAACGCGCAGAGCTACAACATTACAAACAACCCGTATGCCGCAGCGGCAGGCGCCGCAAGCGCTATTTACAATACTGCCAAATAAGGACTGAAAATGTACAATACACGCGAAGCATTAGCGTATAGCGGCAAGCTGCCAGTTCAGCAAAACCAAGCCGGGGTTACCCCACAACTGCTCGATTTGCTGGCATTACAGAAGGTAGATGCAGACAAAAAGGCGGCAGCCCAAGCGCTCGCTATGGCCTCTGGCCAAGCCAACATGCCCACTGTTGCCCAAGGTATCGAGCAGCAAGCCCTTAATTCCGCCCGTGGCGAGATCGCACAGAAACTAGGCTTAGCTGGGTTGGCTCAACAGCAAGCGCCCCAAGGTCCTCAAGGCCCCGTCCCCCAGCAAGCGCCAGCACAGGGTATCGCTAGCGCCCAGTCGCCATTACCGGAATCCTACCAAGAAGGCGGGATTGTTGCGTTTGCGGGTTCTACAGATGGGAGTTACGTAGATCGAGATTACAATGCCAACCCGCCCAGCCTTGCGGGGATTTCACCCACAGTAACCCGCCGGGATGATACCGATAAAGCAGATGCTACCGATAAAGCAGATGCTGTATTAAAAGCACAAATAGCCGCAATTCTAGCTTCCGGTGGCGGTGGAAAAGCTCCAGTTATGTCCCCCGAAGCGCTTGCGTTTGAACAACGGCAAATAGCCCGTATTGATAGCGAACAAGCATTAGACCCTGAAAAATTTGCGACGGAGCAAGAGGCTCGGTATAACGAACGTATTGGTAAAAACGACCTTGCCGCCATTGAAAACCAGAAGAAACGTATCGCTGGAATTGAGGCGCTTTATGCTCGGCAAGCCGCTGAGCGTAATCCCTCTTGGCTAACTGGGTTAGAACGCATGGGGGAGAATGTTCACGCTCTTCCCGGCCAACAATTCCAAGGAGTGTCTTCGGCTATTACCAAAGCCCGAGAAGGATACACAACGCAAGATATCGCTAACCAAACTGCAATAAATACCTTAAATGAGGCTATGGAGAAGGCTATCCGCGAGAATGACCTCGGTGCCTATAACGCGGCCGTATCTGGACTTGAAAAAGCCCGGGCCCGTATTGCAGAAGCTGGCAAACAGGGTACTACGGTAATGGATGTCAACCGCAGGACGCAGACACAGAAAGAAATTTCTCACGATAGCGCTCTTGCCCGTAGACAAGCAGCAGCGCTTTCAGCCGTATCGCATGCACAAACTGCAGCAGGTCAGGCGGACTATAGAGCCGCACAACTTAAACTAAACGAGCGAGAGCAGCAAGACCGAGCCCGCGCTAATGCGGAGTTGGTTGTAAAAGCCCACATGGCTAAGCACCCAAGGGCTATGGACGCGCAAATGGGAGATCAAGATGCAATTGCTGAAATGGCTCGGGACGAAGCGGTCTATAGGATAGCGGCATATAAACGCAACGGGATACCACTACAAATGGAGGATGCGGCTCCTGCGCCTACAATGTCCACACCTCCTCCCGGAGCCGTTCGCCTTAAAAAATAAAAGGGTAATTTATGCCAACGTATGAAGTTGATGTCCAAGGCAAAACCTATGAAGTGGACGCCCCAGACGCAAACACGGCATGGCAATGGGCGAACTACACACATACACAGGCCCCAGCACCTACCAAATCTGCTGGGTTCTCCCTTGGGAATACCGCGTTAGGGTTGGGGCAAGGTGTCATTGGGGCGGGCAAGTCGCTGACCGATGTATTTGGTGCGGACAATGCCGTATCAGCAGCCCTAGGGCGTGGGCAGTCTGCGTTGGGGGAAATGAAAACTCCTGAACGCCAAGCCGAACAGGCCGCACGTCAGGCCAAGATTAAAGCTGCGGAAGGTACTGGGTTCTTAAATGAAGTCGGCGCTGAGTTGGGCGCTGTTGTAGAAGCCCCAATTGAATCTACTGCCCAAGCCGTTGGGTCTGTTGTACCTTACTTAGTTACTGGTCTTGTTGGCGGGGCAGCCAAACTTCTACCCGCTACGGTGCGAGTAATCAACACAATCGTAGGTGCTGCACAAGGCGCAGGCTCCATAAAAGGCTCCATATACGATGCGGTGTACGACCGACTAAAAGGCACGATGTCAGATGCCAAGGCCAAAGAGCAAGCTGCTATAGCCCAAGAGTACAACAAAGAAAACGCTTTGGATATTGCTGGAGGTACCCTCTTGGGTGCAGCAGGCGCTCGCTTCGGTGTAGAAGAACAGTTGGTAAAAGGCGGGACTAAAAAAGCCATTGGTAAAGCGGTGCTAGAAGAAGCCCCAATGGAAGGTCTCCAAGGAGGCCAAGAAAAGACTGCGCAGAACCGGGCGTTACAACGCGCTGGCTTCGATGTGGATACATTCCAAGGTGTTGCCGGACGGGCTGCAGGGGATGCGGCTCTGGGTGCTTTAGCTGCTGGTTCAGTCAGTGCCGTACAAGGCAGCGGTGCGCAACCTAAATCTGTTTCAGACGTACGCACAACCGTAGATACTCAACCTACTACAGAGCCCGTTACTCCAGTATCAGAAGCGCCCGCTACCTACGGCACCATGTGGCAAGCCCGCGAGCAGTTAAAACAAGAACCCCAGACTCCCGAAGTCAAAGCGGCTATCGCTGAGCTCTCTGCAAAGATGGACGCTATCAATATAGCGGACGTTGAGGCACAAACCAAGCGACCCTTCCCCACTGCTGGAGATGAAGCAAAAGCTAAGCAGTCTGCGTTTAACCTGCCTCCAGAAGGCGCACAGATGGAAATGGCCGGCGTCGGTACCACGGACCGGTTACCCCCTGAAGTAGATGCCAACGGCAACCCACTACGTCCTTTTGTTGGACCTGACAGAGATGTTGGTCTAGGCGACGTAATTGCTGCGGACCTGCCCCCTACTACCGAAGTTCTAAACGATGCAGGTATCGCACCTACCCAAGCAGAGTTAGAAGCCGCAGGCCAACAGCGGTTAGATATGGCTACGCCCAACCCGATATCTGAGGCAGAAGTAACTGCCTTCGGGGCATCTATGTCCAAGCCCAACCGACAATGGTTGGTAGATAACATATTAGGGAAAACCCCTGACCAAGTTCAAATGGAGATCGCTTACAACCGATTGGTAGTGCCAAACAACAAAGGGCTGCAGAAGGTAATTAAAGAGATCGTTGCCAATGTAACGCCCAAGGAGCCCCAAAATGCGCCCAGTACGCAGCCTGCAATTCAGCCGACCCCTCGAGCCAGAGGACGTAAGCCAAGCGTGGATGTATCTGTTCCACCTACAGATGCCAACGAAGCTGCACCCGCAGCCGGAGTCACCACCGGACAACCTGAAGGACTTGAAGGACAGCGACTGGTTCCTCCTGAGCAACCTACTACTACAGGAACTCAACAGCAAGGAATCAAGCCTCCTACACTGAAGCGCCGGGTTAAAGTAGACACCGCTGAGATTGCCCGTCAACAGGAAGCCGCCGATATTGCAACACGGCTCGCTGAACAAGCTCAAGCTAGTGCCATGGGTAAACCTGCCCCTGAGCAGCGTACGGTTGTGGAAGATCAGAGCAAAGCAAACCGTGCGGAAGCCTTGCGACGTGCGGAAGAGGCTGCTCAGAAATTGGAAGCGGCGACCGACGAAGAAGAAAAGGCAGCCGTACAACAAAAAGCGCCGAAAGCCAGCACGATCTCCACTGCCCAAATTGTTGGGGCTTTGAAAGAACTCATAAGAAGCCCACAGGTTTCTGCAAAAGACAAGCAGGATGCAAAACGGCATTTAGAGGCCGTACAAGAGAAAAAAGGAAAAGATGTTTCTGCGGGGAAAGAGGATGACCTGAGCGAGGAGATGGCGTTTAACTTCTTAGTTGAGCAAGCCAATAAGCCCCGGTTCCAGCGTACCGAAACCCCAGCAACGCCTATGCCGCATGAGAAGGTCAAGGCTATTGTTGCCCGGATCATGGCCAATTGGAAGAACGCGCCAGAAGTGATAGTTGTGCGGGATATGAACGATGCTGCAGTGCCGCAAGCAGTACGTGACCACAACAACGAGCAGTTAGCCGGAGGAGCCAAAGGCTCGCCCGCAGGTTTCTACCATGACGGCAAGGTGTTTATCGTATCCGGCCAAGTAAACAGTGCAGCAGATGTAATGACTACGCTGGCGCACGAAGCCCTTGGACACTTCGGATTACGTGGGGTGTTTGGCACTGCGCTTGATACCGAACTGAAAGCCGTTGAGACTACCTATAAAGCTGAGATGGAAGCCGTGGCGGCTAAGTACGGGTTGGACTTGTCCGACCCCCAACAAGCATCGGAAGCCGCAGAGGAAGTGCTGGCTAATTTGGCGCAAACCAAACCGACACTGGGTATTGTCCAACGGGCAGTAGCGGCCATCCGTGCGTTCATTCGCAAGATCATGCCTAGTCTGCAGATGACGAACAACGACATCATCGCTAAGTTCATCTTGCCAGCACGGGCGTTTGTGGAGTCAGGAGGCAGTGCAGTAGCTGCTGACGGGGGCACCCGGTTTAACTTACGCGGCAAGATTACAGCACCTACTACGGAAGCGTTCAAGCGGTGGTTTGGCGATAGCAAGATAGTTGGTAAAGATGGCAAGGCGTTGGTCGTGTACCACGGCACAAATAAAAATTTTAATACGTTCGACATTAGTCGCAGCGGTTCTAGTTCTGGTGAGTATCTAGGCAAGGGCTTTTACTTTGCGCAGTCGGCTGATACGGCAGGGGCTTTTGCAGGCGAGAAAAACGCTTTTGTTATGCCCGTGTATTTGGCAATTAGCAATCCGTTTAACACAACTAGCACTGACCTTACCGAAGCGCAAAAGCAACTTATTCGCAATGACCCAAAATTGGGCAAGCACTTTAAAGCCGCTGAAGGCGAAGCTGGCAATAGCACATTTAGTAGCTGGTACTTAGTGCAACGTGCCGCAGTTTTGTCTAATGACAGGTCCAACTACATCAAGAACGCGCTTGAGTTAGCCGGGTTTGATGGCGTTATTACTGGTGATCTAGACAAACAACCGGGAGCAATGAGCGAAGTTGAGATTGTTACTTTCCGCCCTGAACAAATTAAATCCGCTACGGGTAACCGGGGCACGTACGACCCAACAAACCCTGACATCCGGTTCTCCCGTGGGGATGACGCTAAGGATATTCTGCAGCGTATGGGGCGTACCACGCCCGTAGAAGACACGCGGCCAATCCTGCAGCGCATAACTGATACGGTTATGGGGTCTGTTAAAGCCAATACGCCTAAAGAAGGCGCGATCACCCGTGTGCTAAATATGGCAGAGGATGCCTTAGATGTATCGGCTCCGTTGCAACGAGCTATCCGGGATGAAGTCCGGGCGTCCATGCCTGACTCTGACGCCAACCGGTTGTTGGCAGCGTTAAGTACCTCGCAAGCGTTCCACGACAGTGGGTTAGCTACTGCCGCCCTGTTAGACGGCGGGATTAAGTACGACTCCAACTCGTCTAAGTTCAAGACCTCTGAGTCCAAAGACAACTTGAAATCGTTGGGGACTGAGTACCGTAGCATGATGGATACCCATGGGCTTACCCTAGCCGAGGCACGATACCTTACAAGTACCGCGCTGGAATCCAAACGCATGCTGGCTCTGTACGCTATGCGGGATAGCATGATGGCTGAGGCCGATGCTAAAGAGTTAGAAGGTAAGAAGAAAATTGCCGCCTCCTTGCGCGATAAGGCTGAGTCCTACGTATTCCACATGAGCCCTGAGCAAGTCAAAGAAGGTATGAAGCTGTTCAATACCTTGCCAGAGATCAAGAAGATTGAGGACATCAAGCAGGGTATGCGCAAGTGGCTGCGTACCTTCCTGCAGGAGACAGGTATTTGGTCTGAGGAGACCGGGCAGTGGATGCTGGATAACGCCGAGTGGGTTCCATTCCAGCGGGACTCCGCAGATGAGGATACAGATAAAGAAGGTTTCAACGCGTACATCCGCGGGCTACAGGCCAAAGCCAAAGAGCACCAGTTCAAAGGTTCAATGCTGGCTGTGCATGACGTGATGGACAACTTTGAAAGCTGGGCTGCTTATAGCGTGGCGCGGGGTATTAAAAATCAGAAGGCTACAGAACTGGCACAGGCTGCAGTCAAGTACATCCCCGGCCAAGCCAAAGCCGTAGTTACCCCTGACCCTCGCGCAGCCGACCGTACTGTATCGTACCTCGAAAAGGGTTCCCCCAAGTACGTAGAGTTTGATAGCGCAGCTAAAGCCCAAGTATTTAAGGGCGCACCTGTAATGGCTAAGTCGGCATTGCCGTTCATCGGTGGCCTCGTAGACAACTTGAACAGCATATTCCGCGGGGCTATTGTTAACTTCCCATTGTTCCCTGTGTACCAGTTGGCAATGGACTCGATGGCAGCGACGTACTTGTCAGGCTTGAAGCCTCGGTATGCGTTCCAGATTCCCCTTACTGCGGTGTCCGAAGCAATTAAAAATATAAGGGGTATGAGTGCAGCACACAAAGAACTACGCACCTTCGGTGTGGTGGGTGTGCATGACTACGACGCATCGCTGTCAAAATCAAATGCCGACGTGAAGGCGGGGCTCCGCAAACTGGGCGCACTCGATAAGTATCCTGCGATCATGCAGCATTTGAACCTGACGGCAGACAATGCAGTGCGACAAGCAGTCTATTTGGCAGCTAAGGATTCTGGCTTACCCGAGGCGGATGCCGTAGAGCGAGCGTTTGAGATTATCAACTTCCGTACTCGTGTTGGAAACAACCAGTTGGCTGCAGCGGCACGTAACGTAGTGTTCTTAAATGCGTTCTATGCCGCGTCACGCGTAGCGTTGAAGGTACTCAAGAGCGAGGGTATTGCACCCACCGCCCGTGCAGAAGCTCGTAACACATTGTTAACCAATATGGCTTGGATTTTTGGCATGTCCATACTCAATGCCATGATGAATGTAGGCGATGATGATTACGAGAAGATGAGTAGGCAGGAACAAGCGAACAAGCTGACCCTGCCCGGTATGCACGGATGGGGGATTCCATTGCGCCCCGACGTATTCTTGTTGCCTAAATATATAGCAGAGGCAATTGTTCGGCAGTCTTCAGACAAATACGCGGACGACCCTGCTAAGCTTCGGGCGGGATTGTCGGATGCTGTAGGGAATGCGGTATTTAGTGGCCCAGTGCCTGTAGGACAGCCAATCAAGCTAGCAGTAGAGTTGGCTACAAACCATAGCTTCTTTACAGGCCGACCTATCGTAGGTGCAGGATTGGAGAAGCTCGAGCCGTACATGCAGTACTCAGCAGGTACAAGCGCATTGGCTAAGGATATTGGGCGCGGGGCTAAGGATTTAGTGGACGCAATGGGAATGGATGGTAAGGGTATATCCCCCGCCAAGATTGATGCGTTCATACAAGGCACTATGGGTATGTACGGGGCTACGGCCGTACTGCTGACCAACTCGCTTGTTAATAGCACCCCGACTCAGAGCATGCAAGACACTATTGCGTCGCTACCCGGCATGGGACGTGTAGGGGTCAAAGAGTTTGACAGCCAAGTTAAGACTGACTTTTACGACCTAGCATCCAAGGTAACTACTGCGGTAGATACCGCCAACAAGCTGAAAAGCACTGGCCAAGGCGCGGAGTACCGTGAGTACGTTAAAGAAAACAAAAACCTCATTAAGTATGGGCCGTTCGTGCGTAAGATGGAACAACAACTTGGGGCGCTCCGTAAGACCATGGCAACAATCAGTGCGCGTACCGATCTTACAAAAGATCAAAAAGAAGACCGGTTGCGTACATATAAGTTGTCTGAGCAGCGCATGATGAACCGCTTAGCTCCAGCGATTAAAAAGTACCGGACAGACGCTCTACAGTAAGCGCCACACGCGGACACCGTAGCGTCCGTACTCGCATCGGGTACGCACTATGAAGGAGTAGGGCAGGTCTTTGCAAGTCTCGTTAAGGACTGCTTTGACTTGCCTGATCGTGGCTACGGTTGGGATGAAGAAAGAATTACCGGGGGCAACCTGCCCCCAGTCAAGGAAGTACTCGACCCCTACAAGGGTGAATACCTGCGGTATATCAAGGAGCGTCTTCACTTGTCAGTGGGGTCAGGTCAATCCCAAGTGCCTTAGCGTCCAAGATGTAGCACCGAACCAAGACGCCACTCATACCACCTAGCGCTCCTGCGCCAATACGGGTAGGGTGAGACTTGCCATCATGTTTGAGGAAGTTGGCCTTCTGCAGTCGATGCAACGCATCCTTAACGTCCACCTGCTTACCCGCAAAGTAACTACGGAATTCACCCGCAGGGATTGCAAGCTCTTGCAGGTCAGGGTAGTACCGCAGCTTCAGCGTACCGCTTGGCTCTCTGATCGGAGCCTCGGGAGCCCCGCTCTTGCTGACGCTGTTGGCCACCAGTGCGTTGCGGATGTTGTCGTTGATATAGCCAGCCAGCGTCTCTTGCACCACAAGGTCTGCATCGCCCACAGTGCTTTTAGTAGCTGAGCGGTTAGCTTCGACTACCTCCAGCAGGTACGCATAGATGTTGCGTAGGTTGATATCGTGCAAGCCCAACTTCTGCGCTATGTACCCACCGGCCATAACGCATGCACCGTAGCATGAATAGAACCGGTCAGACGCATCGAGGTTTAAGTCCTTGTCAATCTTGGCTTGGAACTGCTTCAACAGGGCAATCACCTCATCGAGGTTCTTCATGATGTACTCAATGTATATCGGGCCGGCCACACCGTAGTTGTCTGAAAGAGCGCCAAACACCCGATCAATCTCTTCCTTGGTCGCGCCCTTGTACTGCGGCACAGAAATCTCCAACGTCCTGCGTAGCTCACCATCGGCCGTACTCTTGATGGAAAGTAGTTTGTCAACGATTGACGCATTGCCCGAAGTAATAGTGAAGTTGCACCATGAAGTAAGGTTGGCTCGCAGTTGGTTGGTCTGAGATTCCATGCGGTGCTTGCCCCTACCGTTCGTAACGCTGTACGACAGGTGGGATAGGTTCTCCGCTTTCTCGTTGGTAATCTCGTCAATCGTGAATACGATGCTGTTCATCATCCCGAGCATGTGCATCTTGGACGCGAAGGTATCGTCCTGCTTCATCAGCAGGTCATCGGGATTTCCGAATATCGAGTTAGCCATCATCTGTGCCGTGGACTTGCCGGAGCCTGAACCGTTGTGCTTCAAATGAATCAACGCGCCCTTGACTGTTTTACCCCCGATGAACTTCAACAGTGGGGAGCCAAAGCCTGTGAACAGGGTCAACGCGTGGGGCTCGAGGCCGGGGCGGTCGTAGAAGTTCGCAATCTCTTTCCATGCGGACAGGGTGCCCGTGGGTTTGAAATGAGATGCTAGCTGCCGTGTGCCGCTAGCAGGAGGCGCGATCTTCGGACCGGCTGTCGTGTATTCCAATTCACCAACTACGAAGCCAGTGTTATCCGGAGTCCATCCCATTTGGCTCCGGGTCTTGTTCGCGGTGAACTGCGTCTGCAGCTTGCGAAGGGTTGATGCAAAATATGCCATGAGTACATCCACATGTTTGCCGTAGGCAACGACCCCGTTCTTCACGAGTACGTCCCGTAGCTTGTCCTTGGTAAAAATAGTTGTGACAGGGGCATAGAACCTCCGCACACCGTCTCGCTTCATGTGTAGGTTGATACCTACCATTTCTCCATCCCCGCCGTTTTGCTCGTCGCCGTCAAAGAATCGTTCTGTCAGATACAGGTCATCTTTATAGATTTCAACCTCTACCACCTCGCCATCTGCCTTTTCCTCTTTCCTAAACACGCCGCCATGGATGCCACGGAAGTATGGGTAGGGGTAGGCAGGGACACTAAGTAGGACGGCGGGGGACTCATCATCCTCGGGCTTCTCAATGATGTACTGGTCATTGACGACCTCTGCCTCCAAGACGATGCGCCCTAGGATGAGTGGGGAAGATACCTTCTGTGTGCAGCCCTTACAGACATCGCCGTTATTGTCACGGTACCACTCGCAGGTGTACGGGCCTTTGGTTTCTGCAGCCTTAGCCTCAGTAGCCACCGCATCGTAGCCGGGGTGTTTCTCTGACAACTTATGGATGGCCTTAGCGCCATCTTCGCAACGAGTTGCAATCGACAAAGCCCCACGCCACAGCGGCTCCTCTAGGGTAGATGCGTTCTCAAGCGCATGCTTCATCTGTGCGCAGCCGTTGCCGTTCATACTGCGGATGACAATACGCCGGAACTCACACTTAGGGTAATCCCCAGTAAGCTCAGACATCGCCGCGTCTGCTCCAAACATCTTAGCAGCGGACAAGTCCACAGGCGCTTCG